>JGI26088J50261_1001517_pt1 | contig 12451 bp, 10 predicted proteins | sample SaaInl1SG_22_DNA_FD_50261 | JGI IMG/M metagenome (IMG submission 50261)
CACGGAAATGCAGGTTGTTCGCCGAGGGCGTTAGCGTCGATGGGGCTTTTGTCCGAGCTGCTATCTAGCATTGAGGCAATGACATTTTTTGATGAAACACAAAACAGAAAGCCTGGGCGAACTTTTCGCTGGATTGGGCTTGCGACCGCCCTCATGGTAGCTGGCGGACTGTTTCTGGTTCCAACCGGATATGTGATTGAACGTCCGGGTCAGGTGTTCAATGTCATGGGTGAAGTTGATGGCAAACAGGTAATCAGTTCCAGCGAAGTCGAGACTTTTGCTTCAGAGTCCAGGTTTGACGTCACAACTGTTTCACTGCTGGGTAACCGCGAGTCCACACCCAGCTGGATTCAAGTCCTCTGGGCTTGGGTTGATCCAGAGCAAGTCGTACTTCCATTGGACGAGGTGTTTCCTCCCAATTTCACCAGTGAGCAGTTCCGAGCCGAGTCCTCTTTACAAATGGAGGTTTCGCAGCAAGATGCGATTGCTGTAGCCCTGCGTGAAATTGGCTACGAAGTCCCCAAAGTTCTTTATGTCAACACAGTTTTGGAAGACGCACCTGCTTCTGGAGTTTTGATCGCTGGCGATTTGGTGGTCGGTGCCAACGGGCAGACCGTCTCCACGTTTGATGAGTTCAAATCTGAAATTCAAGCGCAGGGGGGTCAACTGTTATTGGTTGAAGTAATCAGGGACGGCGTAGCAAAAACACTGGAAATAACGCCGGAGAATAATCAGGACACCTGGGTAATCGGGGCAATGATTGGCTATACCTACGATTTTCCATTTACTTTGGATTTGCAATTGGGTGACGTCGGGGGCCCAAGTGGCGGACTGATATTTAGCCTTGGAGTGCTTGACTCTCTGACCGCTGGATCCTTGGCTGGGTCAGCACACATCGCAGGCACTGGAACCATTGATCCGGAGGGTGACGTCGGACCAATTGGGGGAATAGAGCTAAAAATGATTGGCGCAAGGAATGCTGGAGCNGAGCTGTTTTTGGCTCCATTAGCGAACTGCGAAGAGGTCATCGGGCAGATTCCCAGCAANTTAACTGTTGTAACAGTGAGAGACTTATCTGAAGCACTATCCAAAATNGAGCTCTACACCTCAGGTGGAGAGCTGCCGGAACTGACCTGTAGCAACTAGGAGATAGACATTGTCTGAAGCACAAGCAACCCCCCAGCGACGAGTATCACCGCTGTCGATTGCCTTTGGAATCTTAGGTGTAATTGTTTTCGTGTTGGTTAGCGCCGCCGGAATCTACACCGACTGGCTTTGGTTCCGCCAGCTAAATTTTGAGGTGGTTTTCTTCACCCAGATCGTCGGGCAGATTGTTGCATTCCTGATTGGCTTTGCCCTGATGTCCGTGATTATTGCGGTCGGACTGATGTCAGCTTGGAGATCCAGGCCGGTTTATCTCAAGATGCCAGAGGCCTCTCCGTTTCAGGCCTACCAGCAGCTGATTGAAAACCTGCGCCGGGTGATCATGATTGGACTTCCAATTTTGATTGGTGTCTTCGGTGGATTGCTGGCATCGCGTCAGTGGGAAACTGCCGCCCTCTGGCTAAACGGCAGCCCGTTCGGCGTGACCGACCCTCAGTTTGGGCTGGACGTCGGGTTCTTCGTTTTCGATCTTCCTTTTTACAGCTTTGCGGTCGGCTTCATTTCCGGCGGAATATTCCTNGCAGCNCTTATTAANGCCGGTGTCCACCTCATTTACGGCGGCATCAGATTTACCGGTAGGACTGTTGAAATCTCAAAGCCTGCTCGCATCCAGCTAGCGATCCTGATTGCCGCTTACATGATTGTTCAGGGCCTGAGCCTGTGGTTTGATCAGTACGCAACTGCTACCTCATCTGGCGAATTGTTCACCGGTGTGACCTATTCGGACGCCAACGCGGTGATTCCTGGTCTTCAGATCTTGGCCTTGATTTCACTGGCGGTCGCACTTGCCTTTATCGTCACAGCAGTAATCGGCCGCTGGCGGATCTCGATCATTGCAACCGCACTTATGGTTGCCAGCTCGCTGGTTCTAGGTGGGCTTTACCCATGGATTGTTCAGACCTTTCAGGTTGTTCCAAACGAACGAACATTGGAGGGCCCATACCTTCAAAAGAACATCGATGCCACACGCGTTGCCTATGACCTAGACAAGGTTGAGGTTGTCGAGTACGACGCGAGCGTAGTAGCTGAGCCCGGTGCCTTGAGAAACGATGCCAAGACCACCGCTTCAATTCGAATCATTGACCCGGCTTTGGTGAGCGACGCCTTCCGTCAGCTCGAGCAGTATCGTCAGTACTACAGCTTCCCAAACCGCCTGCACGTAGACAGGTATCAAATTGACGGCGAGAACCAGGACACTGTGATCGCGGTTCGTGAGCTGAACCAGGCTGGTCTTGGAGATTCAAACTCCTGGTACAACTCGACCATTGTTTATACCCACGGTTTCGGCGTTGTTGCTGCCTACGGCAACAAGCGTGATAGCGATGGAAAGCCGCTGTTCTTCCAGTCGGGTATTCCAACTGTCGGCGCACTGGGTGAGTTTGAGCCGAGAATCTATTTCGGTGCTAATTCACCTGACTATTCAATCGTTGGCGCCCCGGACGGGTCGGAGCCGCTTGAATTTGACTTCCCAGCAGGTGAAGATGGCGAGCGCGAAACCTACACCACCTTTGATGGTGAAGGCGGCCCGCTAATCGGTGACATTTTCACCAGGATTGCCTACGCCCTGAAGTTCCAGAGTGAACAAATTTTGCTTTCGGACGCGATCAATGAGAATTCTCAAATTCTCTACAATCGATCACCTGCCGATCGAATTGCCGAGGTTGCACCGTACCTAACGGTTGACTCGGAAATTTATCCAGCAGTTGTTGATGGAAGAGTGAAGTGGATAGTCGATGGCTACACCACCACCACCAAGTATCCATACTCAAACCTTGAGTCCTTCAACCTTTCCATCCTGGACTCTTCTTCGGAGACCTTCAATCGTCAAACCTCTGAGGTCAACTACATTCGCAACTCCGTGAAGGCGACTGTAGATGCCTATGACGGTTCGGTGGACCTATATCAGTGGGATGAAGAGGATCCAATCTTGAAGGCCTGGATGAAGCTTTACCCAGAGACCGTGCAGCCTCGCTCGGCCATCTCTGCTGACCTGATGTCACACGTTCGTTACCCGTCTGATTTGTTCAAGACTCAGCGCTCAGTGCTCGGCAGCTACCACGTGACCGAAGCCGGAGCGTTCTACTCTCAGCAGGACGCTTGGATGACCCCAAATGACCCGGTTGAGGGCACTGGCCTGGGCACACTTCAGCCTCCCTACTACCTGACTCTTCAGGCGCCGGGGGAGACCGAAAGTGCGTTCTCGCTCTATTCAACTTTCATTCCGCAGTCAACTGGCGAAACCACCAGAAACGTTCTGACCGGTTATCTAATCGCCAATGCTGATGCAGGTAATGAGGCGGGTCAGGTCAATGACTCCTACGGAAAGCTGACCCTACTGAACCTTCCGCGTGAAACTGTTGTGCCAGGTCCTGGACAGGTGCAGAACAATTTCAATGCTGACAGCAATGTCTCGTCGCTTCTGAACCTACTGCGACAGGGCTCGACTCGAGTGCTCAACGGAAACTTGCTGACATTGCCTGTTGGCGGCGGNTTGCTTTACGTGCAGCCGGTCTATATCGAGTCAACTGGTGANACCAGCTACCCACTACTCCAGAAGATACTGGTGGCATTCGGTGACCAGATTGCTTTCGAGGACACNCTGGAATTGGCGCTAGATGCTCTATTCGGTGGCAACTCCGGAGCGACCTCTGCCGATGGTGGCCAGGTCGACCCTGCTCCTGATGCTGGCGAACAGGCTCCGGCAGATTCCGGTAATGCGCTACTAGATCAGGCTCTAGGTCGNGCCAGTGCCGCTCTTGCAGCCAAAGAGGCNGCNCTGCGTTCTGGCGANTGGGAAGCATTCGGAAAGGCTGATGAGGCTCTGGCTAAGGCGATCGAGGATGCCCTGGCCGCATTAGATTAAACGCAGTTCATCTGCTAAGGTAGGAACTTCGCCGCGGGGTGGAGCAGTTCGGTAGCTCGCCGGGCTCATAACCCGGAGGTCGTAGGTTCAAATCCTGCCCCCGCAACCAGTAAAAACCCTCGAACCTAACGGTTCGGGGGTTTTTTTATGTGAATAAGTAAAAGTCAACTTTTCATAAATTGCTTAGAGTCCCAAGATGAATTCTCTAAGTTCGCTTGTGCTTGAGGTCTGCTCATGTTGATAGTCGCAGCAGTTCTGATGTCCATCTCTAGCTGCGATCCCGGGACATCCACCGCAGACAGCTACACGATATGTGCTGAAAAGACGACCACTACTCAACAGCAGTCTGGTTCTGGCACCAGCCCTGCGCCCAAGGCAAAGCCGATGCGACTTTGTTCCTACTATGTGAACAACACGATTGATGAGCCAACCCAAACCATCATCAATGCCTGGGTTCCAGTCGGCTCCAGGCTTTGCATAGGTGATGAACCGCCCGAGCCTGCAGCTGCCGCAAACAGAACAGTGGCCTCAACTCGCGTCACCAAAGACACGCTCACCGGATACTCAAATACTCCGATTGCATCCTGGAGCCCCGGAGGTCAGCTGGTGATGATGGACCCGGCAACCTTCCAGGTTGCCGTCAATAACCGCACCACCATTGGAACTCTGTTAGGAACTTCCGCACAAATTCGCTTCACGGCGGTTTCGGTCACCTGGAATTTCTCTGACGGAGGTGTGCTTTCGGGTTCAGGAGCCTCCCGGTCCTTTTCGGTAGTTGACACCTATTCAGTTGNTGCGAGCGTGAGCTATCGAGTTGATTATCAAATATCAGGCAGCGACTGGGTCATTGGTGCATCTTCGATTGTGCTGGAAAGTAATGAGCTGGAAATTGAGGTTATCGAGCCTCCCCGCAGGACTCTGCTNGTTGAATAGTGAGGAATTATTCAGCTGGGACTCATAGAATGCCCAGAGTTGTTGCANATAATGAGTGCAACAACGAAAGGGTCAAATGTCTCAGTGGAATCGTTCTGGCGAGAACCAATTCAATTTCAGCCAGCCTTACGTCGCAAAGACTCCCGTTGCTGCCAAAAAGCCCAGTCGCGCCCTGTCCGTAACCGCACTGGCATTGGCTGCGGCCATAGTCGGAGGAGTCGTGGGTTCAAGCGGATGGACGCTTGCCTTTATGAACCTAAGCCAGCCAGCGCCGATTGTTGTCAATGACGCCACTTCTGTGAATTGGGTCACAGGAGCAGCTGTTTCTGCTTCGCCGTCTGTTGTGACGCTGTCGGTTAGCTCNGAATCTGGCAGCGGTTCGGGATCCGGCGTTGTGCTAACCGANGACGGATATATCCTNACCAATGCGCACGTGGTTACGTTGGGCGGACTTACTGAAACCGCAAACATTTCCGCCATGCTCTGGGATGGCACGGTGGCCGGTGCTGAGCTCATTGGATTTGATCCAATTTATGACCTGGCCGTCATCAAAATCTCACAATCCAATCTGAAACCCATAGTTTTTGCTGACTCGAAGGCACTAAATGTCGGGCAGAGCGTAGTTGCCATTGGAGCCCCGCTGGGGCTTTCTTCAACAGTGACCCAGGGCATCATCTCAGCACTAAACCGCACGATTCAAGTTGCGAGCTCTGAGGTCAGCGATGACCCAGGCCTACAGTTCTGGACCGGAACTGGCTCGGCACCAATCTCGCTTCAGGTTATTCAAACCGATGCCGCAATCAACCCAGGTAATTCCGGTGGTGCGCTGGTGAATGAACGCGGCGAACTGATCGGCATCAACGTTGCCATTGCAACGGCTGGTTCTGGCACTTCCGGTTCAATCGGAGTGGGTTTTGCGATTCCATCGAACACTGCACTGCGAATCGCGACCGAGATCATCGAAACCGGACAGGCCACNCANGGTCTCCTGGGAGCGCTGGTCAGGGACAACACTGACACCAATGGTGGCTTTTCAACTGGAGCGCTGGTCGAAGACGTAACCGAAGACGGGGCTGCCAACGCAGCCGGGATTCGAGCCGGAGATGTCGTCACGCTGTTTGACGGAGAGCGNGTAGATGGCGCTAGCGATCTAACCGCACTGGTTAGAGCGCAGCCAGCTGGAGCCAACGTTGAGGTAGTTGTCNTNAGGAGCGGGGAAAGNCTCGTATTTGAAGTAACTCTCGGCAGCGCTGCTGACCTAAACTAGAAAACTATGAGCAATCCCGACCTTGGAACCACTCTCGAACAAGAGCAATTAGAGCAAATTGATCAGGGTGACCACGAGCGCTATTCGCACTACGTCAAGAAAGACAAAATCGTTGAGTCTGCCGTAATGGGTGGGGCTGTGATTGCCCTTTGTGGCAAAGTGTGGGTGCCGAATCGAGACCCGGGCAAGTTTCCGGTGTGCCCTGATTGCCAGAAAATCTACGAGACCCTNAAGGGCGACTAGACAAAAGTAGTTGGGATTGCTGGCTCACCATTTGAGAGCCTAAATGCTCCCTCGGCAAGCTCTCNGATGACCAGTTGGTGGTGCTTTCTCGCTGCTACGACGCCCTGTTTTCCAACTGCAGAATCAGAAATCTCACCGTTTTCAATCAGCTTCACCTGCAGCTGGCGTCCGGTTGTGTCAGACCCCACCAATTCAGCCTTGGCAACGCCGGCTTCGATGCTTCTGCTGGCAAACTTCTTCCCGCCGACATTGGTTTTCGCAGTTGATGTTTTTGCGACATCGACCCACTCTTGCCCGTTGAAGTGAGATACGAGTTTGTAGACAAAGCCAACCGTCGGATGCCCGGAACCAACCACCAGTGAAGTGCCGACTCCATATCTGTCCACAGGAGCCGCGGCAAGAGCCGCGATGGTGTACTCGTCAAGGTCGCTGGTGACCACAATTTTGGTTTCCTTGGCTCCCAGCTCGTCGAGCAGCTTTCGAACTTTCTGCGCTGCCGTTGATAAGTCTCCGGAGTCCAGTCGGACTGCGGAGATTTTCCCATGTCAGGCGAACGGCCTCCCGAACTGCCTTTTCAACATCGTAGGTATCGACCAGCAAGGTGGTGTCCGGACCCATTGAAGCAAGCTGCGATTGAAAAGCCTCAGATTCAGTGTCGTGCAACAACGTGAATGAATGTGCGCTGGTTCCCATTGTGGGAATTCCCCAGCTGCGGCCAGCCTCCAGGTTGCTGGTGGCGTCAAAGCCAACTATGTAGGCAGCTCTGGCAGCAGCCACCGCAGCATTTTCATTGGCCCTGCGGGCACCCATTTCTGCGAGGTAGCGGTTGCCTGCTGCAAAGCGCATTCTGGCTGCCGCCGATGCCACAGCACTGTCGTAGTTCAGAATCGAAAGTATGACCGTTTCCAAAATCACTGCCTCGGCAAATGTGGATTCAACCGTCAACACAGGGGAGCCAGCGAAAAACAGTTCGCCTTCTTGATAACCACTGATGGAGCCAGAAAACTTGAACTCGGAAAGCCATTTGGCAGTTACCTGATCGACGATTTCGTTTTCTAGTAGAAAGTCAATTTCAGCCTGGTCGAACCGAAAGTCGTTGACGGCCTCAAGCAGTCTTCCGGTTCCCGCAACCACTCCGTAGCGACGTCCGGGCGGAAGCGATCTCGTGAACACCTCGAACACCGTGGGTCGATCTGCTTTGCCGGAGCGCAGCGCAGCCTGCACCATGGTCAGCTCATAGCGATCGGTTAGTAGGGCGGTTGACACCTTATTAGCCTACCTATGCCAACACTGGAATTGAGCTGCGGGCCTAGACTTGAAGGGTGGATTCAAGACCAATCGGAGTTTTCGACTCAGGCGTAGGTGGCCTGACTGTCGCTAGGGCAATAATCGATCAATTGCCGCACGAGTCGATTCACTATGTCGGTGACACCTTAAATTCACCCTATGGGCCAAAACCCTTGTCCACGGTCCGCAAGCTGGCGCTTGAAGTCATGGACGATCTTGTTGCATCGGGTGTGAAAATGCTGGTGATTGCTTGCAACTCAGCTTCGGCAGCTGTCCTCAGGGATGCCAGAGAGCGCTACACCGAAGGGCTTGGAGTGCCGGTGGTCGAAGTTATTCAGCCGGCCGTTCGTCGAGCTGTTGGCACCAGTGGAAACAAAAAAGTTGGCGTGATTGGCACCAGCGCCACCATCTCATCCAAGGCCTATGACGACGCTTTTGCCGCCGCGGTTGACTTTGAGATTTCGAGTGTGGCTTGTCCGAAATTCGTTGATTTTGTGGAGCGCGGAGTGACCTCCGGCCCCGAGGTGTTAGCTGCAGCCGAGGAGTATTTGGCTCCCCTCAAGGATTCTGGGATTGACACTCTGGTGCTTGGCTGCACCCACTACCCGCTGCTGCAGGCAGCCATTGCATACGTAATGGGGGACGGCGTGAACCTGGTCTCATCAGCGGATGAGACCGCCAAGGACGTGTTTCGAGTGCTCACCGAGCATGACCTTCTGGCACCCGAGGGACAGAAGGCGAGCTACGAGTTCTATGCAACCGGCAGCTCAGAGGATTTCGGTCGCCTGGCAGCAAGATTTTTAGGTCCCGAAGTAACAAACGTTCACCACTTAGGAAGCAGAGCAAATGACTAGGCAAGACCAGCGCAGCAATCAAGACCTGAGGGAAGTTCGTTTTGAGCGCGGCTACACCCTGCACGCTGAGGGTTCCTGTTTGGTCACGTTTGGGAACACTAAAGTCCTCTGCAACGCATCCTTCACAAAGGGTGTTCCAAGGTTCAAAAAGGATTCCGGTGAAGGCTGGGTCACAGCGGAGTACTCAATGCTTCCCCGAGCAACCCACACTCGTTCCGACAGGGAGAGNGTTAAAGGCAAGATTGGTGGTCGCACTCACGAGATTTCCCGGCTGATCGGTAGATCACTGCGGGCAGTTATNGACGTNAANGCCCTNGGCGAGAACACCATTGTGTTGGACTGTGACGTCTTGCAGGCGGACGGCGGAACTCGCACCGCTGCCATCACCGGAGCGTTTGTGGCACTGGCGGAGGCCGTGAATTGGGGCAAAGAACACGGACACCTAGCCAAAAGCGCAAGGCCGCTTCTTGACACGGTTTCGGCTGTTTCAGTTGGAATTGTTGATGGCGTTCCAATGACGGACCTTGCCTATGTCGAGGACGTCAGAGCCGACACTGACATGAATGTGGTGGTCACCGGCCGCGGACTCTTCGTCGAGGTTCAGGGAACTGCGGAAGCGGAGCCCTTTGACAGGAACGAGCTGACCTCGCTGCTTGATTTGGCGACAGTTTCGACCGCCGAACTGGCCAAGTTGCAGTTAGAGGCACTTGGCTCAACATTGGAGCTGAGAGCTTGGAGCTGATATTCGCAACGGGCAACGCTCACAAACTTGAAGAAGCAAAGCTGATTCTTGGGTCCGGACTGTCGAGCTTGAAGCTGCTTCCTCATAACTCAGCTGAACCAGTCGAGTCGGGAATCAGTTTTCTAGAAAACGCAATGATCAAGGCCCGCGCGGCATTTGAGGCGACTGGGCTCCCTGCATTCGCGGATGATTCTGGGATAGCTGTCGAAGTAATGGGTGGTGCCCCGGGGATATTTTCAGCGATTTGGAGCGGCGGTCGGGACGATCAGGTAAACCGCAATTTGCTTCTGAGCCAGCTGGTGGACATTCCTGATCAGCACAGGGCCGCCGCGTTCGTTTGCACGGTTGCCCTGGTCGAAGCCGAGGGCGAAACCAGCTTCACCGGGGTTTGGCCAGGGAAGATTGCAACCGAGGCTTCTGGAGATGCCGGCTTTGGGTATGACCCAATCTTTATCCCGGAAGGCTTCGATGTTACGGCGGCAATGCTGCCTGCAGAGATCAAGTCAACCTACTCACACAGAGCAATGGCATTTGGTCAGATGGCAAGTTTTTTGGCAGCTAGATAGCGCCCCCAGCAGGATTCGAACCTGCGCTCCCGCCTCCGGAGGGCGGTGCTCTATCCCCTGAGCTATGGGGGCAAAGGAGTAAGCCAAATCTTACCAGTGCCCGCGCTCAGGCAATTCCTGGCTCATCGGCTTTGCGACCTAGAGCACAAATTGCATTGCGGGTATGATTTAGGTCTACATCAACCCCTGCAAAGTAGCTAACTTTGCGTCTATTCAGGAAAATGCCATGACTCCAGAACAGCTCTCCGGTGCAATTCTGCGCGCCATCGAGTCGCTGATGGCAGCAGGCTCTCTGCCACAACTTGAGCTAACCGGGGATGTAGTGGTTGAAAGACCTAAGAATCGTGATCATGGCGACTGGGCAACGACCGTTGCCATGCAGTTTGGCAAGCAATTTTCAATGTCACCAAGGCAGTTTGCCGAGTTGCTGGTGGTCGAGCTTGGCAAGGTCGAAGCGATCAGCAAAATTGAAATTGCTGGCCCCGGCTTTATCAACATGTTTGTCGCCACCGGTGCCGCAGGTTCACTGGTAAAAACAATCGTTGAATCAGAGGGCAGCTTTGGTCGAAGCACAGTCCTTGATGGGATCAAGCTAAACCTTGAGTTTGTTTCGGCAAATCCCACCGGCCCGATTCACCTGGGTGGTACCCGCTGGGCTGCGGTGGGAGATTCGCTTGCGCGAGTGTTCGAATTCTGTGGGGCTCAAGTCACCAGGGAGTATTACTTCAATGACCACGGCGCCCAGATTGATCGGTTTGCCAGATCGCTGCTCGCCGCCGCCTCCAATAAGCCAGCTCCTGAAGACGGCTACGCCGGCGAATACATAAACGAGATCGCCGAGCAGGTGCTTGCAGAGACCGCTCAAGACATCCTTGCCCTGCCTGAGGCTGAAGCACAAGAGGCCTTCAGGGCGGCAGGTGTGGAGTTGATGTTCCAGCAAATCCGGGAGTCACTGCACGACTTCGGAGTTGATTTTGATGTCTTTTTCCACGAGAACACCCTCTACGAGTCAGGCGCAGTTGAACGCTCAATCGCGAAGCTGAAGGTTCAGGGACACACATTTGAACAAGACGGTGCCACTTGGTTGCAGTCCACTACCTTCGGTGACGATCGCGACCGTGTGATTATCAAATCCGATGGCACCACCGCCTACATTGCCGGTGATATCGCCTACTACCAGGACAAGCGGGAGCGTGGTTTTGATCGCTGCGTCTACATGCTGGGCGCTGATCACCATGGTTATGTCCAGAGGATGATGGCAATTTGTGCAGCCTTCGGAGACACTCCTGGTCAGGAAATGGAGATTCTGATTGGCCAGCTCGTGAACCTTGTTAGGGCAGGGCAGCCGGTCAAGATGTCGAAACGAGCAGGAACCGTNGTCACCTTGGAAGACCTGGTAGATGCTGTNGGGGTAGACGCTGCCAGATACGCACTGACTAGATCTTCTATTAACTCAAGTTTGGATGTAGACCTTGAGGTCCTGGTTCGAAAGACCAACGACAACCCAGTCTTCTATGTTCAGTACGCCCATGCGCGCACCCGCCAGGTTGCAAAGAATGCCATGTCGCTAGGTGTCGATCGAAGCGAATTCGCTCCAGAAGAATTGGTTCACCCAAGTGAAGAGAACCTAATTGCAACCTTGGCTCAGTTCCCCAAGGTGGTTGAAACTGCAAGTGAGTTCCGCGAGCCACATCGAATTGCGCGCTACCTGGAAGAGCTGGCTGGAAGTTATCACCGTTTCTACGACAACTGCCGAGTCACCCCAATGGGAGACCAAGAAGTTGAAAGTGTCCACAGGACCCGGCTCTGGCTCAATGATGCCTGCACGCAGGTGCTGGCCACCGGCCTAGGTTTGCTTGGCGTCACTGCCCCTGAAAGGATGTAGGTAATGAAGAATCCACTTACTCCAAAATGGCTGGAAACAGCCAGTGATCTGTCAGCCCTGGATGCACGAATTTGGCCAAGAACAGCTGCGCGCACAGAGCGCGGCGAGATTTCAATTGGCTCGATACCGGCTTCGGAGCTGGTTCGTCAGTTTGGCACTCCGCTATATGTTGTGGACCAGGAAGATTTTGAAGCCAGGCTAATGATGGCAAAGCGTGCTTTTTCAGATGCCGCCTCCAAAATTGGTACCACTGCCAAGACCTACTACGCCTCGAAGGCGCTGCTAACCACTGATGTTGTTAGGTGGGTCGACCAAGCAGGTCTTTCGATAGATGTCTCAACTGGCGGGGAGCTGGCAGTTGCGCTTGCAGCCGGAATCGATGGCTCACGCATCGGCATGCACGGTAACAACAAGTCTTTGGTGGAAATCGGGAGAGCCGTTTCGGCAAACGTCGGGGCGATAGTGATCGACTCGGAGCTCGAAATTGAGCGGATTGCGTCAATCGCCGGCGCACAGGACAAGATCCAACCGGTCAGACTCCGCGTAAACACCGGTGTTCACGCCCACACTCACGAGTATCTAGCCACTGCCAGGGAGGATCAAAAGTTTGGCATTGCGCTAGTTGATGTCGAAGAAATGGTCGAGAA
>JGI26088J50261_1001519_pt1 | contig 12447 bp, 9 predicted proteins | sample SaaInl1SG_22_DNA_FD_50261 | JGI IMG/M metagenome (IMG submission 50261)
GCCGGGACAATCCCCACCCTGACAGACGGGCTATCCGGGCGCATCAGGGCAGGAAACGCTGCTTCCACTTGCCTGTTCAGCTGGATAAGCGCGTCATATTCGGCATCGCTAATCTCCGGCTCTGTTTGCTCATCTGCGGTATGATAGCGGGCATCATGATAGGCGATTATTTCGGCCAGTTCTTGCAGCAGCTGTGCGGCTGCCTCATCGGCGAGGTCTTTTATCGGACTATCGGGGCGAAGCTCGTCTGCTGAACGGCTCATCTTGCCAGCTCCAGCAGGTTCAGGGCCGCTGCCCGTGCTTCCTTGGTAATCTCATCCCCCGATAGCATACGGGCGACTTCCTCTATTCGGGCGCTATCATCCAGGATAAAAGTATCGCTGATAATGGTCTGAGAGCTGGCCTGTTTGGCAATTTTTAAGTGATGTTTGCCCTTGCCAGCCACTTGCGGTGAATGGGTGATGACAAGGGTTTGTGTCTGCTCGCCCAGCCGGGCAAGGCGCGCACCAACCGCAGCGGCCACTGCCCCGCCCACGCCTGAATCCACCTCATCAAATATCAGCGTCTTCGGGCTTTCATTTCTGGCAAGTACCACTTTTAGGGCCAGCAAAAACCGGGCAAGCTCGCCGCCCGAGGCTATCTTGTCAATNGCGCCCATTTCCATGCCCGGATTGGTNCTGGCAACAAAGCGCACCCTGTCCCAGCCAAGCGGGCCCCANCTGTCCGGCTCATTTTGCGTGATATGGGTTTTAAATNCCGCTGCTTCCAGCTTTAGAGGCGGTAATTCTGCCATCACCTGCGTATCGATGGTAGCGGCAATTTCCGTGCGTTTATCTGAAAGCTCTGCGGCACAGGCATGATAGGCTTCTCTGGCAATNTCGGCAGCGGCGGCAAGGCTGGCAAGCTGGCCAGACTGATCATCCAGTGCGGCAAGCTGGCTGGCAAGCCGGCTATGCAGGGCGGGCAGCTCGTCAACCTCTATGCGATGTTTACGTGCCGCGCTGCGCAAGCCATGCAAGCGATCTTCGATAAAGGCAAGGCGTTCAGGGTCACCATCCAGCTGCTCGCCTGCCTGGGCTATCTGGGCTTCTGCCTCGTTTAATTCTGCGATAGCTCTCTCCAGAGCAGAAATCCCCTCATCCAGCAGACTGCCGGCAACCTCGCTCTGGCGTTCAAGCAGGGATTGCGCCCGCCCGGTAGCAGAGATAACCCCGTCTTCACTGGTCAGAATAGTGTGGGTATGTTGCAGGGCTTCGGCTATCCGCGCAGCATAGGCATGGCGGGTGCGTTCCTGTGACAGATTTTCCTCTTCATCGGCTTCGGGGGCCAGTTTGTCCAGCTGTTCGACCGCATCGCGCAGCCATTCTTCTTCCTCACGGGCTTTAGCCTGGGCTATCTGGCATTCTTGCAGGGCTTTTTCACTGCTCTGCATTTCCTGCCAGCAGCTTTTGATGCGGGCCAGCAATTGCGGGGCAATACCGGCTCTGTCCAGCAATCTTTGATGGGTGGTAATATCCAACAGGCCACGCCCTTCAAACTGGCCTTGAATTTCCACCAGCATATCACCGCATTGGCGCAGCAGATTTACCGATACTGGCTGGTCATTAATATGGGCAGGCGATTTGCCATCNCTGCGCAATTGACGGCGCAAAATGATTTGCGCGGATGCCTCTATACCGGCTTCTTCCAGTATCTGCCAGACAGGGTGGCTTGCTTCAATATCAAAGGCAGCTGTTACGCTGGCTTTGTCTGTGCCATCACGCAATAGGGAAAAATCTGCCCGACTACCCAGCGCCAGCCCCAGCGCATCCAGCAAAATGGATTTACCTGCCCCTGTCTCGCCGGTCAGCACGGTCAGCCCGTCCGAGAATTCCAGGTCAAGAGACTGGATAAGAACAATATTTCGAATGCTTAAATGAACAAGCATGTGCCGCGCTTATTGAAATAGGGAGAACGCTCTATCGGCAACGGATTCCAAAATCCCTTGCGGCCCAGAACGTGACGGGTTGCCAACGACCTCAATCAGCCTTTCTGTCCAGACAGATTCAGGATAATTATATTCTGCTACCTGCAAAACGCGCATCGCTTCTTCATCCAGGCTGAGAGACAGATAGGCCTCGCCCATCCGATAGAGTGCCTCTGGTACCTGATTGGTGCGATCATAATCGCGTATCACCACCGCAAAGCGTTTTATGGCCGCGGCATAATGCCCTTTATTCAGATAAAAACGCGCTACGGCCATTTCCTTGCCTGCCAGATGCGAGCGTGCCAGATCAGCTTTCAGTTGGGAGTCGCGTGCATACGGCCCATCGGGATAGCGGCGCAATACATCTTCAAAGGCATTTAAGGCTTTATAGGTCATATCTGCATCGCGCTCGACATCGACAATCTGTTCATAGTAAGAGAGCGCCTTTAGATAATAGGCATATTCGGTAAGCGNATCGGCCGGATATAATTCAATGAACCTGTCCAGGCTGGCCTCGGCCTGGGCATATTGATTGGACTGATAAAAAGACCAGGCCGCCATAATTTGTGCACGTACCGCCCAGATAGAATAGGGATGCTGGCGTTCTACCTCTTCAAATTTAGGCGCGGCCAAATCTGCATCCCCTGCAAGAGCTGTATTCAGCGCATCATTATAAAGCTGATCGACAGGGGCATCTGCCTGGGCATCTGCCTGTGTGTTATCGCTATTGCTGCAGCCAGCCATCATCAGCGACAGGCCGGCAAATATCCCGATAAGATAGCGCCTTGTCTTTACCTGTCCGGTTTTAGAAAAGGCGGGGTGTGAAAAATCAGAAATTGGCATCAGGACACTATAATCCATCTATCAAAAAGAGCGGTGTGCCTGTGATATGCCCAAAGCCGCTCTGTTGGTTGTTATTCGCTCGCCCTACAATAACGGCTTGCGATGCCCCTGCAAAGAGGAAGATTGCGTAAAAGATTATGCAAATGAGAGAAATTAAAACACAGAGCGCGATTAGCTATGCGCGGCAACGGCCGTTTCAGGATAGCTCCATTGCCCTTGCCCGGCAGCTGCCTCGCCGCCATTAATGCTAAAGGCATCAGGCGTATTCATCAAGGTTTTCAATAGCATAGTGCTAAGAGCATGGCCAGGCTTGCTGGTCGTTAGCCGGGCTTTTACCGCCATGCCAAGCAAGAACAGATCGCCCAGACAATCCAGGGTCTTGTGCCGTACAAATTCATCTGTACTGCGCAGGCCGCCTTCATTTAGAACCGCCCCATTATGCACCACAAGGGCGTTATCCAGCGAGCCGCCACGTGCCAGCCCGGAATTACGCATCGCTTCGACATCCTTTAGCATGCAAAAGGTACGCGCATCTGCCAGCTCGGACAAAAAGGCCTGGCTGGTATTTTTATAACAGATAGATTGTNCGCCGATAAGCTGGTCATCAAACTGGATACTGACATCCATTTCCAGGCTATCGGCCGGGGATAATTTTGCTACCACCCCATTGCCCAGATCAACCTCAACCTCTTTCAGGATAGTGATAACCCGGCGTGGCATATCCTGGCGAACAAGACCTGCACGCTCCAGCAGGGTGAAAATCGGGGTGGCACTGCCATCGAGTATCGGCATCTCCGGCCCATCAATTTCAATGCGCAGATTATCAACACCCATCCCGTGAAAGGCGGCCATGAAATGCTCGATAGTATTCACGCCCACCCCGTCTTTGTTTTCGATACGGGTGCATAATTTATGGGGAACAGCATGATCAATGGTGGCCGGAATAACCGCGTTGCAATCGATAACATCTGTGCGATGAAAGACAATGCCATGACCGGCCGGGGCAGGATGCAAAACCACTTCAATATATCGGCCGGAATGGACACCGATACCGCCTATCTCTACGGCGTGTGCTATGCTATGCTGCCAGCCATGAGAGGCAGTGTCATTGCCATTTAATTGATGTGATGTTTGTGCGTTCATATCCCGTCACCCGAAAAACCTCANCCTCAACTTATGAAAGTAGTCTGGTAAAGACAAATCACATTTGGTTACCAATTGTTGTAATTAAAAAAAATTTTGCCTTTGCTGTTAAAAAGCCCGCCTGACAGAGCAAGACGGGCTTTTTTTAAAGGTGTGTTGGCTAGTTTGCCTGGCGTCTTAAAAAGGCCGGAATATCGAGGTCATCATCTTCTGCCTCATCTTCTTTGGTAACAGGGTCAACCGGCAGGCTGGTCTGTACCATATCGGCTTTTGGCAAATCCATAATGGCCGGCTCTTCAATAGATGGCAGGGTCACATCACTGCGATTAAGCTGCGGTTCTTCTTTTGCCGGTGCACTATCTGTTGATGCCGGCGAAGGGCTGTCAGCTTTGCCAGACCATAAACCCGATATCCGATTGATAAGCGAGGTGCGCGGGGCTTCTTCCGGCACCGGGGCTGTTTGCACCAGCTCTTCATCCAGACCCACATCGCGCGGTGCATCAGGTATAAACAGAGGCCGGCGAATAACCGTTGCCTGTTCGTGGCCGCGCGGCTTATCTATGCCAGCCTCGGCAGTCTCGGCTGTTTCAGCTTCTGCGACTGCATCTGTCTGTTGCTCTGTATCGCCCGGTATATGGTCGCTTTCCTGTGCAGATTTCACCGCTGTTTCAATATCCAGCTGCTCTTCTGCTTCTATTTGGCCAGATTCCATTATCGGCATTTCTGCAGCTTCAGCTGTTTCTGCTTCCATCGGCTGGCTCTCTGTATCCGCTGAAACGCTGTGTGCGGCCGGGTTTTCTTCTGCCATTACCGGTACAACAGGCTGGGCGACAGGCACGCTATAGGCAGGGGTCTGCATTTGCGGCTGAGGCACAGGCGGCTGCATGATATTTGGCTCATTGATGAACGGCAACGGGCTGGTTTGCTCCATGGCCTCAATCCCGGTGGCGACAACAGATACCCGCATCACCCCTTCCAGCTTTTCATCAAAGGCAGAACCAAAAATGATGGTCGCGTCGGGATCCACTTCACTGCGGATACGGTTTGCCGCTTCATCTACCTCAAACAGGGTCATATCCATCCCGCCTGTGATATTGATAAGCACCGCTTTTGCCCCCTTCATGGAAGTATCATCCAGCAACGGGTTATTGATAGCTGCTTCTGCGGCTTCAATTGCACGGGTTTCGCCCGAGGCTTCGCCTGTTCCCATCATCGCTTTACCCATTTCAGACATCACCGCCCGAATATCGGCAAAATCCAGATTGATAAGGCCTGGCTTTATCATCAGGTCAGTGACCCCGCATACGCCCTGATGCAAGACCGCATCTGCCATATGGAAAGTATCGGCAAGGGTGGTACGCTCATTGGCCAGGCGGAACAGGTTCTGGTTCGGGATAACAATCAATGTATCCACATAGGCCTGAAGTGCCTGAATGCCTTCATCGGCCTGTTCCATTCGACGTTTACCTTCGAAATCGAACGGCTTTGTAACCACGCCAACGGTCAGGATACCGCGCTCTCTGGCAGCTTTGGCAATAACAGGGGCTGCCCCTGTACCGGTGCCGCCGCCCATCCCTGCGGTAATAAAGACCATATTGGAATCGGCCAGCTCTGCCAGCACATCATCCAGACTTTCTTCTGCTGCCTTGCGGCCAACTTCCGGCTTTGAGCCAGCGCCCAGACCGCCTGTCAGGCTGGTGCCAAGCTGTAATTTACGGCTGGCCAAAGAATGAGCAAGTGACTGACCATCGGTATTGGCGACCAGAAAATCTACCCCTTCAAGATTGGCATCGATCATATTATTGACCGCGTTACAGCCTGCCCCGCCTACACCGACAACGGTGATACGCGGACGCAATTCCTGCATAGTTTGTGGGACTGTGAGGTTGATAGTCATGATAATCTCCTTATTAGCTATTGGAGGGTGAAATCGCGCTGTCAGCCCGTGCAGCGTGAAGAGATGCTGTCTTGGATATCCGCAAGGCAGCTGGGTTTAAAAAGGGTGGGTTTAACATATGGGCTCCTTATGTTAATTCTGTTTAAACTATTAAAAACATTACAAATTATGTTTGAACCACAGGCGTAACCTTGCCCATAATCCAGTACCGGCATAACGGGTTGTCGGGTCTTGCGGACGGGTTTCTTCCAGCCTTTGCACAAACATCGCCATGCCGATAACAGCCGCAAAAGACCCGCCCGAGATTTGGCTGTCTGCGGCAAACAAAATTTGCGGCACTTTCATGGCAACCGGCTTTCCCCAATAGCCGGAGACAAAATCCTGAAGCCCGGTAAGCTGGCTTGCCCCGCCGGTGATGGCCAGATTGTAACAAGGGGCAGGGCGCATACCGGCCTGGCTTAACTGCTGATCGATCATCTCCAGAATTTCTTCCAGACGGGTGCGAATAATATCGCTCAGAAAGGCACGCTCAATCGTCTGTCCGGTAACAAGGGTCAGCATATCCCGGTCAAAAATGCTTTTGGACAGGACAAAATTATCCCCGCTTGCCGGAAAATTGCTCTGGCCAAGGGCAAGGCTGGTCGCCATTTCAGGCAGAACCGAGCCTTCTACTGCTTTCAGCCTTTCGGCATCATTGGTGGGAATAGACAGCATTTTTGCGATATCGCGGGTAATATTCTGGCCGCCCATTTTGATAGAGCCGACATGGCAGAGCTTATCCTCGCTATAAAGGGCAAAAGAGGTNGTCCCGCCGCCAAAATCTATGATCAGTGTGCCTAGCTCGCGCTCATCCTCGGTAAGGCAGGAAAGGCCGGCCGCCGCCGCGCTATGATACACCTGTCCGGCTTTCAGATGGTTTTGCTGTACCGCTTCACAGAAATTATTGTGGCTGGTTTGTGCCATCATCAGGTCATGATAGGCCAGCCCCAGCTTTTGCCCGGTCATGCTAAGCGGGTTAGCAATCTGACCCAGCCCGTCGATTAGATATTCACGGGTTTGACGCTGACAGACAACAAAGCCTGGCTGACTGGTTTGTTCCTGTTGTTTTTCTACCAGTCTGCGGATATCGCGCCGGCCGATAATCTGACTGCCAATGGAAATCTCTGTCAATTGTTCACACAAACGCGGCTGGCCAGCGGGGGTGACAATATGCAAGCTGTCAATGGTCATGCCGGCATTGCTTTCTGCGGCTTCTACCACCCGCCCCAATGTGGTGCTAAACCGGGCCATATCGGTTATTTCACCCTGACGAATGCCCTCGGCGGCATGAATAGCCTGACCCAGCAGGGATGGCATACCATCTGTGCCGATTTCCGCGATTAGGCAGGCAAAGCGCGAAGAGCCTAAATCAACAACTGCAAAGGGCGATTTTGTGGATGGATACCGTTTTGCCATCAGGTTTTCCTCCCCTTGCCGCGAATAGGGATATTTGGCTCAACAATCAGCTGGCCAGGGACACGCAAATCTATGGCGGCCAGATCGCGCTCGGTAATGGCGGTTTCCTGTTCCAGCTTGGCCAGCCTGGACCAGGCCAGCACCGGATCGCGTTCAGGCAGGCGAATAGCCAGACCAGAGCGCATATGAACATCCCAGCGCCTTTGCGAGATATATTGAACCGCCCAGACATCGGAAAAAATTTCCGGCTCGGAACGCAAAATATCGATAATGATGCCAGCGCCTTCTGCCGCGCCCTTGCCAGAAGCGACGATCAGATGATTAAAATCTGCCGGATTAGCCCCATGAATAACCGCGCCACTGGCATCGATTAATTGATGACCTTTAGGGGTTTGCAACAGCGCAACAGGCTGGCGCTCGGACAAGCGAATTTCCAGCTTGTCTGGCAAGGTGCGGATAATGATCACATCTTCTACCCAGCCCAGCTTCAGGATATCCTCGCGCAGGGCCATTAAATCGATGGCCAGAATGGATTTGCCTTTCATCTGATTGGCGATCGCGACAATATCCTGTTTATCGGTATGATTGCGGCCTGTGATTTCAATAATCCGGGGGGTAAAGCCGCGCGCAATTGCGATACGATGAAATTCATCGCGCAATAAATCTGCTTTAAAATAACCGGCAACCCCGCAAGTAGCTGTCAGAATAAGGGCAAAGCTGATAAGGCCTGCCTTTATCGAGAAGCCTGTCTTGCGGGCGGTGAAAATAGCTGGCAGGGCTAGTCGTCGCATTGGGCAATCTCCAGCAAATGGTTCACCAGCTCTTCACCTGAAATACCGACAAAGGCCGCCTGTTCGGGGGTCAGCGAGGTAGCGGTCATGCCCGGCTGGGTGTTAACCTCCAGCATATAGAGCTGATCGGCTTCTTCATCCCAGCGATAATCTGCACGGGCAACCCCGCGGCATCCCAATATCTGAAAGGCACGCTCTGCCCATTCACAAGCCTGCATGGTGATATGTTCGGGAATATCGGCAGGCAGAATATGGCGCGATCCGCCCGGCTTGTATTTGGCATCAAAATCATAGAAATGCTCATCCACGATAATTTCAGTAACGCATAGGGCGCGCCCATCCAGTACCGATACGGTCAGCTCCTTGCCCGGAATATAGACTTCCGCCATCAGATCTGTGGTGGCTGGCCACAGGCTGCGCTCAGGGGTGCTGTCTGCCTCCTTGACGATCACCACCCCGACGCTGGAGCCATCATTGCGCGGCTTTATCACGTGCGCACCGGTATAATCGGCGGGATAAACATGGCTGTCCTGTTCCAGTTGCAATAAGGAAGGTACAGCAATACCAACCGAGGCAAATATCAGGCGCGAGCTGATTTTATCCATCGCGGTTGCCGATGCCAGCACGCCGCTATGGGTATAGGGGATATTCAGAATGTTTAGCATCCCCTGTATCGAGCCATCCTCGCCAATCTGGCCATGCAGGGCATTAAAGACACGGTCGGGCTGAATATCTTCCAGCTTGGCAATGATATCCCTGTCCAGTTCCACCTCTATCGCATCCCAGCCAGCCAGGCGGGCAGCTTTGCTGCAAAAGCTGGCCGAAACCCGGCTAACCGCGGCTTCGGATGTCCAGCCGCCCATTAATACAGCTACCCGTCGGTCAAATGCTGGCATCTTCGCCTCCCTTGCGGCCGATACGGCGAATTTCCCAGCGCAGACGAATACCGCTTTTTGCCTCTACCGCATCGCGGACATCTTCGCCCAGCTGTTCCAAATCCTGCGCCCGCGCACCGCCCTTATTGATCAGAAAATTACAATGCTTGTCAGAAATGGACGCATCGCCGCGCTGCCAGCCGCGGCACCCTGCTGCATCTATTTCCTGCCATGCCTTTGTGCCATCCGGATTGGCAAAGGTTGAGCCGCCTGTGCGCACCCCGACCGGCTGGCTATCGGCTCTGGCGGCGATCATCTCTTTCATGCGGGCACGGATGGTTTGGCTATCGCCTGGCTGAACAGCAAAGCTGGCATGGGTAAAAATCCACCCCTCCGGCACAATGGTGTGGCGATAGGCCATTTGCAATTTTTCNGCACTAACCTCAAATTCTGTGCCATCGCGCGNCAGCCCATAGGCATTTATCAGAACATCTCTAAATTCTGTGCCATAACAGCCGGCATTCATCACCAGCCCGCCGCCTATCGTGCCGGGGATAGTGACCATAAATTCAAGGCCTGTCAGANCGTGCCTGGCCGCATATCTGGCAACTTCTGCATCTGCACACCCTGCTTGTGCGACCAGGATTTCCCCTTCATGACGGATAGTGTTTAAATGCTTGCCAAGATGGATAACCACCCCGTCAACCCCGCCATCGCGTACCAGCGTGTTTGAGCCTGCCCCCAGGGCCATAACCGGTATATCTGCCGGGCATTGACGCAGGAAATTTTGCAAATCTGCTATATCTGCCGGAGTAAATAGCCAGTCTGCTGGCCCGCCTACCCGCAGCCAGGTCAGCCTGGCCAACGGTTCTGCCCTGACCAGATCGCCGCGCAGATCATGGATTAACTTGTCGAGCTGCAAGGTCATTGGCCAGCCTCCGTTACCAGAGGGGTGTTACGCAATTCTGCCAGCTGTTCTGGCAAGGCCGCTGCCCAGGCAGTAACCGTCCCGGCGCCCAAACACATTACCAGATCGCCGCTGGTGGCCAGCTTGTCAATCTGTTCTGCCAATGCTTCGGGGCCAGACAGGACATGCACAGAACGATGCCCCCAGGCACGCAAGCCTTCGGCCAAATCCTCTTTTTCAAATCCTTCAATAGGGTCTTCGCCTGCGGCATAGACATCTGCGACCACCACATGATCCGCTTCATTAAAACAGGCACAGAAATCGGAAAATAAATCGCGCAGGCGGCTATAACGATGGGGCTGAACAACCGCGATAAGCCTGTTTTGCTCTGCCCGCATTCGTCCTGCCGAGAGCGCCGCGCGTATCTCTACCGGGTGGTGGCCATAATCATCGATAATGGTGATGCCATCTGTCTCGCCCTTAAAGTCAAAGCGCCGACCCACCCCTTTAAACTGGCGCAAACCGGAAAGAATAATCTCCGGGCTGATCGCCATCTCCAGGCAGATGGAAATCGCGGCCAGACAATTTTGCACATTATGCTCGCCCAGCATCGGAAACTGTACATTATTCAGCCTGTCAATTTTGATATCCAGCCTGTCAGATAACAGCACATCAAAGATCATCTGGCCTTTTTCATGCCGCAGATTGACCGCCCTTACATCGGCATTGGCAGACAGGCCATAGGTAATCACCCGCCGGTCAGATACCGCTGGCAACAGCTTTTGTACCGATGGATGGTCGATGCATAGTGCGGCAAATCCGTAAAAGGGAATAGAGGCGATGAAATTTTCAAACGCATTTTCCAGATTTTCAAAAGAGCCATGATGGTCAAGATGTTCGGGATCGATATTGGTAACAATCGCCACGGTTGGTTTCAGGCGGGAAAATGACCCGTCACTTTCATCGGCCTCTACTACCATCCAGTCGCCACTGCCCAGCCTGGCATTGCTGCCCCAGCTGGAGATAATCCCGCCATTTATCACTGTCGGGTCGATATCGGCCGCATCCAGCAAGGTTGCCACCACAGAGGTTGTCGTGGTCTTGCCGTGTGTGCCGGCCACCGCTACCGACCAGCGCAAGCGCATCAGCTCGCCCAGCATTTCAGCGCGGTGAACCACAGGTAAATAGCGCGCCCGTGCCGCCACCAGTTCAGGATTATCCGGCTTAATCGCGGTGGAAATGACCACAATCGATACGCCTTCCAGATTTTCTTCTTTTTGCGGGATAGAAACCTCTATGCCGCGGGCACGTAAACGCCGGACATTGGCGCTTTCTGAAATATCGCTTCCCTGAACCTTATAGCCCAGATCATGCAAAATTTCGGCAATGCCGCTCATGCCGATACCGCCAATGCCGGTGAAATGAATTCTGCCAATAGAAAGGGGAAGGGCGGTCATGCGGCCTCCTTATTCCGGTCTGTACCGCAAGAGATAAGATAATCGGTAATCTGTCTGGCGGCATCTGGCCGGGATTGTGTACGCGCAGAATTGGCAAGCTGCTGGCGCATTTTGTCATCTTCTATCAGCTCGACCAGCTTTTCAGACAGGCTTTGCGCGGTAAGGTCTGCTTCTGATAACAGGATGCCGCCATTATGGGCGCATAGCTGCCTGGCATTGGCGTGCTGGTGATTATCCAGAGCCCGGGCAAAGGGGATGAAAATAGCCGCCCGTCCCGCACAGGCGATTTCTGCCACAGAGGATGCGCCTGCCCGGCTGATGACAAGGTCTGCGTCTGCCATCACGTCTGCCACATTTTCAAAGAAAGTTTTTGTCTCGGCGGTGATCTCATGCGCTTTATAAAAGGCATCCAGAGCTGTTTTTTGCTCGTCTCTGACCTGTTGGGTGACGGCCAGGCGGCGGCGCAGGGAAACCGGCAACAGCGCAAGGGCGGCCGGTATAATTTCAGCAAATAACGCCGCCCCTAATGAGCCGCCAAATATCGCCAGCCGGAAGGGGCTGTTCTTTTTGGTCGAGGCTGTATAGGGCGCGATCCGGGTAAAGCTGTCACGCACCGGCAGGCCTGTCTGATAAATCGGGGTGCTGGCTGGCAGTCGGTCATTATCCGGCCAGCTGGTAAACAGGGTTTTGGTAAAACGTGCCAGCATCAGATTAGTGCGCCCGATTACCGCATTTTGCTCATGCATCACGGCGGTGATACCCAGACACCATGCCGCACAAACAGGCGCTGCGGCCGGATAGCCGCCAAAGCCCAGCAAGATAGAAGGGCGCTTTGTTGCCAGCATAAACAGGCTGGCAGCAAACCCGCCTGCCAATTGGCCAAATGCCAGTATCCGGTTAAANACCGAGCCGGCAAAAGGNGAGGCAGAGGCCAGAATTTTGTGCGGGATATGGGCAGGGATAAGGCGCGCACCCCGCTTGTCGGTCAACAACAGGATAGTATGCCCATCTGCCAGCAAGGTTTCAGCAATACAAAGCGCTGGCATCACATGTCCGCCTGTCCCGCCTGCGGCCAGACAAATATATATTGATTTGGCCGGGACTGATTTGGCC
>JGI26088J50261_1001522_pt1 | contig 12432 bp, 11 predicted proteins | sample SaaInl1SG_22_DNA_FD_50261 | JGI IMG/M metagenome (IMG submission 50261)
TCGGGTGAGTCGGTCGAGATCACCGCGGAAGGATGGCTGGCACGAATCTTTCAACACGAGTGGGACCACTTGCAGGGCATCCTTTACACCGACCGCTTGAGCCTTCGCCGAAGACGTCAGGCGAAATCAGAGATTGCCGCCCGCGACTGGGGAACCCCCGGACTCTCCTGGCAGCCAGGAGTGGACGATTATGAGGGTTCAGGCGAGGACGCCGAAGAAACGCAGCCCCGCGGCAACAACGCCAGCTGACACCAACACCACCCAAAAGGGTGCCTTCATGGCGAGCAGAGCTCCCGCCACCACGACCGCGGGGACCCGGGCGTCAATCACCAGTGCCGAATCATTCTGGAGCGTTTGAGCAACCACCAGCGACGCCAACAGTGCCACCGTAGTGAGAGCGGCCATCCGGGTGATCAACGCCCCTTGCACAAGACGCTGGGGGATCAGGTATCCCAGGCTTTTGAGAGCCCACACGACAAGTGCCGCCACAATCACCCCCAGCCAGATGCTCATTGCTCACCCTCCAGCGGCTTGGCAGCAGCGCGTCTGGATCGCAGCACACGCACCATCGCCGTAGCAATTCCTACTCCCGCAGCACACAACACCGGCACCCCCGCGGGGACAAACGGAATCAGCACCGCGGTCACGGCGGCAGCGCCCACCGCCACCGCCACGGGTTCGCGCGAAACCAACCGGGGCCACAGAAGCGCGAGGAATGCTGCGGCGGCCACCGCGTCGAGACCCCAGGTTTTGACATCACCGAGAGCATCACCGGCGAGCGCCCCCACCAGGGTGGAGACATTCCAGCCGAGGTATAGCCATAACGCGGTGGCCCAGAAGCCGTGTTGCGCCGCACGCCGTGTTTCTTGAGCGGTCGATACCGCGGTTGATTCATCAACCGTGAGGTGCGCAGCCAGAGCGCGACGAAAGAAACCTCGCCCGATGATCGGGGACATGGTCAGCGAATACAACGAATTCCTGGCACCCAGCAGGCCCGCCGTCGCAATGGCCGCGGGAACCGCGGCGAGACCTCCAGTGGCGACAACTCCGACAAAAGCAAACTGTGACGCACCGGAGAACATCACCAAGCTCAGCACCATGGTTTGCCCCAGGGAAAAGCCCAGCGCCACAGCGAGCGCACCAAACGAGACGCCATAGAGCGACACAGCGAGTGCCACTTGGAGCCCCTGAGCCCGCGCCCGACGAAGGTTGGGCGCCATAAAGTCCTCCGTCATTGCGGCTGCGGCCTCGCTGAAGAGCCCGCGCCGAAATCGTCGTGAAATTTCAGAGTGGGAAATGCCACCGAGACGCTGAAGCCCACCCCGGGAATTCGATGGGCGGAAAAAACGCCCCCGAGAGCCTCTGCACGATTTTTCATATTCGTCATGCCTCGCCCGGAGAGGATGTCACTGAGGGGCACATACTCCTGTTCGCCTGCAGGCAATTCTCCCGAAGAGAACCGTCGGGCGGCCCGGACGCCATCATCATCGACACGAAGGCGCAAACCTTGCGCGGTCCACGACAGTTCAACGCTGACTGCTGTCCCTGGCCCTCCGTGCATCCGGCAGTTGTTCAAACACTCTTGAAGAATTCGATACACCTCCAGTTCTGCTTCGGCAGGGAGGGAGAAGGCCGTTCCGATCTCGTGATACGAAACCGGGATACTGGAATCTTCCAGAGCCTGAAACAGCGTTGTCAGACCAGAAATGGTCGGCTCGCTGCCGACAGATTTCACCTCGCCCGATGAGGAGACCACCTTTTTGACGCTGTTGAGGGTGACCCTCGCGGAGTCAGCGATCGATTCGGCGGCCCGATAGGCAACCAAGGGATCCCTCGTGGCCCCGTAACTTGCCCCTTCTGCCTGAGAAATCAGGCTTTCCAGGCTCTCCAAAGCTTCAGCATGGGCTTCGGTCACCATGCGTAACCGCTCGGCCTCTGGATTTGGTACCTCGTGCCCCGGATCATCGGCTGCCCCGTCGTCAGCGGCCCCACCGAGGGGCACACGAGCGGGACTCGACGCAGCGGGACGCGTGCGGAGAACCACCACAAGCGCAATCACGCTGGCGACAAAGAGGAGGAAAAAGAGGGGAACGAGCCAGAGGGAATTTTGGAGGATGAACTGGACCACCGCGCCCCCCAAAACGATTCGGATGTTCAACAGCGAGCGACGCGAGTCGACACGTAACTGTGGCTCCTCGACTTGGACTCGAACCAAGAACCTACCGGTTAACAGCCGGTCGCTCTGCCAATTGAGCTATCGAGGAATGTGGAACTAAGCCCCGATGCTACCAGAGCCTGACAGGCCCCTCCAGCCCCGCGGGCACTAGTAGCCAGCCTCTACATCAACCACGCCGACCATCGGTGTGCCCGCCGCAAAAGCCTGGGTGTTGGACGCGATTCGGGCGGCCAAAAGCGGTCTGGTCATCGCGGGGGTGTCGGCAGAATGGGACGTGATGACGATTCGGTGACGGTCCCAGATTCGGTGATCGTCGGGGAACGGTTCGGGGTCCATCACATCCAGACCAGCGCCCCAGAGAGTCCCTGCATCGACGGCATCCACAAGGGCTTCCACATCAACCAGGCTTCCGCGCGCGACGTTCACCACAACGGCATGGTCGGGCATCAGGTCAAGCTCGCGCGCGGAAATGATGTGTCGCGTTTCGTCCGTGGCCGCGGCGGCAACCACGACAACGTCTGCGCTCGAGAGCACATCATCCGCCGCCTCGGGTGTCACCGTGAGGTCCGCACCGCGGACAGGAGTGCTGCTGCGTCGAATGACGGTGATATCGGTCCGATACGGCGACAGAAGTTCGATGAAACTCTGGGCCACACCACCCGCCCCGAAAACAACAACCCTCGCGCCAAAGAGTGACAACCCGGAGCGCTCCGATTGCCAGCGCGCTTCCCGCGCTTTCCGGGGAAGCTCTCGAAGGCTGGCNAGAACCAGCGCTAGAGCGTGCTCCGCCACAGGTTCTGAGTAGGCGCCTTTGGCCGATGTCACCACAGGTCTCTGCTCCTCCTGCCGCGCGGCAATGCGCTGCAGGACGGACGCAAACGCATCAACTCCAGCCCACGGAAGCTGCAGCCAAGAAATGCCGGGGTGTGTGTCAAGAATTTCCTGGAGCTCGTCAGCGCGTTTTTCGCTCAGCCACACCAAACCTCGCGTNTCAGAACCCAGGGGAACAATGGTGACGCCCTCGCCCGCAGCGGCATTCAGGAAAAAATCTGTTGCCTCAGGTGCCAAAGAAATCGGTCCACCAGCAAGTGCGCGGTGGGAGCGGACCTCGGGAACCCGTTCGCGATGTTGTCCCACTACTCGCCCCTCAGTTCCCGTCGATCCTTTTCCAGCGACACCAGCGATTCTTGAAGCGNGCGATAGTTATCCGGGTCGCCCGTCGGGTCACTGCGTTGAAGGGCTCCGAGGACTTCAGCTTTNCGTCGAAGCAATTCCCNNTCCAGGAGTGACGAGGTAATCCCCTCGCAATAGCGCTCCGTCTGTCCCGACTGCTCCGGCAGTGGCGCCACCGCTAACTGCCCGACCAACGTGGACAGGGCAGGAGGGGTCTCATTAGTGACCTGCGCCACCCACTGCGGCGTCGGGTAGTAGTTCATCGCCGAAACCATCGCATCACGGACCAAAGCGAGTGCTCCGTGTGAGAACTGGGTGGCAAGAACAGCGTTTGCTCTCTCGATCGCGACCATATCGGGGTGTTGGAGCAACACCATCAGACCATCGCGCTCCAGTGCGGTGACCGGGTCCTTGGACAACGAGGAAAGCTGGTAGGGAGCCTCCTCGCCGGAGGCCGGTGCGAGAGCAGAGCTGGCCGGGGAGGCGGCGGCAGGTTTCGCAGGGGCTTGGCGAATTTCGCGCGCGACATCGTCGGGGTTCATCCCCAGCCAGCCGGCGAGTTCACGCGAATAGCCGTCGCGAATCACGCGATCACGAATTTTTGCCACAATCGGGGTTGCCATCCGAAGAGCGTTACTTCTGCCCTCCACGGTGTTGAGGTCGCACGAGTTCATTACCTGTTTGATCATGAATTCATACATGGGCGAACGGGAGTTGATGACCTCCCGCAAAGCTTGATCGCCGCGCTGAATGCGGACATCGCAGGGGTCGAGCCCTTCGGGTGGCACGGCAACAAATGTTTGAGCGGCGAACCGGGATTCCTCCGCAAAAGCGCGGGAGGCTGCTTTTTGGCCTGCTTCATCGGGATCGAACGTGAAAATCACTTCACCTCGGGAGCCCTGAGAGGGGTCATCGGTGTCTCCCAACACTCGGCGCACCACCGTGATGTGGTCTGAGCCAAACGCAGTCCCACAGGTCGCGATGGCCGTGGTGATGCCCGCAAGGTGGCAGGCCATCACGTCGGTGTACCCCTCCACAATCACCACTTGGCGGTTGCGCGAGATGTCGCGTTTAGCGAGGTCAAGTCCGTAGAGCACACGAGACTTGTGATACACCGGGGTCTCTGGGGTGTTCAAATATTTGGGCCCCTGGTCGTCTTCTCGCAGCTTGCGGGCACCAAACCCGATGGTCTGCCCCGACACGTCTCTAATCGGCCACACGAGGCGCCCGCGGAAGCGGTCATAAGATCCGCGGTCACCCTGCGAGAGCACCCCCGCTTCCACCAGTTCGGGGATAGTGAAACCCTGGGCCGTGAGGTGCTTGGACAGCGTATCGAAAGAGTTCGGTGCGTACCCCACACCAAATTTCTCTGCAGCGAGAGCGTCAAAACCCCGCTCCCCCAGGAAAACTCTCCCAATTTCGGCTTCTGCGCTCAGCAGTTGCTCGCGGAAAAACGTTTCCGCTGCGCTGTTTGCTGCCAACAACCGTGTGCGATTGCTGGTGTCTGGCGCCGTGCCACCTTCCTCATAGTGCAGGGTGTAGCCCAGTTTCCCGGCCAGACGCTCGACGGACTCTTGAAAACTCAGTGGTCCATTTTTTGCAAGAAGGAGTAGACATCTCCCCCTTCGCCGCAACCAAAGCAATGGTAAAAACCCGCTTGGGGGCGAACATGAAAGCTGGGGCTGCGTTCATCGTGAAAGGGGCATAAACCCTTCATGGACCCCGAACCAGCGGATTTGAGGGTTACGTAGTCGCCCACCACATCGGCGATATTGATGCGCGTTCGCACTTCATCAATGTCGCTGCGCTTGATTTTTCCCGCCACGCCCTCAGTCTAGTTACGCCAGAGCGCAGCATCCCGGGGTATCCCCACCGGCGGCCTACTAGGCAAAGCCGAGGCGCTCGTAGAGCGCCAAAGCCGACTGATCCGTCAGCGAAGCGACCTGGTCGACAATCACGCGTTTCTGGCTTGCGGTGTCACCGGCCAGGCGGTAATCCTCTGAAAAGACCGGGTCGAGGTGATCCGGTTCAGCAAACATCGCATCTGCCAGCGATTTCAAAACATCACGCTGGTGGAGGTACAGCGGTTGGCGCGCTGTGTGAGACATGACGTGGACGGCGACAATCGCTTTGAGAAGAAGAATCTCGTCCAGGGTTGCCTGGGGAATCGCGACGGTGTGAACCAGGGATTCCCGGGCGCGAAGTTCGGCGCGAGAGGCAAAGCGCCCAATCAGCGTGCTGGTCACGTTTTTCAGCACGCCAAGATCTTGGCGAGTACCTTCGTAACTTTTCACTACCTCCCACACTGTCGCAAGCCGATCCCAGGCCTCGTCCGCGCGATCCGAAGGCATATCGCCCACCCAAGGAGTCATACCCGCAAAAACATCGGTTTTTGCGGTGGAACTGCCCAAAGCCCGCGGGTCGATGTAGCCATTGACAATGGCGTCCTCGAAATCGTGAACCGAGTAGGCAACATCGTCAGAGAAATCCATCACCCGAGCCTCGGGGGTGAGCTCTCTCTCCGCCTGCCCCTGTCGAGCCCACTGAAAAACTTCATCGTCATCGGGATAGGCACCAAATTTTGCCCTCCCACTGGGGTCGACCTCAGCGCTCTGCACGCCCCACGGATACTTCATAGTCGCCAGGAGGCTGGCGCGCGTGAGGTTCAACCCGCGGGAAATACCGTGCTCATCGTGAACTTTGGGCTCCAGCCGCACCAACAGTCGAAATGTTTGAGCGTTGCCCTCAAAACCTCCGCAGTCGCTCGCCCATTCAGACAGAGCGCGTTCGCCGTTATGCCCGAACGGTGGGTGGCCGATGTCGTGGGCGAGACACGCGGTTTCGACCACGTCAGCATCCAAACCCAGCCGAGAGGCAAGCTCTCGGCCGATCTGTGCCACTTCAAGCGAGTGCGTCAACCGATTGCGCGCAAAATCCAACCCGCCCGAGGGTGAAAGAACCTGAGTTTTGGCCGCGAGGCGGCGTAAAGCGGAAGAATGCAACAGCCTCCCCCGGTCCCGAGCAAAGTCGCTGCGATGGGAGGAACTGTTTTCCGGAACGAACCGTTCCCGATCGAGTGGACTAGCCTCCACTGGAATCCACCTCCGCTAAGTGAAGGGCGCTGCGTTGGGCGGACGATAGCTCTTGTGAGTCAAGCCAGTTCTCGGGTAGCGCCGTTTTCTTCGGTGATCCTTGACGCCCTCGGGGCCCCTCCACACCGTCGCCGGGGTACTCAGCGTCATAATCCAGCTCACCCAAGAAGTCATCCAGCTGTTGGAGAGATTCCACGGTTGCTAAACGAGCTCGGAGGTCACCGCCAACCGGGTATCCCTTGAAATACCAGGCCACGTGTTTGCGGATATCGCGGCAGGCCCGGTCTTCCTCCCCATCAAAAAATTCAACAAGAAGCTCGGCGTGCCGCCGGAAGGCGCGAGCAACCTCCGCAACACCGGGTCGGTAGCGTTTCTCACTCCCGCGAAACGCTTCTTGCAGGTCTCCAAAAAGCCAGGGTCGACCCAAACAGCCTCGACCAACGACCACGCCGTCGCAATCACTCTGTGCGGCCATGGCGAGAGCGTCCTCCGCTTTCCAGATATCACCGTTACCCAAGACAGGAATGCTGGAGATGCTCGACTTCAATTCCCCGATGGCGTCCCAATCCGCCTTACCGGAGTAATACTGCGAAGCCGTTCTCGCGTGCAACGCAAGGGAGGCGACTCCTGCCCCTTCAGCGGCCTTGCCTGCCTCCATAAAGGTCAGGTGATTATCGTCAATTCCTTTGCGCATTTTGACGGTAACGGGGATGTCTCCCGCGGAGGCAACCGCACCCTCCACGATCTGGCGAAACAGGCTTTTCTTCCACGGTAAGGCGGCTCCGCCGCCCTTCTTCGTCACTTTGGGGACCGGGCAACCGAAATTCAAGTCGATGTGGTCACAGAGGTTCTCCCCCACAAGGAAAGAGACGGCCTCCGACACGGTAGCCGGGTCAACCCCATAGAGCTGAATGCTGCGGGGAGTCTCGGATTCGTGGTGCTTGATTAACCGCATGCTGGTGGGTGTTCGCTCCACGAGGGCACGCGAGGTAATCATTTCTGAGACGTACAGACCTGCACCATATTCGCGACACAGTCTCCGAAAAGCCGTATTGGTGATGCCCGCCATCGGAGCAAGAACCACCGGGATACTGAGCGAGAGCGGCCCAATGGATAGCGGCTTCTCGACAGCGCTAACGCCGGTCACGATTACGCGCCAATCAACGCTTGAGCCAGATATCCCTGCAAGTTATCCAGTGACACCCGTTCCTGGGCCATCGTGTCTCTCTCGCGAATGGTCACCGCGTTATCGGTGAGGGAATCAAAGTCGACAGTCACCGCAAACGGGGTCCCGACCTCATCATTGCGACGGTAACGGCGCCCAATAGCTCCAGCATCGTCAAATTCCACGGCCCAGTGCGCTCGAAGATCATCGGCTACGCGCTGTGCGAGCGGCGAGAGGTCCTCATGGCGCGACAGCGGAAGGACTGCCACCTTGATGGGGGCCAGGCGGCGGTCCAGGCGCAACACTGTGCGCTTATCAACGCCGCCTTTGGCGTTGGGGGCTTCATCTTCCTCGTACGCATCGACAAGGAATGCCATCAACGAGCGCGTGAGGCCGGCAGCCGGCTCGATCACGTAGGGCGTCCAACGCTCGTCGAGCGCTTGATCAAAGTAGGACAGGTCAGTGCCCGAGTGCTTGCTGTGGGTCAACAGGTCAAAGTCGGTGCGGTTAGCGACACCTTCGAGCTCGCCAAACTCGCCCGAGGAGAACCCGAAGCGATACTCGATGTCAACAGTGCGTTTTGAATAGTGCGAGAGCTTATCGGCCGGGTGCTCATACAGCCGAAGGTTGTCCGGGTTGATACCCAACTCCGTGTACCAGGCAAACCGCTGGTCAATCCAGTACTGGTGCCACGTTTCGTCTTCGCCCGGTTTCACGAAGAACTCCATCTCCATCTGCTCGAATTCGCGCGTGCGGAAGATGAAGTTGCCGGGCGTGATTTCATTCCGGAAGCTCTTGCCGATTTGTGCAATCCCAAACGGCGGCTTCACACGGGCGGTTTGGACGACGTTGTTGAAATTGACGAAAATGCCCTGAGCCGTTTCCGGGCGAAGGTAGTGCATCCCCTCTTCGTCGGCAACCGGACCCAAGTAGGTTTTCAACAGTCCGCTGAACTCTTTGGGCTCGGTAAAAGAGCCCTTGTTGCCACAATGCGGGCAGGCAATATCACCCAGCCCGTTTTCCGGGGCGCGGCCCTTTTTCTCCTCAAACTCTTCGAGCAAGTGGTCTGCTCGGTAGCGCTTGTGGCACGAGAGACACTCCACCAGCGGGTCGCTAAAGACGTCCACATGTCCGGACGCATTCCACACGGCCGTGGGCAAAATCACCGCAGAGTCCAGGCCCACCACATCCGCACGGGTGGTCACCATGTGGCGCCACCACTGACGTTTGATGTTCTCCTTCAACTCCACGCCCAGGGGCCCGTAATCCCATGCTGAACGCGAGCCGCCATAAATTTCGCCGGATTGGTAGACAAAACCGCGACGCTTGGCGAGAGCTATGACACTGTCGAGCTTGCTTTGTGGCGCCACGGAGGAGCTCCCTTGGGTATGAAAAACGTGCAGCGGGCTGGTGCCCATCCTACCGATGGGGCTGGTTTCCCTCCGACGGCTGGTCGATTGCTCCCCCAAAGCGTCGTGTTCGCCGCTGGTACTCCTCGATCGCTTCCCACAGCTGGACCCGCGTCATATCGGGCCAGAGCGTGGGGAGAAACACCATCTCGGCGTAGGCGCTTTGCCACAACAGGAAATTGCTCGTCCGACGTTCACCGGAAGTGCGAACAAACAAGTCCACATCGGGTTGGTGGGGAATGTAAAGGTGCTTGGCCACCGTCTTTTCGGTAATTCGCGACGGGGACAAGCGTCCCTCCCCAACCGATTGCGAAATAGCGCGAATCGCGTCCACAATTTCCGCNCGGCCGCCNTANTTGACGCACATCGTGAGCGTGAGGGCATCGTTGCCCGCCGTCATTTTCTCCGCTGTTTCCAGATCCTTAATGACGGTCGACCACAACCTCGGTTTTCTTCCCGACCATCGGATTCGCACACCCCACGCGTTGAGCTGGTCGCGCCTGCGCCGCAACACATCGCGGTTGAAGCCCATCAGAAAGCGAACCTCCTCGGGCGAGCGATTCCAATTTTCTGTCGAAAACGCATATACCGAAAGGTGAGAGACCCCGGCTTGAAGCGCCCCGGCGACGACATCCAACAGAGCTGCCTCGCCCGCCTTGTGACCTTCGACTCGCGTCAGGCCTTGGGCGTTGGCCCAGCGTCCATTCCCATCCATCACGAGCGCGACGTGAGCAGGCACGGTCTGAGGGTCAAAGGCGGGAGGGTCAATTCCAGTCCAATTCAGCGGCAACATACCGCTCATGAGCTTTGCTCCTGAGGCTGGACGGTTCGATCGAGGTGGGCAAGCGAGCGCACATGTTTCTCGAGATGAAACTGCGTGTAGGCGGCAATAATTCCCGAGACCTGCTGCGTCACCGACCCCTCGGCGCTGTCAACAGCCTCCCAGTGACCCTGGAGAAGCGCCTGAAGCAGCTCTTTTGAACCTGCTTGCAACCGCGGCGATCCGGGCGGGGCGACCGCATCTGCAACAACCCCTCCGAGAGAGACGTCAAAAGCCCGGTGGTCACCAGGTTCCCCGCTGACCGCGCACTCGTCGAGGCTCGGGGACCAGCCGGCAAGCGCTAATGCTCGCAGAAGATAGCTATCGACAATCTGACCCGAGGGGTGTTCGCCCGCTGCCAGAGCGCGCAGGCCTCCGAGCAACAGGGTGTACTGAGCAGGCTGGTAGTCGTGGTCACTCAAACTATCGGCCGTCTCCACCATCACCATCGCCGCGGTGTACTTGGAGTAGTCGCCACCAATCGCGCTGGAATAGCCTCCAATGGTTTCGGCTTGTTGGACGATATCGAGACTTTTGCCCTCATAAAACTGGGCATCAACAACATTGAAGGCTTCCAACCGCGCACCGAAACGGCTGGTGGTTTTGCGCACACCTTTTGCCACCGCGCGAACTTTGCCGTTGTTCTTGCACAGCAGGGTAAGGATTTTGTCGGCTTCCCCGAGTAGGTGCGCCCTCAACACGATGGCGTCATCCCGATACGTTGGCACGTCTCTAGTATCCCCTGCCGAGCCACCGTGCGCTGGAGCGCGGGGTCCTGTCCTGGCCCGCTAGTTGTGTGCGCCGACGAGTTCGCCCACTCCCTGCTCAAGACGAAGGGCTCGGTTCACCGCCGAGACAATCGCCTTCAGGGAGGCTGTCGAAATGTCGCCGTCAATGCCCACTCCCCACAGGGTGCGACCGTTGACCTCTAACTCGACATAAGCAGCAGCGAGCGCGTCTCCCCCGGCACTCAGGGTGTGTTCGACGTAGTCAAAGAGCCTGATGGAGACTCCCTGGCCGCCCAAAATTCCCAAGAACGCGGCGATGGGCCCGTTGCCGGCACCGGAGGCTTCAGATTCCGCCTCCCCTTGGCGCAATTTAACGTCGAGGGAGACCTCTCCGTCCATATCGCTGGCGGAGCGTGTGGAGAGGAGCTCATAGTGGCCCCACTTCGCGCCATGGTCGGTTGCGGGAAGATATTCGTCCTGGAAAATCGTCCAGATGTCCTCGCTGGTCACCTCGCCGCCTTCGGCGTCGGTTTTGGACTGCACGACCTGAGAGAACTCGATTTGGAGCTTTCTCGGCAAATCGAGCGCATGGTCGGTCTTCAACAGATAGCTCACGCCGCCCTTACCCGATTGTGAGTTCACGCGGATGACCGCCTCGTAGGTGCGACCCAGATCCTTAGGGTCTACGGGGAGGTAAGGAACGGCCCATTCCAAATCATCGACACCCACCCCTAGCTTCCCAGCTTGTGCTTCCATCGCCTCGAAGCCCTTTTTGATCGCGTCCTGGTGGGAGCCACTAAAGGCCGTGTACACGAGATCTCCCGCCCACGGACTTCTCTCATGCACGGTGAGCTGATTGCAGTATTCGGCGGTGCGTTTGATTTCATCCAAATCGCTGAAATCGATTTGCGGATCAATTCCCTGGGTAAACAGGTTGATACCGAGCGCCACTAGGTCAACATTGCCGGTGCGCTCCCCGTTGCCAAACAGGCATCCCTCAATTCGATCCGCGCCGGCCATATAGCCCAGTTCAGCAGCCGCAACCGCGGTACCCCGGTCGTTGTGGGGGTGAAGGCTCAGGATCACGTTCTCGCGGTGATGGAGGTTCCTCGACATCCATTCGATGGAGTCGGCATAGCGATTGGGCGTCGCCATTTCCACAGTCGCGGGAAGGTTGATGATGACTTTTCGCTCAGGCGTCGGTTCGAGAATTTCGAGCACCTCGTTGCACACCCGGACCGCAAATTCGAGTTCGGTGCCCGTGTAGCTTTCGGGGGAATACTCGTAGTAAATCTCGGTTCCCGGCACGAGGGACTCCATCGAACGACACAGCCTGGCGCCTTCGAGTGCGATATCCACGATTCCTTGCTCATCGGTGCGAAAAACGACCTCGCGCTGGAGTGTGCTGGTGGAGTTGTACAAGTGCACGATGGCCTGCTTCGCCCCGACCAGCGACTCATACGTGCGCTTAATAAGGTGCTCACGGGCTTGGGTAAGGACCTGGATGGTGACGTCCTCGGGGATGGCATTGCCGTCAATGAGGCTTCGCACGAAATCGAAGTCGGTCTGTGACGCCGAGGGAAACCCGACCTCAATTTCCTTGTAGCCCATCTTGACGAGCAAATCGAACATCACGCGTTTACGCTCTGGGCTCATGGGATCAATCAGCGCCTGGTTGCCATCTCGCAGGTCAACCGCACACCAGCGCGGGGCTTGTGTGATGTGTGCGTTGGGCCAGGTGCGGTCTGCCAGGTCTAGCGGGTAGGCCTCGTGGTACGCACGGTACTTGTGAATCGGCATGGACGATGCCTGTTGGTTGTTGATCATGAACGTTCTTCCCGGTCGGAGTTAGTGGCCAGAGGGCTGCTC
>JGI26088J50261_1001526_pt1 | contig 12417 bp, 8 predicted proteins | sample SaaInl1SG_22_DNA_FD_50261 | JGI IMG/M metagenome (IMG submission 50261)
GAAAACAACTATTACGATCAGGCTACAGCCCACACAAAAGATTTTCAAGACCGTCTTTTTGAGGAAATGAAGTCTAGGATAAAGGAAGACGACAGTTCAGTGCCCTATAAGCACAATGGATATTGGTATATCACCAAATACGAGCTAGGAAAAGAATACCCCATTTACACCCGTAAAAAAGACCATTTGTCTGCACAAGAAGAATTGCTGTTAGACTGTAATGTATTGGCAGAAAACTATGAGTATTTCAGCCTGGGAGGTTTCTCTGTAAGTCCAGACAATACTTTATGTGTTTTTTCTACTGACACAGTATCTAGAAGACAGTACACTTTGCATGTTAAAAATATAATTACTGGTGCGCTGTTAACAGACAGAATTGAGAATACGACAGGAAGTGCTAGTTGGGCTGCAGACAACAAAACATTTTTCTATACCTCTAAAAACGAAAATACCTTACGTTCAGAGGCAATATATAGGCATAAGTTAGGAGATATCAGTGAAGATGTGAAGATTTATGAAGAGTTGGACGAAACCTTTAATGCATATGTTTTTAAAACCAAGAGCAAGAAATATATTGTCATTGGATCTTCTAGTACATTAACAACAGAATACAGCATATTTCCAGCAGACCAGCCAGAAGCTACCCCCGTTGTTTTTAGCCCTCGAACGAGAGGTTTAGAATATGATTTAAACCATTATGGAGATCACTTTTATATATTGACCAATAAAGATGAAGCGATTAATTTTAAGGTCATGAAAGTTAATGAATCTAACACCCATATGTCTCATTGGGAGGATTTTATACCCCACAGACCTGAAGTGTTACTTGAAGACATTACTATTTTTAAAGACTATTATATACTCTCGGAGAGGCGTCACGGTTTAAGTTGTATTCAGATTGTTCCATGGGATACTACTATACCACCTCACTACCTACCTTTTGACAATGAAACCTACACTGCTTATGTAGGAACAAATCCAGATTTTGACTCAGAAATTTTACGTTTTGGATACAATAGCATGACTACACCTGCTAGTGTATATGATTATAATATGGCCACTAGGTCAAAGGAACTTTTAAAGCAACAAGAAGTTTTAGGAGGAAATTTTAAAGAGGATAATTATGCTTCTCAAAGGGTTTGGGCCACTGCTAAAGACGGTGTAAAGGTCCCTATTTCGTTGGTGTACCGCAAAGACACCCCTTTGGATGGAAGCAGTCCTTTGTTACAGTACGGATATGGATCTTATGGGCATACTTCTGACCCTTATTTCTCTACTGTGAGACTTAGTCTGTTGGACCGAGGCTTTGTGTATGCTATTGCGCATATTAGAGGTGGTGAATACTTGGGAAGACCTTGGTATGATGACGGTAAATTGCTTAGTAAGCGCAATACTTTTACAGATTTTATAGCCTGTTCTGAATTTTTAATTTCAGAAAAATTCACTGCTGCTAAGGGTTTGTTCGCCTATGGCGGATCTGCTGGCGGACTATTAATGGGTGCTGTGATGAATATGGCCCCACACTTATACAAAGGAATTATAGCAAGTGTACCATTTGTAGACGTTGTCACTACCATGCTAGACAGTAGTATTCCCCTGACTACAGGGGAGTATGACGAATGGGGTAATCCTAATGAAGAAAATTATTACAATTATATGATGTCTTATTCTCCATATGACAATGTTAAGCCACAAGACTATCCGAATACATTAGTTATCACAGGCTATCATGATTCACAAGTACAGTATTGGGAGCCAGCCAAATGGGTGGCAAAATTAAGGGATTTAAAAACCGACCATAATATATTGTTATTTAATACTAATATGGAGGCAGGACATTCAGGCGCTTCAGGTAGGTTTGAGGCATTGAAAGAAGTTGCCAAAGAATATGCCTTTATTTTAGATTTGGCTCAGAAAATCTAAGTTAAAAAAAAACATTAAATTTGCAGTGTATTTTTACTAGAATACCTGAATCAAAAACAGTTACATGCATAAAAAGATACATGCTCACAACAGTATCCTACCCCTTATAGGAAAAACACCGCTTGTACAACTTCAAAAAACCGTTAGTGGTTTTGATGGCGAATTTTACGCCAAATTAGAAGCTTTTAATCCCGGCCATTCTGCTAAAGATAGAATTGCACACCATATTATTACTATAGCAGAGGAAAAGGGTTTATTGAATCCAGGAGACACTATTATAGAAACTACCTCAGGAAATACAGGATTTAGCGTGGCTATGGTGAGTGCTATAAAAGGCTATAAATGTATTTTAGCAGTGAGTTCTAAATCTTCTCCAGATAAGATAGACATGTTAAGGGCTATGGGTGCTGAGGTTCATGTTTGCCCAGCCCACGTTAGCGCAGACGATCCAAGATCTTATTACGAGGTAGCAAAGACCATTCACAATAACACCCCAAATTCTATTTATATTAACCAGTATTTTAACAGCCTTAATACAGAGGCTCATTACCGCAGTACGGGTCCAGAAATATGGGAAGACACCAATGGGCAAATCACTCATTTGGTAGCTTGTAGCGGGACTGGGGGAACTATTTCTGGGACGGCTCAGTTTTTAAAAGAGCAGAATCCGGCTATTAAAGTGATTGGAATAGATGCATACGGGTCTATTTTAAAAGGCTATCATGAGACTGGTGAAATTAATCCAGAAGACATTTTCCCTTATAGGATAGAAGGCTTAGGGAAAAACCTAATCCCCACAGCCACTGATTTTAATGCCATTGATTATTTTATAAAAGTGACCGATCATGAAAGTGCCCACACAGCAAGGGAAATTTCTAAAACGGAAGGTATTTTCGCAGGATACACCTCTGGTGCAGCCCTTCAAGGTGTTAAACAACTTCAAGCTTCCGGTACCTTTGATAAAAATGCTAAGGTTGTTGTGATATTTCCTGATCACGGATCAAAATATATGAGTAAAATTTACTCTGACGAGTGGATGTCTGCACAAGGCTTCCTAGAGGAGCCACATGTATTGAAAGAACAAAAGACTACACTACAGTCCCCTTAAACCATAATTAAATTTAATTAAGTACAGACACAGGCGCTAAATAATTGGGCTGTCTTGTGAAAAATTAATTACTTTTGTAGCTAGAAAAAAACACGCATGAGAGATCTTTTCGAAAGAATTAAAGAAAATAAAGGCCCATTAGGAAAATGGGCTTCACAGGCAGAAGGTTATTTTGTATTTCCTAAGCTAGAGGGACCTATTTCCAATAGAATGTCTTTCAGAGGAAAAGAAGTCATTACCTGGAGTATCAATGATTATTTGGGTTTGGCTAATTTACCAGAGATTAAAGCAGTAGATGGTGCTGCAGCGCTAGAACATGGTGCTGCTTATCCTATGGGGGCTAGAATGATGAGTGGTCACACTGACTTTCACGAGCAATTACAAAATGAATTGGCTGAATTTGTAGAAAAAGAAGCCACTTATCTTTTAAATTTCGGATATCAGGGTATTATGTCTACTATAGACGCCTTGGTTTCCAAGGACGACATTATAGTGTATGATGTAGACGCTCACGCTTGTATCATAGATGGGGTTCGCTTGCACATGGGTAAAAGATTTACTTTCAAGCACAACGATATTGAGAGTTTNGAAAAGAATTTAGAGCGTGCTACAAAGATGGCAGAACAAACTGGTGGAGGAATCTTAGTGATTTCAGAAGGTGTGTTTGGTATGAGGGGAGAGCAAGGAAAGCTAAAAGAAATTGTAGCCCTTAAACAAAAATTNAACTTTAGATTATTAGTAGACGACGCCCACGGTTTTGGTACCCTAGGAAAGACAGGTGCTGGAGCAGGTGAAGAACAAGGCATACAGGCAGACATAGATGTTTATTTCGCTACTTTCGCAAAATCTATGGCAGGTATTGGTGCATTTATTGCTGCAGACAAAGAAATTATTGACTATTTGAAATATAACTTGCGTTCGCAAATGTTCGCGAAGTCGCTTCCAATGATTTACGTTAAAGGCGCTTTGAAGCGTTTAGATATGCTTAGAACCCAACCAGAGCTCAAGGAAAATTTATGGCGTAACGTAAATGCGTTGCAATCGGGTCTAAAAGCACAAGGCTTTGACATAGGTACTACCACTAGTTGTGTTACCCCTGTGTATTTGAATGGAAGTATACCAGAGGCTATGGCCTTGGTAAAAGACCTTAGAGAAAACCATGGTATTTTCTGTTCTATAGTAGTATATCCTGTAATACCTAAAGGTTTAATTCTTTTNAGATTAATTCCAACTGCAACCCATACACAAGAAGATATAGACCTTACATTAACCGCTTTCTCCTCAATAAGAGAGCGTTTAGAGAATGGAACGTATAAAAGACTTTCTGCAGCAGTGAGTGCTGCAATGGGAGAGTAATTATTTATATATTAGGAAGTGATTTTTCTAAAAAAAAGCCTGATAGGAAAACTATCAGGCTTTTTTTATAATATTTTTTTATAGGTTCTCCTGCGTTTGTGCACTTTTGGATCAAAAGCACTCCATAAATTCTTTATGGCTATATTTTCCTCTAGTTCAGGGGTTCTAATACATTTCTCAATGCCCTTTTTGTTACAGGCATTCCAACATTCATGGAACAAGATGGCTGTAAGTCCTTTGTTTTGATATTTTGGGTGGACCCCAATAAGGTAAAAAATAATGTCTTTAGATTTTCTTCTCGCTTGTAGTAAGTGAAATAATCCAAAGGGAAACAAACGTCCATTTGCTTTTTGCAAGGCTTTTGAAAAGGAAGGCATTAGAATCGCAAAGGCCACCAAGTTATCTTGCTCATCTAAAACAAATTTTATGAATTCAGGATTAATAAAAGACAGGTATCTCTTTGTAAAAAAATCTTTTTGCACCTCTGTTATAGGTACAAAAGAGGATAAATTTGCATAGCTCTCATTGAATAAATCAAACATTTTATTTGCGTAAGGTAAAATGTCCTTGGTCTTAGTGAAATTGAGTGCTTTAAGTTTATAACGCCTTTTGATTAGTTCCTGCGCTTTATTAAAAAGACTTGGGTCTATATTGCTAAATGGAAAGATATTTTCCATGTATTCTTTTTCCTTGACAAATCCTAAAGATTCAAAATGTGCTGCGTAATAGGGGTGGTTATACCATGTAATCATAGTCCCTATGTGATCAAAGCCTTCAATAAGGCAACCTACCTTGTCTAAGTTAGAAAAACCTACTGGACCCTCCATGTAAGTTAATTCGTATTCACGACCAATCTCGGCTACTTTTTCGATGAGTGCTTTAGAGACCGCTTTATTGTCTATGAAATCCATCCAACCAAAGCGCATTTTCTTTATTTTTTGTTCTTTTACCTCAATCCAGTTGATCATTGCAGCCACCCTGCCTACAATTTCACCATCCATATATGCCAAGAAAAAACGTGCTTGAGCAGTTTTAAAAACAGGATTAATTGATGGGTCAAAAACCTCCATTTCATCTTTAATAATAGGGGGTACCCAATAAGGATTGTTTTTGTATAANGAGAATGGAAAACAAACAAAATCTTTGATTCCTTTCTTACCAATGGCTTCTCTAATTTCTATCATATATAATTTTTGACTCCAGTTAAATGAGTTTTATGATTCATCATATGCTAATGTTTGTCTAAGCGATATGAAAAACCTAACCCAATGATTTCCCTTGAAGGTTCATTTTGAAAGTTTATTCCAGTATACAGGTCTAATTGTAGGTTCTTTCTATATAAGAAAGCCCCTCCTGTTCTGATGATTTGCTCATTGTAGTTTGGTAATATACTGTATTGCCCTTCCACAAATACACTCCATTTTCTTTTTATAGCATAAGAAAGAGAGGCTATAACTGTTTTCTCTGCCAAGGCTTCAGATCCAATAAAGTCATAAATTCCATTGAGTATTAAAACCATTTTTGGTGTTAAATGGCTTTGAGTAACTAGCATGACTCTTGGGGCTATAGAAGGGTTATTTATTAGGTATGGGCTACTTTTTAGACCTATATTAGCACCAGCATATAGCGCTATAGCGGGTAAGATATTTCGCCATCTAAAGCCATTATTTTTCTTCCAACTATAGACGTTAATGGGTCTATTATCAGGATTTTTAAAGGGATCAAACAGCATGATTTTTGCCCCAATTCTATTTGACGTGAATCCTTGATCTATACCAATTTTACCACCAGGAATAGGACTAGTAGAAAATTCCATGGTATAAGAACCCTCGTATATAAGCTCTAGGGCTTCTGAAAATAAGCCCACTCTTACAGCCAAGTTTCCATTATTAAAAAGGGATTCTGACTGTAAAGCTTCTCCTCTTAAGCGGTCTACACTAAAACCACTTTCTATCTGATACACCCGCTTACCCACACTGTAAGCACCTGTGCTATTTCCTGGCTTGTTGGAATTAATAATATCTGTATACTGTGAAAAACCACAAATGCTGAANAGAAAACCTAGGATGAATAAGCTCATTTTAAGAATTAATGGGCTTTGAATGATAGGTTTTTTATGCATTTTAAGATTATTTTAATTCCACACAAGCCTTAGTGCGGTTGTAGAATTGTATTTTTGGATAAATTTAATAAAGATAATGGGTTTTTTAAGTACACTTCTCTATATACTCTTGGGGTTTTATGTTTTTAAATGGCTTTTGAGGTTATTTGCCCCTAAAATCATGGCATTTGCGTTAAAAAGATTACAGAAAAAAATGACTGAATCCTTCACTGGTTTTGGAGAAAACCAAGGATCAGCACCTAAGCGGGATACGTCAAAAAAGCCGCCTATCACTAAAGAAAAAACAACTGTTGGGGAATATATAGATTTTGAAGAAATTGAATAACTTAGGGCATGAATAATTTTATTGACAAAGGGATGTTATTTAGCATCTTAAAAGGGCTTGGGGTACTATTTCTCTTTTCGATTGTTTCTGTTTCTTTTTTCTATCCTGTTTTGCAAGACAAACAAATAGAACAATCAGATATAGTTCAATATACAGGAATGGCCAAAGAGCAAAATGACTTTAGGTCACAAACAGGAGCGGAGCCTTATTGGACCAACAGTGCTTTTGGGGGAATGCCTACCTTTCAGCTAGGGGCACAATTCCCGTATAATTTTATAAAATCACTAGACAGGGCCATCCGTTTTCTTCCTAGACCGGCAGATTATTTATTCCTTTATTTTATAGGTTTTTATTTACTGCTCTGCAGCCTTAAAATTGATTATAGAATAGCGATTTTAGGTGCTTTAGCCTACGGTTTTTCTACTTATTTTATTATAATATTAGGGGTAGGACACAACGCCAAAGCCCATGCTTTGGGCTATATGCCCATGGTTTTGGCTGGGATTTTATGGGCATTTGATAAAAAATATTGGTTGGGATTTGGGGTAACAGCCCTTGCTATGGGATTAGAAATTGTAGCCAACCATGTTCAAATGACTTTTTACTTTATGCTATTGGTTATCATTCTAGGAATGGTTTTCTTATGGTTTTCTTATAAAGAAAAACAACTCAAATCATTTTTTAAAACAGTGGGAATATTGTTTTTTGCAGTACTGCTGGGTATTGGGATGAATGCTTCCATGCTACTTTCTACTAAGGAATATGCAAATTGGAGTACCAGAGGCCCATCCCCACTCAGTGTTGCGCCTGACGGCAGCCAAAAAGCCGCTAGTTCAGGACTGGATAAAGACTATATTACCTATTATTCTTATGGTCCCTTAGAGTCATTAAATTTGATGGTACCAAGGCTTACAGGTGGCTCATTTAAAGAGTCTCTTGGCAAAGATTCAAACACTTATGCGTTTTTAACTGCCCAGGGTGTTTCTACTACCAATGCATTGGATTTTTCTAACAATCTCCCGTTGTACTGGGGGCCACAACCCCCAACTTCTGGGCCAGCTTACCTGGGTATCACTGTAGTTGCCTTATTTTTCATAGGTTTTTTACTTTACAACAATAGGCTGCGTTGGGTGTTTTTAATCGGGGCATTATTTACCCTAATGCTGTCTTGGGGTAAGTTTTTTATGCCACTTACAGACCTGATGATTGATTATTTTCCCTTGTATGACAAATTTAGAGCAGTCTCATCAATTCAAGTAATTGTGGCACTTTGTGTGCCTGCATTAGCTAGTATTGGTTTAAGCCAATTATTAGTGAATAATGGCATTAAAGAATTAGATAAGTTAAAAGCGGTCAGACTTGTTGCTATTATTCTTGCGACATTATTAACATTTATATTTGGGGTGAGTTTCATACTAGATTATCAAGGGAACTCAGACCCTCAATTGGCCGCCATGTATGGCGATGCACTTTTAGAGGTTATTCAAAAAGACCGGGCTTATGCCTTGAGGTCAGACCTGATAAGATCCTTTCTATTGCTTTCAGTACTCCTCGGTGGTTTATGGTGGGGAATTAAAAAACATTGGAATCTACCCAAAACACTTACTTTAGCAGCTATTGTTGTTCTCATAGATTTAATAGGTGTAGCTAAGAGGTATGTAAATGCAGATAATTTTGTTTCTGCAGCAAAAGTTAATAAACCATTTACGGCCAATGCCATAGATAAAGAGATTTTAAAAGACACCACTGTTTACCGTGTATATGACATGTCTGANGGCGTTAACGGCGCAAGAACTTCCTATTTTCATAAATCATTGGGAGGTTATCATGCTGCTAAACCTGCCGCAATAGAAGATCTTTTTGAATTTCACATTTATCAAAGTCATTTGGAAATTTTACATATGTTGAATGTGAAATACGTTATTCAGCCTTCTGAATCTGGCACCCCAAGTTTGGCAATTAATCAAAATGCGAATGGGAATGCTTGGTTTGTAAAAGAATTGGTAGGAGTGAAGGACCATAACGATTGGTTACTAGGACTTAATGCTTTAAATACAAAGTCTCAAGCGAGCCTACTTTTAAGTGATATAGCACTTCTAAAAGAAAATGGTTTGCTTCAATCTAATCCTATTAATGGAGCCTATTCTATTGAATCCTTAACGGAGGATAATTTATTGAATATTTCTCAAAGTGATCAAATTAATAGCCCGCAGATTGACTTAGTTTTATACAGTCCCAATCGTATTATATACGAATCCAATCGATCGGACAGAGGCTTTGCCGTCTTTTCTGAAATGCATTACCCGTCTGGTTGGAGCGCAAGGATAGACGGGCAGCTAGTGCCCATACTTAAAGTGAACTATGCTTTAAGGGGAATAGAGGTACCTAAAGGATCTCATGAAATTGTTTTTGAATATACACCTGAGGTAGTTGATCAAGGCAGTAAAATTGCCCTTTTTAGTTATGTTTTATTTGTATTGTTCATAGGTCTGGGGTTTTATAAGATTTATAATATAAAACCTTCGCCATAGCTAATTATTGTTCAATGAAGTATTAAATGGAAGAAACTAAAGATAATAAGGCTAGTGTCAATGCCAATCAAAAGGTATTGGTGATAGCTTATTACTGGCCTCCAGCTGGTGGCCCTGGCGTACAGCGTTGGTTTCATTTTGTAAAGCACCTGCCGTCATTTGGCATAGCACCAGTGGTTTATGTTCCTGAAAATCCACAATACCCAATGGTAGATCTCAGCCCAAAAGAAGCCCTACCTAAGGAAGTAAGCCTGATTAAAAGACCCATTTCCGAACCTTATAAATGGGTTTCTTGGTTGTTTAAAAAAAAGACCCTTCAATTGAGTCAAGGTTTGATTCAAGAAAGCAAACCAGGTTTATTAGAACGTTTTATGCGATTTGTAAGGGGTAATTTCTTTATTCCAGACGCAAGAGTTTCTTGGGTGGCTCCTTCTGTAGCTTATTTATCTTCCTATATAAAGAAGCACAATATAGACACTGTAATATCTACTGGTCCTCCACATAGCATGCATCTTATAGCCAACGAATTGGTTAAAAGCACCACAAATCTTAAATGGATTGCAGACTTTAGAGACCCTTGGACCACCATTGGTTATCACAATGATCTGTATATGACACCATGGGCACAGAAGAAACATTTAAGGCTGGAAAGTGCCGTTTTGCAAAATGCACATACGATTTTAACGACCAGCTTTACCACTAAAGCCCTTTTTTCTAAAAAAACTGCTACACCAATTGAAGTCATTACCAATGGGTTTGAACCTTTTGTATATTCAGAAAAGATACAGCCTGAGGAAAATAAATTTAGCCTGGTGCATATTGGGTCTTTACTCTCTAAGAGAAACCCCAAAATATTATGGGAGGCCATAGGGGAATTGGTTGTGGAAAATAAGGAATTTGCGGCTCAACTCAGTTTAGATTTTGTTGGAATAGTGAGTAAGGAAGTTAAAGCCTCTATGGCCAATCATGGCTTAACACCATATTGTAATTTTCACGGATATATTCCTCATGATGAAGCAAGAAAATGCCAATTTAAAGCCCATTTGTTGCTGCTTATTGAAATAGACTCTGAGGCACACAAAGGAATTATACCAGGAAAAGTCTTTGAATACCTCCAATCTTTGCGGCCTATATTAGCCATTGGTCCAAAAGATTGGGATGTAGCACAGCTACTTCCTGAAAATAATTCAAATGCCCTTGGGACTTATCAAGATAAGGCTTTGATTAAATCGTTCATTCAGAATAGATTTAATCATGGAATAGAAATTTTAGCTGCATCAGACCCAGCCATAAGTAAATTTGAGCGTAAAAATTTAACTAGGGCATTGTCCAAAATAATAAAAAATTTGAGGAGGTCTTAATATGGGGGTAGTGGTGAGGCAATCGATACAAAATACCATTAGCACTTATTTGGGCTTTGGACTAGGGGCCATAAACACCTTGGTATTATACACCCGTATTTTACCCGTGTCATCTTATGGGCTTTTATCCATTCAGCTCTCAGTGGCTACTTTGTTATTACCTTTATTTCTTTTTGGACTCCCTAATACCATTATTAAATTTTATAATAAAAATGCGTCCGCTGAAGAGTCTGCTAGACTCAACGCTTTTTCGTTGTATTTCCCTTTAATATTTATCTTTTTCTCCTTTGCTTTTGTACTTATTTTTAAGTTAGGGGTATTTCCATTTTTACTTCAAAAATATGCTTATGTGGCACCTTATGCATGGCATATTCTTGGTATTGGAATTGGTATGACTTATTTTGAAATTGCTTATGCTCAAGCTAGGGTAGTTTTAAAGACTGCTTTTGGTAACATCCTTAAAGAGATATTTCACAGACTTTGTATTGCAATAGGTCTTTTGGGACTTTATTTTGATGTGCTAACACTAGAACAATTCTTTGTGTTACTGGTGGGGGTACATTTTTTAAGGGCGTTAGTGATGTATGTTTATCTTTGGCGTTATTGTGATATCTCTTTTTCTTTTAGACGTCCAGAGAAGTTAAAATCTTATTTAAATTACAGTTTGTTTATGTTCTTAGGGGGTACTGCGGCGGTAGTCATTTTAGAAATAGACAAGCTTATGATTTATACTTTTGTCAATATTGATCAAGTGGCTTTTTATACAGTTGCTGTTTTTATGGCTACCATAGTTGGTGTTCCAGCTCGTTCTATGTATCAAATTACTGCACCACTTACAGCTAGATTACTTCATGAGAGTGATTATAAAGGCCTACAATCACTCTACAAACAAAGTTCATTGAATTTAGGGATGGCAGCCGGAGGTGTTTTATTGCTTTTGGCCGTAAATTTAGAGACCATATACAAGTTTATTCCGCAAGCCTATGGAGGCACCACGGTCTTGGTGTTGTTAATTGGTTCTAGTAAATTTTATGACGCATTGCTGGGAAATAACAATGCCATTTTATTTAACTCTCCCTATTATAAAAGTATTCTGCGATTTGGCGTCTTTTTAGCTGTAATGACGGTAGTATTAAATTATTTTTTCATTCCTAAATTTGGCATAAAAGGAGCTGCAATAGCTTCTTTTCTAGCCATTAGCCTCTACGACACCGCCAAAGTGATTTATGTTAATGTGAAGTATAATATGCAGCCTTTTAGCAGAGGAACCGCTTACTTACTTATAATTATTATAACTTCTTTTGCTTTGGCCCAATGGGTTCCTGATATAGAAAATAGGTACCTGTCTCTTGCAGTAAACACCCTTTTTACAGCTGTTCTATATATAGGACTACTGTATCTCTCAAAAATGTCAGAAACTTTTAATGGTCTTGTGAATAGGGGTAAAAGGATGTTGTTTTAATAAACTATTACTATAATTTTTCATTTAGATAGGAAGTACAGAAATAACGGATTCCAACAGTCCTCTTATTAAAATCGCAACACTATAATTTATCTTTCAAATAATCAGCAGTTACAGATTTTTTATCTTTTACTAAAACTTCTGGGGGGCCTTGGGCAATGACTTGCCCCCCATGGATTCCTCCTCCAGGACCTAGATCAATAATATGATCTGCACATTTGATTAAATC
>JGI26088J50261_1001534_pt1 | contig 12382 bp, 9 predicted proteins | sample SaaInl1SG_22_DNA_FD_50261 | JGI IMG/M metagenome (IMG submission 50261)
AAATACACCACGGCATTGCCGGTAGGGCTGGATCCAGCTGGAGACGATAATGGCTGATCAGCCGCGTGTCCTGATTTTCAGAGACAAGCTTTTATTACCGTCCGAAGGTTTTATCCCCAGTCATTATGTCGGTTTCCAGAACGCCCAGCCGGTCTATCTGGCGAATCAGCTTGGCTGGCGTGTGGATGCATTGGAGGCGCCCCGCATGAGCATGGCCGATGGGGCTATCGGCCGCGCCCTCTATAAACAATTTGGCATATGCGCAAAGGTGGGGGAGATCGCCCAGCATGGGGCGGTTGCCATCCATGCGCATTTTGGCCGCGGTGGCGCATTGGCTTTGCCGTTAGCACGCCGTCTGGGTCTACCGCTCTATGTTACATATCATGGCGGTGATGCGACCAAAAAAACCCATAGCCGCGCCCGCTTGATCCCTAGCATTTATCAACGGCGGCTGGCCGCATTGCAAAATTATGCTAGCGGGTTTCTATGCGTATCGGATTTCGTTACTGCGCGGCTGGCCGCACAGGGGTTTCCCGCTAACAAATTAATGACGCATTATATCGGCATTGATTTGGCGACAATGAAAGGCCCGACAGAACGCGGCGATGATGCGCCCTATTTGTTTGTGGGACGGCTGGTCGATAAAAAGGGCGTTGATGTCATGCTCGCCGCGCTGCATGCCCTGCATCAATCGGCTGGCAAGGTGCCGCCGGTGCAAATCGCTGGAACAGGGCCGCAAATGGATGCGTTGCAATCGGCCGCATCGGGTTTGGATAATGTGACGTTTCTTGGCTGGCAGACGCCAGAGCAATTGGCCGAGAGGCTGGCGACTTGTCGGGCGATGATTGTACCATCAAAAGAGGCGCCAAACGGTGATTGTGAAGGCTTGCCAACAGTGGTTCTAGAGGCCATCCGCGCCGGTGTTCCGGTGATTGCGAGTGATCATGCCGGTATTCCAGAAATCATTGTGGATGGGGACACCGGCCTATTGGTGCCAGAGGATAATGTCGATGCGCTGGCCGCGGCAATTGCCAGACATATGGCGATGGCACCTGCCGAGGTGAGCGCCATGGTGGCCAGATCCCAAGCGGCCGTGAGGCAGAGATTTGACGCGGCAAAACAATCGCGCCGCCTAGAGACAATTCTGCTCGGCGGCAACTGATTGCTATAGGGCTATGCCCTGTTTATAGCTGGATATAGGTTGTCTTGATCTCGCTATAGGCATCGAGCGCATAGGCGCTGTTCTCGCGGCCAAAGCCAGAGTTTTTAGACCCACCAAAAGGCAGCCCCGGTGGTAGCAGATTATAGGTGTTTACCCAGACATTGCCGCTCTCTAGCGCCGATGCAACGCGGTGCCCGCGGGCCAGATCCTGTGTCATCAAACCGGCACCAAGGCCAAAATCGGTGGCGTTGGCACGGGCGATGGCCTCGGCCTCATCATCAAAGCGCAGGACCGACATGACCGGCCCGAAAATCTCTTCACGAACCACCCGCATATTATCATTACAACCGGTGAGGATTGTTGGCTCCATGAAATAGCCATTCTCAAAACCTTGCGGATGAACACGGTTGCCACCGGTCGCGAGAACGGCGCCTTCATCAACGCCAATCTGGACATAATCCAGCACCTTTTTGAGATGCTTTTCAGAGATCAGCGCCCCCATTGAGACGTCATCAGCCATCGGATCGCCGACAGTCATGTTCTGGGTTTTTTCAATCATTGCGGCGATAAAATCATCGGCAATATCGTTCTGCACGAATATCCTTGTGGCGTTCGAGCATACCTCGCCAGCGGTATAGAAATTGGCATCCAAGGCGGTTTGCACGGCGGTATCAAAATCAGCATCATTAAAAATAACCAGCGGCGATTTACCGCCCAGCTCCAATGTGACTTTTTTGAGGGTGCTGGCAGATTGCTCCATGATCAACTTGCCGGTTTCGACCCCGCCGGTCAGCGAGATTTTGGCAATACCGGGATGGGCGCAAATCTCACGGCCTATTTGATAGTCGCCGTGAATAATCTGGAACAGCCCGTCGGGCAATCCAGCCTCGGCCAGTATGTCGGCAATTTTATGGGTGACGAGCGGCGTCATTTCAGATGGCTTTAGAATAAAGGCATTGCCCGCCGCCAATGCCGGTGCGGCCTTCCAACAGGCAATTTGTGCCGGATAATTCCATGCCCCGATACCAGCGCAAACCCCAAGCGGCACGCGTTCACTATAGGCGATGGCATCGTCATAGCGGTGCATGTCGCCCTTGCCAATCTGGGCCAAGGCGGCAAAATGATCCATCGCGTCGGCGGCGCTTGGTACGTCTGCTGATACCGCCTCGCTATAGAGCTTGCCAACATCCAAGACCTCAAGGCGCGATAACTCATCATTAGCCGCGCGCAAAAGCTGGGCCGCGCGGTGCATAATTTGCGCTCTGGCGGTTCCATCCATTGCGCCCCACGCCTTTTGGGCTTCGGTTGCGATACGAACGGCCTCATCCAGCATTTCTGTCGTTGCCGGTTCGATCTGGGCAATGATTTCGCCAGTCGCCGCATAATATTTATCTATCTTCGGCAGGGGGCTTGCGACCGATTGGCCACCGATTAGTGATTGGCAAAGCTGCATGGAAATCTCCTTCAGTGGCACGCGGTAATCCAACGCCGCAATTCTGAATTGCTATATTCCACAGCATTAACCGCGGATGCAAGCGTAAGGCATTACATCAGCAATCATTACATAAGATTGAGGTAACAGGCGCAATATCTACAAAGGTTAGCAGGTGGATTTAAGTTGATTCTGGCGGCAAAATTACGTCAGGTAATAACATAGACGATTAGGATCGAAGTTGGATATGCCAAAGCCGGTCGGAGGAGGGGTCATGGGCCAAATGGTTGTAGATATCGATGAAGCACGCCGTGACATGGCGGCTATTTTCCGCTGGACCGCGCGCGAAGATTTGCATGAGGGAATTTCGAACCATTTTTCCTATGCCGTATCCAATGATGGCCAGCAATTTTTGATGAACCCGTTTGGCATTCATTTCTCGAAAATAAAGGCCAGCGATTTGATCCTTGTGGATGCGCATAATCTTGCCGATGATTTGCGTCTGGTGATTGATGCCACCGCATGGGCCATTCATGGCGCGATGCACCGCAACAACCCACAGGCGCGTTGTATTGTTCACTTGCACTCTCAATTTGCCACCGCCCTTAGCGCGCTGGCTGATCCGGTTTTACCAGCGATCGATCAAACAAGTTGCCGGTTCCATAACCGTGTTGTGGTTGATAATGGTTTTGATGGCATGGGGCTTGGTGATGAGGCAGAACGGCTATCCNGCCTGTTAGGCAACAAACANATGATGATGATGGGATCGCATGGTTTGATGGCGGTTGGNGATAATCCGGCGCAGGCATTTGACCTTGCCTATCANTACGAGCGCGGCTGTCGCACCTATATCACCGCGCTTTCAACCGGATTGCCGCTAAATGTGTTGGGTGATGATGTCGCCGAGAAAACCGCCCAGCAATGGGAAAATTATGATGGTGGCTTTACCAAACATTTGTTGGCGATCCGCGCCATTCTCGATGAAGAAGAGCCCGACTATCGCCACTAACGCTAACTTTTGAGTGCATTTCCCCAATCGCCAATTTAAGGAGACTTAAATGACCACGCTCACCCTGACGCTTGATGAAATTTACGCGCTGGTTCATAGCACCATGATCGCCAATGGCTGTGACGAGGATAATGCCGCCGCATTGGCCGATATCATGACTAGGGCAGAACGTGATGGATCACATTCGCATGGTCTGTTCCGTGTGCCGGGCTATGTCAAAGCCCTTCGCAGCGGCAAAGTCGATGGCAAGGCAAAGCCAACTATTACCAAAAAAACACCGGCGATTATCGAAGTGAATGGCAATGGGTGCTTTGCCCCCTTGGCCCAGGCCGTGGGCTTGCCGCTATTGGCTGAGGCCACTGCAACAATTGGCGTTGCCGCTCTATCGCTGGTTGGTATTCATCATTTTGCCGCGCTATGGCCGGAAACTGAATATCTCGCCGATCGCGGATTGGTTGGCATTGCCGCCACCGCCTATATGCCGATGGTGGCACCGGCTGGGTCCAAAACCGCGCTCTTTGGCACTAATCCGATTTCCTTTGCATGGCCGCGTCCGGGCAAGGCGCCGGTTTGTTATGATATGGCAACGGCATCCATGGCGATGGGTGATGTTCAGATCGCCGCCAGAGATGGCAAGCCGGTTCCGCTGGGCACGGGTCTTGATGCTGATGGCAATCCGACGACTGATGCGGGGGCCATAGCCAAAGGTGTGCTATTGCCGTTCGGTGGTTACAAAGGATCGGCGATTGCGCTGATGGTTGAATTATTGGCGGCTGGACTGACCGGCGAGCAATTCAGCTATGAAGCGCGCGAGAATGATAATGGTGACGGCGGTCCGCCGCGTGGTGGTGAGATGGTTATTGGCCTATCCCCGCAAGTGATCGCGGGTGATGGCTGGGAGGCCCATGTCGAGGCCTTTATGGAAAAGCTGGGTGGTTTGGACGGCGTTCGTATTCCGGGTGCACGGCGTCACAAAAATCGGCTCGATACAGGGCCGCGCACGGTTAATGCTGCATTGATCGAAACCATCCGCGGCCTAGCTTAAGGCGCCGGTCGGTTATTTGCCTTTCCAAACCGGATCGCGTTTTTCGGCAAAGGCGGCAAAGCCCTCTAGGCCGTCTTCGGAATTATACAGAACATCGACGCTCTCCAATTGTGATTTCGTTACCTTGTTCATCACATCCTGGAATTTGCTACCTTCGGCTTCGCGGGCAACTTCTTTGATCGCGGCAAAGACCAGCGGCGGGCCTGATTCTAATAGGCGGGCCAAATCCCACGCCCGCGCATAAAGATCATCGCCAGTCGCCAGCACCTCATTGACCAAGCCCCAACGATGCGCTTCGGCGCTATCCATCCAGCGGCCGGTAAATAGCATATCCATTGCAATGTGATAGGGAATGCGTTTTGGCAATTTTATCGTGGCCGCATCGGCGAGCGTTCCGGCCCTGATCTCAGGAAGCGCAAAGCTGGATTGTGTGGTGGCGAGGATCATATCGCACGACAAGGCCAGCTCGAAACCGCCGCCCACGCACATGCCCTCAATCGCGGCAATCACCGGTTTGTTGAGCCCGCGCAATTCCTGCAATCCGGCAAAGCCGCCAACCCCATAATCGGCGGTTACCGAATCTCCGGCCGCCGCTGCTTTTAGATCCCAGCCCGCGCTAAAGAATTTCTCACCGGCGGTGCGCACAATACAAACCCGCAATTCATCATTGTCCCGAAAATGGGCAAAAACCTCACCCATCTTACGCGATGTCGGCAGATCAATGGCGTTGGCCTTGGGCCGGTCGAGGGTGACTTCAAAAATGCCGCCAACCTGTTTGGTCTTAACTACATCATCCATTTCGGTTCCTATTTGCTATTTGGGTCCGTTAAAAGGCCGGTTTGCTATGTTAGATTTGGCAAGCCTATCACGGTTTGTCCGCAAGCCAAATAACCGCATCGGCGGCGATCGCACCGCCACCAACAGGCCCCAGCATGAGCGGGTTAACTTCAATTTCTACGATATTATGGTTTTCGGTAATAAGCGCCATCATCGCCGAGATCGCGGCGACCGCGGCCGGACAATCCGCCGCTGGCTTGCCCCGATATCCATGCAATAGCGCCGCCATCTTTAGCTGGTCAAACGCCGCCAGAATAGCCGCCTCATCGATTGGCAAAACATGCGTTACCGTATCTTGTAAAATCTCTGCGGTGACGCCGCCCATGCCGATGGTGAGGCTAATCCCATAGAGCGGATCACGCCGCAATCCCACGAGCAATTCAGCGATAGGTGGGGCCACCATTTCCTCTATTAGAAAGCCCCCAGAATGGGTGAGCTTGCCATTGCGTGTGGCCATCTTTGTGGCGGCGGGGAGTATATCGGCGGCGGCAAGACCTAGCTGGACAAGACCGGCCTCACTCTTATGTGCATGGCCAAGCCCCTTTAACACCAAGGGCGCAGTTAAGCCGCCCGTGACTGCTGTCATCTTAGCTGTGGTAATCTTAGCTGCGGTAATATCCTCAATGCTGGCAAATTTTTTGCCGCGCGGCACGGGCACGCCCGCCGCCGCCAGCATTGTTTTGGCATCCGCCTCGTCCAGCATATGCGGGCTATCTGGATTATCTTGTAGGGACGGCAATGGTCGCCATGCGCCAGAAGGCGGGTGATAATTCGCCGCCAATTCTATGGCGCGCAATCCATCCGCCAGACCGCATAGCGGCACGATATCATTGGCGATTAAATGTGACGCCCAGCTATCACTTATTCCCTCGCTGATACTGCCGAGCATGAGTGCTTTGGTGCCCGACATTTTGCTGGCCCGTTTCATTGCGGTAACGGCCGGATGCCAAGCCTCGTCAGAACAGCGGTCAGACCGGGGAAAATCAATTACCAGAACGGACGCATCAACCCAATTTCCCATCATGCTGGAAAAGGTCGTGGTCATCGCATCTTCATCACCCCAGATGAATGTGTGGTAATCAAGTGGGTTGGAAATCGCCACCAGCTCGCCAAGGCAATCGGTTAAATCAGCGTGGTTGCCAGCCGGAATATCCGGCCAGTTAAGAGCCTTGTCGCCGGTTAGATCGGCGATCAATCCGGTTTCACCACCGGAACAGCACATGGCAGAAATATTCGCACCTGAAAGAGGGCCAAATAGATGCAGGATTTTTAACAGCTCTAGCATTTCCTCTGGGGTATCGACTTCGAACACCCCGCATTGTTTTAAAAAGGCAGAGGATGCTGCGGCATCGCCAGCCAAGGCGGCAGTGTGTGAGGTGGCGGCATTTTGCGATGCGGCGGTCTTGCCAGATTTAATGGCGACCAGATATTTGCCGGCGGCCCTAGCGGCATCCGCCATCGCGGCAAAGGCGGCAACATCGATGATCCCCTCAATATAGAGACCCGCCGCGGTTACGCGGTCATCTTGCAATAAGGTATCGGTCATGTCGGTCAGGCTGGTTTGCGCCTGATTGCCAACACAGGCGATATAGGCAATCGGCAGGCCGCGCGCCTGCATGCTCATATTGATCACGATATTTGACGATTGGCTAACAAGGGCAACACCGCTCTCAACAGGGACGCCGCCATGTTGATCTGGCCATAAAACCGCGCCATCCAGATAATTCAAAAAGCCATAGCAATTGGGCCCTAACAGCGGCATCTCACCTGCCGCATTGATCAATTGATCTTGCAAATCCTGATCACCAGCCTCGGCAAAGCCAGAGGCAAAACAAATCGCCCCACCGCAATTGCGTGCGGCCAGATCGGCGGTTACACCGATTACCGCATGGCGGTTGATCCCCAAAAATGCGGCATCGGGCCCTGCTGGTAAATCGGCAACAGATTTATAACAGGGCACGCCTTTTATCGTGTCACGGGTTGGATGGACCGGCCATATTTCGCCGGTAAAACCAATTTTTTGGCATTGGGTGATGACGTTCTCTGCCCACCAGCCACCAAAGACGGCGATGGATTTTGGCTGGAATAGACGAGATAAATCACGCATGCGCTTGACCCTATGCGCCGAGCGGTCGGAGCAAATCGCGGCTGATAATATGGCGCTGGATTTCTGATGTGCCATCCCAGATCCGCTCGACCCGCGCATCACGCCAGAACCGTGCTAGGGGCAAATCATCCATCAAACCCATGCCGCCATAAACCTGAATGGCCTCATCGGTAACAGCGGCCAGCATTTCCGAGGCATAGAGTTTTGCCGAGGCAATTTCGCGGTTTGCGGGTAGGCCCTGATCAAGCCGCCAAGCCGCCGCCAAGGTCAGCCAATCGGCCGCATCAATCTGGGTAATCATATCGGCCAGCTTAAAGCTAACGCCCTGAAACTTGCCGATCTGCTTGCCGAACTGGGTCCGGTCTGCGGCGTAATTAAGCGCATAATCAAACGCCCGCCGCGCCCGGCCAACACACATAGTGGCGACGGTAATTCTGGTTGCATATAGCCAGCTATTCATCACCTCAAAGCCACCATCAATCTTGCCAAGAACATGCTCGTCACCGAGTTCGCAATCATCGAATTTCAGGATCACATTGTGATAGCCAGTGTGGGACACCGAATTATAGCCGGGCAAAACGTCAAAGCCGGGATGGCCGCGATCAACGATAAAACAGGTGATACGTTTTTTTGGGCCATGCGGCGTATCATCAACACCGGTGGCAACAAAAACGATAAAGAAATCGGCGTGATCACCGCCAGAAATAAAATGCTTTGTACCGTTAATGACCCAGCCATCACCCTTGCGCCGCGCGGTGGTGTTCATCGAGCGAACATCCGATCCGGCATCCGGCTCGGTCATCGCCAACGCATCGAGTTTTTCACCGCGAACCGCCGGCATCAGCCACCGTTCAATCTGGTCACCTTCACAAGCCATCAGAATGTTTTGCGGGCGTCCAAAGAAATGCGTCAGCGCCATCGAGCCGCGACCAAGTTCGCGCTCCAGCAAGGCAAATTCCAGATTATTCAGGCCGCCACCGCCGACTGACTCCGGAAAATTGGCGGCGTAGAATCCCATATCAATGACTTTTTGTTTGATCGAATTGGCCATATCAACGGGCACATGACCCAGCTTTTCGACCTCATCCTCGAGCGGATAAATCTCGCTCTCAACAAAACTGCGAACCGTGGAAACAATGAGTTCCTGCTCTGGGGTCAATCCAAATTGCATGGCTTTATTCCTTGCTTGCTAAATAGCGCTCGTGGCGCGGCATATTATCTAACGCCAATGGCGCGGCCGGCCCCTTCGGGCAGTGGTAAAGTGGCATGGGCGGCGGCAAACTTTGCCAGCGCGGCGGCAACTGCCGGGCTAGGCAGGCTAGAGGCGCGGCTATTCATATCGACATGCAATAACATATGCTCACCCGTCGCCAGTAACCGGTCATCGCCATCATAGAGGTGATGGAATAGCTGCATCTTTTTGCCCTCGCCTAGCAATAGCTGGGTGGTGGCATAGATTTTCGATCCGGCTGTCACCTCGTCAAGGTGGCGGATGTGGGTTTCCACGGTGAAATAGCTCCCACCTGCCGCAACATAGGCAGCATCAACACCGCACATCTGCATAAAACAATCGGTGGCTTGCGAGAAACAATCCAAATAACGGGCCTCGTTCATATGGCCGTTATAGTCTGTCCAATGGGTTGGAACCCTGCGTGTCAGCGTGCGAAGCGGTTGGTCCAGCGTATCGGTGCTAGGCGGGGTGGCGGCGTCAGAAAGGGATTGGTCCCACAAAGATTGTTCCCACTTTGCTAGGGTTTGACCGGCGCCCCAATCATTGGCTTTTAACGCCTGCATGATCGCCACCAGATTATTGTCACGAATACGTTCCAACTCGCGGATTGAATGCATGCCGGATTGGGCATCTGATTGATCGGAAATGCGCGTCACCAATTCGTCCGTTAGGTCCGGCACATCCATTAGCTTGGTCCATGGCCATTTCAGACACGGGCCAAATTGCGCGATGAAATGTGCCATGCCGGCCTCGCCGCCAGCGACCCGATATGTTTCAAACAACCCCATCTGGGCCCAACGCAAACCAAAGCCGTAACGAATGGCATCGTCAATTTCCTCGGTCGTGGCAATGCCGTCATTTACCAGCCATAACGCCTCGCGCCAGACAGCCTCTAAAAAGCGGTCGGCGATAAAGGCGGGGATTTCTTTTTTGACATGAAGGGGGTGCATGCCAACAGCCTGATAAAAGGCACTCGCCCTATCAATAGTATCGAGGGACGTTTTCTCCCCACCAACCAACTCGACCAGCGGTAATAGATAAACCGGATTAAATGGATGGCCCACCAATAGCCGTTCGGGGTGGCGCATTTCGGCCTGTAAATCGGTCGGCATGATGCCCGATGTTGAAGATGAGATGAGCGCGGCGGGGCTAGCCGCCTGCTCAATCTCGGCATAGACAGATTGCTTTATGTCGAGACGTTCGGGCACGGCCTCGACGATTAATTCGGCATCTGCAACCGCCATAGAGACAGACGCGCAAAATTCCAGCTCGCCGCGTGGTGGCGGTGGGGCCATGGTGATTATCGATAGCGCGTGATCCGCATTTTCCATAATCGCTTCGATCTTGCGGGGCGCTTGTGGATCGGGATCAAAGAGTTTCACATTGACGCCGTTTTGGATCAATCGTGCTACCCAGCCGCCACCAATAACACCGCCGCCAATTACCGCCGCGGTTTTTCCAGCAGCACCAGTGGGCCTTTGTATCTTTGCCATTGCCGTGATCTCCGTTCCGGGGGTCGGTTAAAGGGGTCGGTTAGGGGGGTCGGTTAAAGGGGGGCGCGTTTGGTTAGGCCAAGACGGGCCCGCACCGCATCAGGGCCGACGATGCTTGCACCCATATTTTCGGCAACCGTGACCGCGCGCTCAACCAGCTGGGCATTCGTTGCGAAGACCCCGCGTGATAGATACAGATTGTCCTCAAGCCCAACGCGGATATTACCGCCAGCAAGAATCGATGCGGCGGGATAGGCCATCGCATTACGGCCAATTGAAAAGGCGGAAAACACCCAATCATGCGNTACATTATTCACCATCGCCATAAAGGTGTTTAGATCATCGGGCGCACCCCATGGAATGCCCATGCATAGCTGTACCAGTGCGGTCTTTTCGATATAGCCTTGCTCGACAAGATGCTTGGCAAACCATAGATGGCCAGTGTCAAACGCCTCGATCTCCGGCTTTACCCCCAGCGCCTTCATCTGGCTGGCCATTTCAAATAGCATCGCGGTGCTATTGGTCATGACGTAATCACCATGACCAAAATTCATCGTGCCACAATCAAGCGTGCAAATCTCTGGACGGCATTCTGCCACATGCACCAATCTCTCGGTGGCGCCGGCCATGTCGGTGCCGGTTTCATCAACTGGCAATGGTGCCTCCACACCGCCAAAGACCAGATCGCCGCCCATGCCAGCGGTCAAATTAAGCACAACATCGGTCGATGAGTCGCGAATCCGCTCGGTCACTTCACGGAATAATTTAGGATCGCGCGACGGGGCGCCGGTTTCCGGATTGCGGACATGGCAATGAACAATCGCCGCGCCGGCCTTGGCCGCATCAATGGCGCTATCGGCAATTTGCTCAGGGGTGATCGGCACCTTGTCTGATTTTCCAGTCGTATCACCAGAACCCGTTACAGCGCAGGTAATAAATACCTCTTTGTTCATTTCCAAAGGCATTGTAGCACCCCCTCATTAATAGCGGCCATAGGGCCATATTGTGATTGCCATGAAGGCATATTTATCTTGAACAATGCGGAGTAGATTTTGCCGCGTCAAGCTGACTTTTGCTTGGTATTGACCACGTGATGACTGGGGATCGACAGGAAAGGTCACCGTTAAAATTGACCGATAAACACACCCATCACACCTTTGAAATCTGTTAAAACAGGATAGTTTATGGCGTATATTTTACAATATAACCCGGTTGCTCTGTGACCATCATGAACGCGAGGGCATTTTCTATTCTGTATTTTCTAATCTGTATTTTGTTTCATTTTAAGGGATTCTCTCATGGCTGGAGACAACAGCGCATCAGACACAGATACGCCAGAAGTGGGCCGGCCGGAGCGTCGGGGCCGCAAACGCGCATCAACGGCCGCGATCATTCAATCTGAATTTCAGAGCATCCAGAACCATATGAGCCCTCTTACCCCGCTTAGCGAGGATCAGATCGAGTCTGTGCATGAGGCGTCGCTCAAGATTATTGAGGAATATGGCATCGAAGTAATGTCGGCGCGGGCCCGCGATGTGCTGCGGGCGGCGGGGGCGTCGGTTGATAATGATACTGATATTGTGCGCATGGACCGCGAGATCGTCTTGAATGCGGTGGGTAATGCACCGGCGCAATTCACCCTAACCCCAACCAATCCTGATCACGCGCTCATTATCGGTGGCAATCATCTGCATTTCGGCATGGTGTCGGGCGCGCCCAACGTGCATGACATTCGCGGTGGTCGGCGCACTGGCAATCTGGCCGATTACAAAAACTTCATCAAGCTTGGACAATTTTTCAACGTCATTCATTTCTTCGGCAACCAGACATTGGCGCCAAATGACCTGCCTGCCAACACCCGCCATCTAGACACCACGCTCATCAATTTGACGATGTCCAATAAAGTGTTCCTGTCGATGTCAATTGGTGAAAACAGGGTCCGTGACGCGGTTCAAATGACCGCGATGGCCAGAGGGTTAACGATGGAGGAAATGCGGGCGAGCCCGTCTTCGACAGCGAATATCAACATCAATTCACCGCGCAAGCTCGATAGTGAAATGTCGGAT
>JGI26088J50261_1001535_pt1 | contig 12381 bp, 9 predicted proteins | sample SaaInl1SG_22_DNA_FD_50261 | JGI IMG/M metagenome (IMG submission 50261)
AAAGTTTGAGAGACTTCGCTAAAGGGAATTTTCAAAAAAATAAGGTATAAAAGCACTGCACTGATCCCTATCTTGAGAAATAAAAGCGCTTTTTTTTTCATGTTTTTAGTTAATGATTTTGTGTTGGTTTTGATTTTCACACCAATTTGAACCAATCTTTTTTGAGGCTGTAGTTATTTTGAAATAGCCGTTCCCCCTTGGGTAACTTTTCTGATTCTATAAGGTCTTTTCTTTTGAGACTCGTAGTAGGTTCTGATCAGCAGTTCCATAACAATTCCGATGGTGAACAATTGAATTCCTGCAAAAATCAGCATCATTCCCAGGGTGAGTAGGGGCCTAGTTCCTATATCTTCGCCCAAAAGTTTAAGGTACACCAAATACGCATTTACACATAGTCCTGCCCCTATTAATAGCACCCCGAAAATCCCAAAGAGATGAATGGGTCTTTGGATGTATTTTCTAATAAAAAGCAATAACATCATATCTGCAATTACCTTAAATACACGCTCCAATCCATATTTGGAGACTCCAGCATGTCTGGCATGATGTTTAACAGGGACTTGTTTTATTTGCGCTCCCTCTAAGAATGCTAAAAGCGTAATGAAGCGGTGCATTTCGCCGTATAAATTAAGGTCTTTAGCCACATCTTTATGAAAGACTTTTAAGGCACAGCCGTTGTCTTTGATGTCTAATTTAGTGACCCTTCTCACCAAGAAGTTGGCAATTTTTGAAGGTATTTTTTTCAGTAAGCTGTCTTTTCGTTTCTGTCTAATACCTGTCACCAAATCATAGCCTCCGTCAATGGCTTCTTTTAACATAGAAGGAATATCTGAAGGGTCGTTCTGAAGGTCACCATCCATGGTAATAATATAGGTTCCAGAAGCGTAGTCAATTCCTGCAGCAAGGGCCAAACTTTGGCCGTAATTTTTCTTAAGGGCTATTAAGTGGACTTGATTGTCTGCCAAATCATTGACCACCTTTTTGGTTTGGTCTGTGGAAAAGTCATCTATATAAATAATCTCATATTGATACCCTACAAGGCTTTCGTGAATTTTCTGGGTAAGTAAAAGCACATTGTCTTGTTCGTTATAAAGGGGTACAACAACGGAAAGGAGTTCCTGAGTGTGAATGTTCATGATGGTCATTTAGTCCCACAAATTTAAGTCATTTTATAGAATAGCCGTCTTTTTGTAGTATTTCTAAGGACTTTTTTGAAATTTGACGCTAGGTATAAGGCCTGAAGCACCTTTGAAACCGCTTTTTGTGTATTTAAATAAATTTATTGGAGCTATTTTTTGAGTGAAATAGCCTTAAAGTTAGGTTTGTTATTGCCCTAATAAATAGGACCTATTTTTGATTAGATTTTAAAATTATAATGACTTTTTGTGGCTATTTCTAAATCCATCAATAAGTATTTCAGCCGCTTTAGAGATGCTTAAAGTGCCATTGGTGAGTTGTATTTTTATATCAGGAATTTCATTTTGAACCTTCTTGTCTGCGTAAAAAGAGGCTTCTAAACGCTGGCAAACAAGTCGGTGCAGTCCTAGAATTTTTTGAGCGGTTCTTTTTAGCTCAAAATCACCATGTTTCTTTTGAAGGCGAATAAAATCTTCTATGCTTTGCCACATTTCTTTTACACCGCGATTTTCAATGGCAGAAGCCAAAAGTACCGGGGGCTCCCATCCGTTTTTTCTGGGCCTAAAACCATGAAAAGAAGCCTTGAAATACTGCTGAGCTTTTTTGGCTAACGGGGCTTGCGCCCCGTCTGCCTTGTTAATTAACAAGGCGTCTGCCACCTCCAGTAGTCCTCTTTTAATACCTTGAATTTCATCTCCAGCTCCGGGCAATTGAAGGAGTAAAAGTGCGTCTACCATTTCATGAACTTCCAATTCATTTTGTCCAACCCCTACCGTTTCTACAATGATTACGTCAAAGCCAGCAGCTTCACAGAAAAGGATACTTGAGCGGGTATTTTGTGCCACACCACCCAAAGTACTTGCTGCAGCCGTAGTTCTTATATATGCACTCTTGTGCGCAGCCAGTTGGTCCATCCTTGTTTTATCTCCCAGGATGCTTCCGCCACTTTGTTGGCTACTGGGATCAATGGTTAGTACGGCTAGTCTAAGTCCCTTCTCCACAAGATACATACCCAATGCTTCAATTAAAGTGCTTTTACCTACTCCTGGAACCCCAGAAATACCCACTCTTATCGTATTTGGATTTTCTTTTGAAAAGGCGACCTCTAATTCCTGGGCCCATTTTTGGTGAATGGGTAATTTGCTTTCTACCAAGCTAATAGCCTTGCTCAAAGCGGGTATTTCACCATTAACAATCCCTTTGATCAATTTGGGTACCGATATTGATAGGTTATTTTTCATGGTTTTTGTGTGTGAGCGCCCTTAATATTCGATAATAATTAGGGAATTACTCGGCTGTTTTTTCAAATTTGTATCGGGTCTCTTGTTGGTAAGGCCTGTCTTTATCTATGACTATGGTCTTAAAATTTTCATGGCTTGGTGCATCTGGGTATCCCTGGGTTTCAAAACAAATTCCTTTAAATTCTTGGGGTGTAAAGCATACTAGGATGTCTTGGTCTGTATAAACATCCATACGTAACTTGCTTTTTTCAGAGTACACACTAGCTGCTCTTTGTCCTAATTTACTTGTATGGTTNAATACAAATGGCGTGTCTAGTTCTATTTGATTTATTTTTTTTGGTGGGCTAAAATGATAGGCATCATTTTTTAATGAAAGCAGCTTTCCAGTTGGTAATAATTGGTGGTCTGTTTGTATCCTATGGAATGCATTAATTTCTAAAAGGTAATCTGAAACATCCTGGGCTTGGTCTAAAATAAAATAACTGTGATTGCTTAAGTTAAACACCTGAGGGACAGTAGAAGTGCTGTTATAGCTTATTTTTAATTCATTATTTATGAGGCTATAGGTCACTAATGTTTTAATGGTCCCTGATTTTAAAGCCTTATGATTACTAACTCTTTCTTGCTGTACTTGTTGGCAATAAGAAAGACAAATAAAAGGGGCTGCTCCTGAGCCTATTTTTTCTAATTGCCAAAACTGTTTGGAATAGGCTTGCTTCCCTCCATGCAATTCAATGTTTTCAGTATTTCCTGGAAAGTCTACAGTATTTGAAGGGCTGTTTTTTCTTTTAATTCTCCCTGCAAATGGTCCTAGGCAAGCCCCAAGAAACCAAGGGTCCTCTAAATATAATAATACCTCAGGATGTCCTGCGACCAATTCTTGTGATTCTTCGTGTTCAAGCTTTAGTTTTAAACTTTTAATAATAGCACCATAATTCAATACTTCCATTTTTAGAAATTCATTTTCTAAAGTAAATACCTCTATTAAAGCTGCTTTGTGAACACTCATTTAATGAGAGGCTTTTAATAGTTTTGGAAATTTAGCTTTGAATTTTAATAACCTGGGCACAGACACCGCCCTTACATATGGATTGTTTGGGTTTCTAGCTTCAAAATCTTGGTGGTAATCTTCTGCCTCATAAAATATTGTGAAAGGCATTATTTGTGTCACTATTGGGTTATTAAAAGCCTTCTCGGTGTTTAATACATCTATATGCGTTGTAATAACTGCTTTTTCAGCACTTGTTTTGTAAAAAGCAATTGACCTATATTGAGGACCTCTGTCTGGTCCTTGTCTGTTGCGGGTAGTGGGATCGTGGGACCCAAAAAATACTTTAACTAAAGTTTCATAGGAAACTTGCTTTGGGTTGTAAGGTACCATGACAGCCTCTGCATGTGTGGTTCTGCCTCCTGCAACTTGATTGTAGGTAGGATTTTTTTCTGTTCCCCCAGCATAGCCTGAAACCACATCTCCAACCCCTGTTACAGATTCAAAAATAGCCTCTACACACCAAAAGCAACCACTGGCAAAATAGGCGGTTTCAGTATATGAATTTTGAGGGGCTTTTTCAGATGGTTGTAGTACTAAAGCAAGTGCTAAAGTACACCACAGAAAAGCATTTGTCATAAATGTTTTAGAAATCATAGTCTCTTTTTTTTTGTATAACAAGTTACAAAAAAAAGAGACTACCAAAGGGTTTTAAAGATCGGTTCAAACACAGCAGTCGTCATGTAAAATAGTCTTACAAACCACACAAGCCACTTGCCAGCAAACAAATGAAATAAAAAGTGTAGAAGGTTCCTATTGTTTTACCCCAGGCTGGGTAATCTTAAAGCCTTCTTTTTCTTTAGCAGCGTCTACCATGTCTTTAACTTCTTTCAATAGGGCTTTTGCGTCGTAAATAATTCCGTCTTTAACCGTGTAATTTACNCCGCCTTTTCTAACCACTTGATTGTCTTCAGTCAAAGAAACTGCGCCTGTTCCATAAAGGACTTTTAGGTTTTGAAGGGGGTTTTGATCTACGATCACAAAATCTGCCAATTTACCCACTTCTACAGTACCTAACTGGTCTTCCATTCCTAGTGCTTCTGCGCCGTTTAAAGTAGCAGATCTGATAATTTCTAGCGGGTGAAATCCTGCCTCTCTGAGAAGCTCTAATTCCCTTACGTAGGCAAAACCATAGAGCTGATAAATAAATCCTGAATCTGAACCTGTAGTAACCCTTCCGCCTCGGTTTTTATATTCATTGATGAAAGTCATCCAAAGTTTGTAATTTCTTTTCCAAGCCACCTCTTGTTCGGTACCCCAATTGTGCCAGTAGGAGCCATGCGATATTTTACTTGGTTCATAAAATTTCCACAAGGATGGCAGGGTGTAATCTTCATGCCATTCTGCCCTTCTAGCCCTTTGAAGGTCTCTATTGGCCTCATAAATATTAAAGGTGGGGTCCATGGTAAAATCCAATGCGATGAGTTCATTCATTACATTATTCCAATGGTCGGAGTAGGGGGCAGCTGCCTGTTCCCAGAGTTGTCCAGCACCCTCAAAGCGGTGTTGTTCGTTTTGATAGTTGTAATCTAATGCATAGTTTTGGACTGTTCTGTCTGAGAACAATGCCTCCGGCAAACCATACCAATGTTCCATACTAGTCAGTCCGGCTCTAGCGGAGTGTAATACATTCCATCGCGCCACATCCATTTGTGAATGGTGGCATGCAGAACCTAATCCTAGCTTTTTGTTTTCTTCTAGTGCGGCTTGCATAATAGCTGGAGCAGCACCAAAAAATTTAATTCCGTCTGCGCCTTGTTTTGCATTATCCCTCACCCATTCTCTAGCCTCTTCTGGTGTGTTAATGTCTTTTTTACTTCCAGACCCAAAGCCCGTATAAGCGAAAAGTCTCGGAGCTACTATGCTGTTTTTTTCTGATTTTCTTTTTAGGTCTAGGGTAAATTCTAGTCCTCTTCCAGAGGGTTCTCTCACTGTTGTTACCCCATGGGCCATCCAGAGTCTAAACACATATTCTGGTTCTGCTCCTTGTGCGCGGCCCCCAATATGTCCATGCATGTCTATAAAACCAGGCATTAAATACATGCCCGATGCATCTAACTCTTTTCCTCCTGCTTTTAGCGTAGGCCTACTCTTTTCTGTAATAGCCACACCAGGATACCCCACTACCGCTATTTGAGTAATTTTATTTCCTTCTACTACAATATCTATTGGTCCTCTTGGAGGTGCTCCATTTCCATTGATTAGGGTAACCCCTCTAATAATTAGTTGGCTGTGTGGACCGTCTCCTTCTGCAGATTGTCCAAAACCAATGCTGATAGTTAGTAAAGCAATTAATAAGTGTAGTGGCTTTTTCATTGGGTGGTTTTTGTGGTTAGTGATTTTCGATTGGGTCCAGGGTCACTATTTTGTGATGATCCAGCTGCCTTCTTTTAAAAGTGATTCAGCTTGTTTGTATTTTAATGTTTTTTGTTCTCCACTCATTACATTCTGAATGGTTACTTTATCATTTCTTCCAATTTTAGCTTCTGTTCTAACAATGGTTTCTGTCACTGATGGTCTACCTGCTTGGTTTTGACTTATCGCCCTACTTTTAGCAGCCATTTCATCTACATTAGGAATTTCTTCTTTGGTTGTTTGAAGGTTTTCTTTGGCCCTGCGTTGCTGCCTGGCTTCTTGAATTTGATTCGGATTCTCAGTGGGAAGCTCTCCTTTGAATAAGAAAGAAACAATGTCTTTATTGACCCTTTCTAACATACCCTTGAACAGTTCAAAAGCTTCAAACTTATAAATTAATAAAGGATCTTTTTGTTCGTGAACAGCCAACTGCACAGACTGTTTAAGCTCATCCATTTTTCTCAAATGTGTTTTCCAAGCCTCGTCTACCATGGCTAGAGTAATGTTTTTCTCAAAGTCAGTGATGAGTTGCTTTCCTTCACTCTCATAGGCTTTGGTGAGGTCTGTTACCACGTTTAAGGTTTTAATTCCATCTGTAAAAGGCACTACAATACGCTCAAACTTATTGGATTGGTCTTCGTATACATTCTTAATTACCCCAAAGGCGGTTTGGCTGCTGCGGGCCATTTTATTTTGATAATGAACTAGTACAGATTTGTATGTTTTTCTAGTAAGGCTGTTAGGCGCTTCTTTTAAGAATTCTTCCTCTGAGAATGGTGCTGTCATTCCAAAGTATTTGATCAGTTCAAATTCAAAGTTTTTAAAATCACTGGCCGCTTTATTGTCTCCTGTAATGATTTCACAAGTATCAAATATCATGTTGGCAATGTCTAATTTAAGACGTTCGCCTTGTAAAGCGTGCCTCCTTCTCTTATAGACCACTTCTCTTTGTGCGTTCATGACGTCGTCGTATTCTAAAAGACGTTTACGAACCCCAAAATTATTTTCTTCTACTTTTTTCTGAGCCCGCTCTATGGATTTTGTCATCATAGAATGTTGNATCACTTCTCCCTCTTCTAAGCCCATTCTATCCATGAGTTTGGCTACCCTGTCTGATCCAAAGAGTCGCATTAGATTGTCTTCTAATGAGACATAAAATTGAGAGCTACCTGGATCTCCTTGTCTTCCAGACCTTCCCCTTAGCTGTCTGTCTACCCTTCTAGAGTCATGTCTTTCAGTTCCAATAATGGCAAGTCCACCGGCGGCTTTAATTTCTTCTGAAAGTTTAATGTCTGTTCCCCTTCCAGCCATGTTGGTTGCAATTGTAACCACGCCTGCATTTCCAGCTTCTGCAACAATATCTGCTTCTTTTTTATGCAACTTGGCATTCAATACATTATGGGGTACTTTTCTGATGCCAAGCATTTTGGAAAGTAATTCAGAAATTTCTACGGAGGTAGTACCAATTAGTGTGGGTCTCCCTGCTGCAGATAGTTTGGTGACTTCTTCTATAATGGCATTGTATTTTTCTCTTTTGGTTTTGTAAATCAGGTCATCTTTATCTGCCCTAGAAATAGGTCTATTGGTGGGGATCTCCATGACATCTAATTTGTAAATTTCCCAAAACTCCCCAGCTTCAGTAATAGCGGTACCTGTCATACCAGCTAACTTCTTGTACATTCTAAAGTAATTCTGTAAGGTAACGGTGGCAAAAGTTTGTGTAAGGGCCTCGATTTTTACATTTTCTTTGGCTTCAATGGCTTGGTGTAGGCCATCTGAATACCTTCTACCATCCATAATCCTTCCTGTTTGTTCGTCTACAATCATGACTTTATTGTCCATGACTACATACTCAACATCTTTTTCAAATAAAGTATAGGCTTTTAACAGTTGGTTTAAGGTATGAATGCGCTCACTTTTAATAGAAAAGTCTTTAAATAATTGGTCCTTTTCGGTGGCTTCTTCTTCTAATTCAAGCCCTTTGTTTTCAATCTCAGCAATGGCTGAACCAATATCTGGTAAAACAAAAAATTCTTTGTCTTCTTCTGTAGAAAGGTATGAAACCCCTTTTTCAGTAAGGTCTATTTGATTGGTTTTTTCTTCAATTACAAACCACAATTCAGCGTCTACCTCTGGCATTTGCTTGTTGTTGTCTTGCATGTAGAAGTTCTCTGTTTTTTGTAACAGTTGTTTTACGCCTTCCTCACTTAAAAATTTAATGAGGGCTTTATTTTTTGGTAACCCTCTGTGGACCCTGAGTAAAAGGAACCCTCCTTCTTTTTCGTTCCCAGCTGCGATTAGCTTTTTAACCTCTGACAAGATACCAGTGAGGTACTGTCTTTGCATGTTTACCAATTCGTTTACCCTTGGCTTTAACTCTGTGAATTCGTGTCTGTCACCTTCTGGAACAGGACCTGAAATGATGAGTGGTGTTCGGGCATCGTCCACAAGGACGGAATCTACTTCATCTACAATGGCAAAGTTTGGCGCTCTTTGTACTAAATCGGTTGGACTGTGCGCCATATTGTCACGTAGGTAGTCAAATCCGAATTCATTATTGGTGCCATAGGTAATGTCTGCTTCATATGCAGCCCTTCTCCCCGGAGAATTTGGTTGGTGGTGGTCAATACAGTCTATGGTCATTCCGTGGAATTCGAACAAAGGAGCCATCCATGCACTATCCCTTTTAGCCAAATAATCGTTCACGGTCACTAAGTGTACCCCATTTCCTGTAAGCGCATTTAAATAAACCGGTAGGGTGGCCACTAAGGTTTTCCCTTCTCCTGTTTGCATCTCTGCAATTTTCCCCTGGTGTAGCGCTATTCCTCCAATAAGCTGAACAGTATAATGGATCATATCCCATTTTACTTTTTTACCTGCTGCGTCCCAGCTTGTACTCCAAATTGCAGTGTCATCTTGTATGTTTACGTAGTCTTTGGTGGCGGCAGCTTTTCTGTCTGACGCAGAAGCTGTTACGGCTATTTCTTCTGACTGAGTAAATCTTTTTGCAGTTTCTTTGACTAGGGCGAATGCTTCAGGTAAAATATCTTCTAATACTTTTTCAGTAATGCTGTACTGTGCTTCTTTCAGCTGGTCAATTTTGTTGTAAGTATCTTCGTTTTTGTCAATATCAGTCTCGTTTAAGGCCGCTAATTTTAAAGATTCAATTTCACTCTCGGTGCTTGCTGTTGCCTCCTTTAGTAATTTTTTAAAGCCATGGGTCTTCTCTCTCAATGCGTCGTGAGATAGGCTTTCCATTTCTTTTTCAAAGGCATTAATTTTATCTATCAGGGGTTGTAGGGCTTTGACATCTTTCTTTGCTTTGTCTCCTACAAATACTTTAAGTACGTTGTTTATAAAACTCATATGATCAGTTCTCTGCGTGTGTTACGCGAATTGGTAAAGGTGTGTTTTTTGGCAAATAAATTACAAATTTCATGCCGTGGTCTTTGTTGTCATGTTATATGACATANCCTTTCAAAAATAAGCAAAAAAAAAGCCTCCAAGGAGACTTTTTTCGGGAAATCTAAGTCAAATAGATTTCTATACTTTTAATATTCATCCTCATTCCAGAGGTAGTCTTCATCTGTTGGATAATCTGGCCATATTTCTTCAATAGACTCGTAAATTTCTCCACCTTCTTCTTCCATTGATTGTAAATTNTCAACGACTTCTAANGGNGCTCCTGTTCTAATAGCGTAATCNATTAATTCGTCTTTTGAAGCTGGCCAAGGGGCNTCACTCAAATATGAAGCTAATTCTAATGTCCAATACATGGGGTTCTGTTTTAGATTTTTGCAAAAGTAATTTTTAAACTAGAATACACAAGTTATTTTAAGTTTAAATTTTAAATTATNAGAAAAAATACTAGGATGGCATCCATTTCACCTCTTCAACACCGCCATTTTTGGCAGCATACCTGCTGAGTATAAAAAAGTAATCTGAAAGTCTATTGATGTATTCGAGTACAGTAATATCAATAGGTTGCTCCATATGAAGCGATACAAGAAGTCTTTCTGCCCTTCTACTTACGGTTCTGGCTAAATGGCAGTAGGAGACATAAGTACTCCCTCCTGGAAGTATAAAGTTTGTTAATGGGTCCAAAGAGAGTTCCATTTGATCAATGGCAAACTCTAAGTCATCTGTGTTCTTTGTGGGAATGGCTTTGGGTTTTTCTCCTTCTTTTGTTGGATTCGCTAGGATGGCACCAATTTCAAATAAATGTTTTTGTATTTCGAGTAATAGGGGTTTTTGTGAAGCCACTACAGCACCTTCTCTGAGTAAACCTATCCAAGCATTCAATTCGTCTAAAGAACCGTATGAATCTAAATGAAGGTCATTTTTTAGTACTCTTTTTCCATTGAATAAGCTTGTCATTCCCCTGTCACCTGTTTTGGTGTAAATTTTCATAGCGCTTAACAGTTTTGGGTTTGAATATTAATTGTTTAAATATGAATTATCTCCATGAATTCTTAAACAAAATGAAATGTTCTTTTTCTTGATCTTTTTTTGTAAAAATAAGTCCAAAACTCCAGTAATCAATACTTATTTGAATGTTTTTATCTGAAATTAGTTTTTGCCACAGCTCTTTTTGTTTAAAATTGGCATTAATTTCCTCAACAAAATAAGCTGTAACTCCCCTATTTGTTAGGGAAGTTTCTAAGATTGTTAACTCAGTTAATGGACTGATTAACGGAATATTTTTTTTCTCTAAATAAGCTTTAATGGCTTGGTTATAAGCGCTTGTTTTTGAGCCTTTTGGTACTTTATGGATGCATTTTGTCAATAATTCAAAAACAAAGGGGGAATGAACGCTGTGTTGGTCACTAGACCTCCAGAGGTATTTTAAGTAAGCTATATATGCCCCAATTTTATTTTTCACTAGCCTTCAATTTTTGCTGCTAATTCAAACCAGCGCATTGTTTTTAGCTCTATGGTTTCAATGACTTCTTGAAGTTTTTTTGACCTGTCTTCTATAGTCTCCACAGACAATCCTTCTTCAAAAAAACTTTGTTCTAAGGCCAATTTGTCTTTCTCCAAACTTCTTATTTTAGACTCAAGTTGTTGGTACTCTTTTTGTTCATTAAAGGATATTTTTTGTTTTTGAGTAGTTGTTGCTGTTTTTGCAGCTGTTTGTTGTTGGATGCTTTTAGGCTTTATGGGCTCTTGTTCTTGGTCTTGACTGTCTTCGTATGCCCTGAAATCAGAATAATTCCCAGGGAAGTCTTCTATATATCCCGCTCCTCTGAAAACAAATAAGTGGTCTACTATTTTATCCATAAAATAGCGGTCGTGAGATACAACGAGCAAGCATCCAGGATAATCCAATAAAAATGACTCCAAGACATTTAAAGTAACTATATCTAGATCATTGGTGGGTTCATCTAATATCAAAAAGTTTGGGTTTTGTATAAGTACGGTACATAAATACAGCCTTTTGCGTTCTCCTCCACTGAGCTTTTCAACAAAATCATATTGTTTTTTTCTGTCGAATAAAAAGCGCTCTAATAATTGTTGGGCAGAAATTTGCCGTCCTTTTTTTAGTGGAATATAGTCTCCAAATTCACGAATGACATCAATCACTTTTTGTCCAGATTTTNATGGAATGCCGTCCTGGGTATAGTAGCCAAATTTAATGGTGTCTCCAACGACTATTTTCCCACCGTCTACGCTTTCCTTTCCAGTAAGAATATTGAGAAAGGTAGATTTTCCTGTGCCATTTTTCCCAATAATCCCTATGCGTTCCCCTCTTAGGAAATTATAATCAAAACCGTCTAAAATTGATTTATCTCCAAAGGATTTAAATAGTTTGTGACATTCTAAGATTTTTGTCCCCATACGTTCCATGTCAATTTCAAGTTGAATTTCATGGTCTTGTCTTCTTTGATGGGCACGTTCTTTTATTTGGGCAAAGTCATCTATTCTAGATTTTGATTTTGTTGTTCTTGCCTTTGGCTGACGTCGCATCCAATCCAATTCTTTTTTAAAGAGTCTTTTGGATTTGTGTTGTTCTACTTGTTCTTGTGATAGTCTGGCCTCTTTTTTTTCTAAATAATAAGCGTAATTCCCTTTATAGGTGTATAATTGCCCTTGGTCTAATTCAACAATTTCATTGCAAACACGTTCTAAAAAATAGCGGTCGTGCGTCACCATAAATANGGTAATGTTTTCTTTGGCAAAATAAACTTCCAGCCATTCGATCATTTCTAAATCTAAGTGGTTTGTAGGTTCGTCTAAAATGAGCAAATCAGGTTTGTTAAGTAATGCGTTGGCTAACGCAACCCGTTTTTTTTGTCCTCCAGATAAAGCGGAAACTTTAAGTTGAAGGTCGTCTAGTTTTAGTTTGGATAGTATTTGTTGGTATTGGGTCTCAAAGTCCCAAGCGGCGTGTCTATCCATGGCATCAAAGGCTTTTTGGTAGCCATCTGCATTGTCCATGTCTAATAATGCCTTCTCATAATTGGCTATGACTTTTAAGACCTCATTGTCTGAAGCTAGAATACATTGTTCAATAGTACTGTTTTCTGCGAGAATTGGCTCCTGGGCTAAAAAAGACACTTTAATGTCTTTTCTGTAATTAACCATGCCTTGGTCTGGCTG
>JGI26088J50261_1001541_pt1 | contig 12364 bp, 13 predicted proteins | sample SaaInl1SG_22_DNA_FD_50261 | JGI IMG/M metagenome (IMG submission 50261)
AACCTTTATTTATAACTGGCGTAATAGAGAAAAGCTTAACAATTCCGTTTCTTTATCTAAAGAAGAAACAATGGCTAAAATTGGTGCTGGTGAAAACTATGTAATCCGTTTTAAGTCTCCACAAGATGAAACTCTTGTTTTAGAAGATGAAATTAGAGGAACTATAAAAATTGATACGAATACTTTAGATGACAAAATTCTGTTTAAATCAGATGGAATGCCAACCTATCATTTAGCAAATATTGTAGATGATCATTTAATGGAGATATCGCATGTGATACGCGGTGAAGAATGGTTGCCTTCAATGCCTTTACACGTTTTATTATATAGAGCTTTTGGATGGGAGGCTCCAAAATTTGCACACCTTCCTTTAATTTTAAAACCCGTCGGTAAAGGAAAGTTGAGTAAAAGAGATGGCGACAAATTAGGGTTTCCAGTATTTCCTTTAGAATATACCAACGAAGAAACAGGAGATGTTTCACGTGGATATAAAGAAGATGGTTATTTTTCGGATGCTTTTATAAATATGCTATCTTTATTAGGCTGGAACCCAGGAACAGAGCAAGAAATATTTTCATTAGATGAGTTAATAGAAGCTTTTGATTTGTCAAGAGTTAGTAAGTCTGGAGCAAAATTCAATCCTGATAAAACCAATTGGTTTAATCAGCAATATTTACAACAAAAATCAAATTCTGAATTAGCTGAATTATATCTTGACATTTTAAACGGCAAGAAAATTGATACTGATATCACATATGTAGAAAAAGTTGTTTCTTTAATCAAAAAAAGAGCTGTTTTTGTTAAAGATTTTTGGGAATTGAGTGATTACTTTTTTGAAACTCCTGTTAAGTACGATGAAAAAGCTTCAAAAAAACAATTGAAAGAAGATACTTCGGAAATATTATCTGAAGTTAGTTCTGTAATTGAATCTGTTGATGATTTTTCTTCATTAACAATCGAAACAAAAGTAAAAGAATGGATTACAAGTAAAGAAATTAGTTTTGGAAAAGTCATGCAACCTTTACGTTTAAGTTTAGTGGGCGCAATGAAAGGACCACATATCTTTGATATTATAGAAATGATTGGAAAAGAGGAAACTCTTCATAGAATTAAAAAAATAATAACTGAATTATCATGAAAAATTTAATACTTTTTACCTTATTAATTCTGTTTTCATTATCAGCAGAATCTCAAATGATGAATAGAAGACAAAGGATTGTGGACAGGCCTCCCATGACACCAGACCAACAAAAATTACCAGAATTTAATGTTGAAAAAACTGTTGGAATGACTTTCTACAACATAGAAAAATTAACAAAAAAAGTAGGTGTTAAAAAATCTACTGATGCTTATAAACAAGTTGCGTCTATTATAAAAAGTTTTAACAAAGACATGAGCCAAGTAAAAAGAATTAATAGCTTTTTAATGTCTGAAGGAAAAACAAAAGTAGAATTAGCACAAAAAGAAACTTTTGAGTCTAGAGACTATTCCGTACTTGAAAAAGCATATAAAGAAGTAAGTGTCTCTTTTGAACCCATTGTTAAGGTTGTGTTAGAAAAAGAGAAAGATTTAGATAAAAAACTAGAAAAAATACTTTCTGAAAAACAGATAAAAAAGTGGAAAAAGTATAAGAAAAAACTAAAAACTAAAGGATAAACATCCTTTTGTTCTTTTTTTGTAACGTTTTCTTTTTTTTCGTCTTGTAATTAGATACTTATTCTTGTATCTTTAACAACATATCTATTAACTTTTAAAAGAACGTTATGAATCCTATTTATTTACCTATTGGTTTAGGTTTTCTTGTCTTATTACTTTTTGCCGCTGTTTTTACTGTAAAACAACAATCTGCTGCTATTATAGAAACTTTTGGTCGATTTAGTAATATCCGTCAATCGGGTTTACAATTAAAAATACCTATAGTTCAAAGAATAGCAGGAAGAATGAGTCTTAAAATTCAACAATTAGATGTTATTATTGAGACAAAAACCTTAGATGATGTTTTTGTAAAATTGAAGGTTTCTGTTCAATTTAAAGTAATTAAAGACAAAGTATACGATGCTTTTTACAAATTAGATTATCCTCACGATCAAATTACTTCTTATGTTTTTGATGTGGTTAGAGCTGAAGTTCCAAAAATGAAATTAGATGACGTTTTTGTAAAGAAAGATGATATTGCTATTGCTGTAAAAACAGAACTAAATGATGCTATGATGGATTATGGTTATGACATCATTAAGACCTTAGTAACAGATATTGATCCTGATGCACAAGTAAAAGCTGCAATGAATAGAATTAACGCTGCAGACCGTGAAAAAACAGCTGCACAATATGAAGGTGATGCTGCCCGTATTTTAATAGTAGAAAAAGCTAAAGCAGAAGCGGAAAGTAAGCGTCTACAAGGACAAGGTATTGCAGACCAAAGAAGAGAGATTGCTAGAGGATTAGAAGAATCTGTAGAGGTATTAAATAAAGTAGGTATTAACTCACAAGAAGCGTCTGCTTTAATTGTGGTTACACAACACTATGATACGCTTCAGTCTATTGGTCAAGAAACAAATAGTAATTTAATTTTACTTCCAAACTCTCCACAAGCCGGAAGTCAAATGTTAAATGATATGGTTGCAAGCTTTACTGCTAGTAATCAAATTGGAGAAGCAATGAAGAATAATAAAAAGAAAACTGATAAATAATTTATGATACTTTCTACTACAAATAATATTGATGGGAAGCCAGTAAAAGATTATCTTGGAATAGTTTCTGGTGAAACTATTATTGGGGCAAATATCTTTAAAGATTTTTTTGCGGGAATTCGTGATATTGTCGGAGGGCGTTCTGGGTCTTATGAAAAGGTTTTAAGAGAAGCAAAAGATATTGCTTTAAAAGAAATGACAGATAACGCGCTTAGAATGCGTGCTGATGCTATTATTGGAATAGATTTAGATTATGAAACTGTAGGACCTAATGGAGGGATGTTAATGGTAACAGCCTCAGGAACTGCTGTAAGACTTTAAAAAATTATTATATAAATAAAAAAACCGAAGATTATCTCTTCGGTTTTTTTTATACTATTTTTTATCTTTTAGTTTTTCTTTTTCTTTCTCCTCGTCTTTAGTGGCTTTTTTAAACTCCTTAATTCCACCTCCTAGACCTTTCATTAGTTCTGGAATTTTTTTACCTCCAAAGAACAATAAGAGCGCTAAAGCAATAATTACCCAAGAACCCATGCTTGGCATACCTAAAAGAAATATATTTAAACTCATCATGTTAATTTCTATTTAAAGCACAAAGATACAAAAACGAATGAATCAATTAATTCATTTGTTTTATAATTCCTCCTGCTACTTTTTTATCTTTTACAACTTCTGGATTTCCTTTATAAAATATAGAGCCTCCAAAACTTACTTTTGCATTTAATGTTTCTCCTGCTAAAATTTCTGCTTTCGATCCAGAGCCTGCTCTAATAGAGGTATTATCAGACACAACTAATCCATATCCGTGATATACACCATATAAATCAAGGTCTATATCTTGGTTTTTAGAGGTTCCTGTTAATTTAATAATTCCGCCTGAAGAAGATTTCACTTTTAAATGTTTTGTTTTTATTACTAGATTAATAAAAGCTCTTTCTTGTGCCTTCACTTCTAATTGTAACTGATCAATATCTTTTCCAGTAATAGTAGAACCTTCATTACCATCAATTACATCAATGTTTTTATTGTAATATAATTTAATATCAACTTTTCCGTCTGCTGATAAATCAGGGAATCGTAAGCTAATTTTTAAAGTTCCATTATTATTTTTTACTTTGACTTTCTCTGCTTTTTCACCCGATATCACTAATTTTTGTTCGTCAGATTTAATCAATTCTATATTAATACCGTTATAGATTTTAATCGTTTGAAAGTCTCCAATTGTTTTTGATATTGTGGTTTGTGAAATCACAATATTACTTATCATTAAAACTATTATAAAAAATAATTTTTTCATTTCGTTAGGTTTAGTTTAGGGTATAATTCAACAATTATACCAATATAAAGACAAACTACATAATATATTGTTGCAGCTTCGTTAATTTTTTTTTAATCTTCTATTAAAGTAAAGTCTAGATGTTTTCTTTCTAAGTCTGTGTGTTTTACTTTTACGACCACCTCATCACCTAATTGATAAATCTGTTTTGTTGATTGACCAACGATAGCAAATTGTTTTTCATCAAAAATATAATAATCGCTTTTTATATCTCTAATTCTAACCATTCCTTCACATTTATTTGAGGTGATTTCAACATAAATTCCCCATTCTGTAACGCCAGAAATAACACCAGGAAACTCTTCATCTTTATGATCTTGCATGTATTTAACTTGCATGTATTTTATAGACTGTCTTTCTGCTTTAGAGGCTAATTCTTCTTGCTTTGATGCATGTTTACATCTCGCTTCATATTCTTCTGCTTTCGGTGAATTTTGTCCATCTAAATAATGTTGTAATAAACGGTGTGTCATTACATCAGGATAACGACGAATTGGTGAAGTAAAGTGTGAATAATAATCAAAAGCTAATCCATAATGGCCAATATTTTGAGTTGTATAAGCCGCTTTACTCATCGTTCTAATTGCTAAAGTTTCAATCATGTTTGATTCTGCTTTACCATGAACATCTTTTAATAATTGATTTAAACTTTCTGTGGTACTCTCTTTAGTTTCTGTGTTCATTTTGTATCCAAATTTAGATACAATATTTTGTAGTGCAGCTAACTTTTCAATATCTGGTTCGTCATGAACTCTATAAATAAAAGTTTTATTCGTTGGTTTATTTTTAGCTTGACCTATAAATTCTGCAACTTTTCTATTCGCTAATAACATAAATTCTTCAATTAATTTATTCGCGTCTTTTGCTTCTTTAAAATAAACACCTGTTGGATTTGCGTCTTCATCTAAATGAAACTTAACTTCTACTCTATCAAAAGAAATTGCTCCTTCTTTCATTCTTTTTTTACGAAGAATTTTTGCTAGCTCGTCTAATTTTAAAATAGCTTCTACAATTCTTTCATCAACTTCATAAGATTCTCCTGTGATTGAAACATTTTCTGGTATAAAATTTTTCTTAGTTTCAATAATTGCTTGTGCTTCTTCATATGCAAAACGTTTATCTGAATAAGTAACTGTTCTGCCAAACCACTGATCTATAATCTGAGCTTTCTCATTGATTTCGAAAACTGCAGAAAAAGTTAATTTTTCTTCATTTGGTCGTAAAGAACAGGCTCCATTTGATAACATTTCTGGTAACATTGGAACAACTCTATCAACTAAATAAACTGAGGTTGCTCTACTATAAGCTTCATCATCTAAAATCGTTTTAGGTTGTATATAATGAGAAACATCTGCAATATGAATTCCTATTTCATAATTTCCATTTTCTAATTTTGTAAAAGATAAAGCATCATCGAAATCTTTTGCGTCTTTTGGATCTATCGTAAACGTTAAATCTTGACGCATATCTCTTCTTTTTGAAATTTCTTCTTTGGTTATTTCTAAAGATAATTTATTAACGTCTTCTTCTACTTCTTTTTCAAATTCATACGGTAAGCTATATTCTAGTAAAATAGAATGAATTTCTGTATCATGATCTCCTGGTTTACCTAAAACTTGAGTAATTTTTCCAAACGGATTTTTAGAGTTTTCTGGCCAATCTGTGATAGATGCTTGTACTTTATCTCCATGCTCTGCTCCATTTATTCTGCTTTTTGATACAAAAATATCTGCGTACATTTTATTATTATCACAAATAACAAAACCAAAGTTTTTACTCATTTGTAAAACTCCTACAAATTCTGTTTTATGTCTTTCTATAATTTCTACAATATCTGCTTCTAATTTGTTACTTCTTTTTCTTTTATAGATGTAAGCTTTTACTGTATCGTTTTGTAAACCTTTTCCTAAATTATTAGATGGAATAAATATATCATCGTCAAAGTCATCACATATAAAATATCCATTTCCATTAGACGTAACATCTAGTGTTCCTATATGATATTTTCTATCTTCATTTATTTGATATTTTCCTCTATCAACTTCTTTAATTTTTTTATTACCTGTTAGCTCAGCTAACTTTTGAAGTACTTGTGTTTTACCATCGGTATCTGAGATACCTAATTTACCAGCAATTTGCTTGTAATTGTAATTTTTACTACTGTCTTCATTTAGAATTTTAAAGATATTTCTTGTTAGGTCTTTAATAACTCTTCCTTTCTTCTTGTAGATTTTGTTCTTTCTACTCATAAATATTTGTTCTTTTTATGTTCTTGAAAAGTACAAATTAATCTGTCTATTTTCTATTAATAAACTGTTATGATTGTATTTTGTACTTTGCTTGTTTAATTATTTAATTATATGCTTCACATCGACAAGCTTAGTGTTGAAAATTCTTGGTTTTTAATTGTAAATCCTAATGCAGGAAATAGCAATTTTAATAAATCGTGGAATTGTATTCTGGATTTGTTAAAAACCAAAGAAATTTATTTTTCTTTCGCTTTTACTCAGTATACTAAACATGAACTAATTCTTGTTGATGAAGCTATTAAACAAGGGTATCGGAAATTTATTTCTGTAGGTGGAGACGGAACCCTACATCATGTAGTAAACGGAATAATGATGCAAAGATATATAAAAACTTCGGATATCAAACTTGCAGTGATTCCTTTAGGTACCGGAAATGATTGGATAAAAACCTACAATATCCCATATTCAATAGAAAAATCGATTGATATTATAAAAAAAGACCATACTTTTTTACAAGATATTGGGTGTATAAAAACCAATAATACTTTTGAATATTTTAATAATGTAGCAGGTATAGGTTATGATGGTTATGTTGTTCAAAAATTAAAGTCTTTAAAAAAGTTTGGATCTATTTCTTATTTATTGGCAGGTTTATCTGGTTTGTTTTTCTATAAAAAATCATCTTATCAAATCTATATTAATAATAAAATAACAACTTCTAAGTGTTTGATGATTTTATTCGGAATTTGTAAATATTCTGGTGGTGGAATGCAAATGACTAAAGATCCAAAATCTAACGATGGTTTTTTAGATATTACTATTGTTAAAAATTTCTCTTTTTTTGATTTGATTTTTAATCTACCTAAACTCTATAATGGTAAGATTGTAAATCATAAAAAAGTAGCTACTTATAAAGTATCAGAATTAGAAATTATAGATACTAATAAATCTATCATAGAAGCAGATGGGGAAAATGTAGATACAGGATCATTAAAAGTTAGTATTATTCCTGGAGCTATTCTGTTTGTAATTCCTAAATTTTATAAAAATTAATGAAATTTTAAAGAAAATGTAACGTTTGTTAAAATATGTCGTCTTTATAATAAGAAACCAACTCTTTATAGTGAAAGACTTACGTAAAATAATAGCTGTATTCATCTTCATTTTTGTTATAGGAACAACTGTTACGTTGTTTTCTATCAATAAAAAATTAGATAAAAAAAATCCTCAAGAAATCGTAAAAGTTTCTAAAGACTCTTCATCTTCTTTTTTAAGAGATAAAAAAACTGTTTAATTTTTTTATTTTTTTAAGGTTATTAACATTCTATAGTATTATACTATTTTGTTCTTTTTAAAAATTAAAAACAATGTTGATTATAATAGAATGTGAATAGTTAATAGAAATAATGATGTTTTAATTTTGAGGTATGATTTATTAAAAATCTTTAACAAGTTGTTAGTTATTTAAACTGTTTAAAATCAACTATTTTTTATAATTATTAACAGAAGATATAAACACCAATAAACACCTTTTTATTAATTACTTTAAAGTTAATAAGTATAGAAAAACCATCTAATTAATGTTGATAAACAAACATTAAAAATTAAAACTTTTTGTTGTGTATATGATATTTACTCTTGTATTGTAATAATTTTTGATATAATCAAATCTAGTTTTAATAAATTATAGATACTTCTTAACAAAAGGAGAATATGACTTAATCAGCTTATAAATAACAAGTTATTAAAATATTATTTTTTTTACTTTTTAAAACTGTTGATAACCATATCTATTTGTATTTTTGTGATAAATAACACTATAAAAACCAACTCATTATGAATATTTCCATAGGAAATGATCACGCTGGAACTGATTATAAATTTGCAATTGTAAAATTACTAGAATTTAAAGGAATTAAAGTTAACAACTATGGAACCGATGCTAATGATAGTGTAGATTATCCTGATTTTGTTCATCCGGTTGCAAAAGATGTAGTTGCAAAAGAAGCTGATTTTGGAATTCTTATTTGTGGTAGTGCAAATGGTGTTGCTATGACCGCAAATAAATACCAAGAAGTAAGAGCTGGTTTATGTTGGACTAATGAAATAGTAGAATTAATAAGACAACATAATAATGCAAATATTTTATGTATTCCTGCAAGATATACATCGATTCCTCAAGCATTAAAAATGGTAGAAACATTTTTAGCTACAGAATTTGAAGGAGGAAGACACCAAAATAGAGTGAATAAAATTCCAGCTTGTTAGTATATGGAATTTGTTGTAAAAAAATTCAATGAATTAAGTATTCAAGAGTTGTATGCTATTCTTCAATTACGTTCAGAGGTTTTTGTAGTAGAACAAGATTGTGTCTATCAAGATATCGACTACAAAGATCAAAAAGCATTTCATATTCTAGGAATTAAAGAAGAAAAAATAATAGCATACGCACGTATTTTTAATTCTGGTGATTATTTTTCAAAACCTAGTATTGGTAGAATTATAGTAAAAGAAAATCAACGAAAATATAAATATGGTTTTCAATTAGTTGAGGAATCTATTCAATATATAGAAGATAATTTTATAGAAAAAACAATTCTTATTTCTGCTCAAACCTATTTAACAAAATTCTATAATTCTCTTGGCTTTATTCAACAAGGAGAAGGATATTTAGAAGATGGTATTCCACATATTAAAATGCTAAGAAATTAAAGTAAGTTATCTACTTCTTTTACATTTCCTAAACCTAATCCTTTTAATAAAACAGATCCTATTCTAACTCTAACTAAACGTAATGTTGGAAAACCAACANCAGCGGTCATTTTTCTAACTTGTCTAAATTTTCCTTCTGTAAGAATAATAGAAATCCAACTAGTTGGCCCATGTCTTTCATCTCTTATTTTTTGAGATCTAGTAGGAAAATTAGGATTAGAAATTAGTGAAGCTTTACAGGGTTTCGTTTTGTATTTTTTTCCATCAAAACCAATTTCTACACCAGACATTATTTGTTCTACTTCAGCTTGATTTATGTCACCATCAACTTGAACATAATATTCTTTTTCTATTTTTTTACTTCTGACAGATTCACTTACTTTACCGTCGGTTGTAAGTAAAAGTAACCCTTCAGAATTTACATCTAACCTTCCTATTGCCATGGTTCCTTCAGGAAAATCAAACAACTCTCCCAATAATTTCTTTTTCCTTTTATGAGGATTTACAAACTGAGAAATCATTCCATAAGGTTTATGAATCATAAAATGACGATGGTTTGTTTTCAAATTATATAACTTTAATTTCTACAGTAAAAATATTTTTTCCTTGAGATAATTGCATATGCTTATTTAAATATTTCTGCTCTACATAAGAAGTATATTGTGTAATAGGTTCGATACAAATCATAGTATTAACCTCTGTCCAAAGCATCAAATTATTAAAACCAGTGGTAGAAATTTCAATATTTTTTTTACCAATATTTTTTAATTCAATTTTAGTACAATTTAAAACAGGAAACGCATTAGCACCAGCCTCTAAAACTTCTTTTAAAGTAATCTCAGTAGTAGTTGTTTGTAAAGTTTCTGTACCAGTATCAGAAAGTAAAAAAGCAGGATGATACCCTAACATAAACGGCATTCCTTTTTCTGACTCTATAATAAACTCAAATTTTTAAAAAATTCTTTTCAATTTTAAAATTCTTTTGAAAACTAAAATCATAAGGCCAAAAAAGATGTTCTTTTTTAGATTTTTTAGGAAACTTACTGTTTTTAACAAATGAGTTTTTCTTATACGTTTTAATAAATGACACAGAATTATCATCAGAAGAAACTAAAGAATATTCTAATTCTCGTAATAAACCATGTTGATCCAAAACGGCATCACCTTTATTAGAGTGAACTAAAAAATTATTTTTAGAAGTAGGTCCAATTACAGGAAACATTTCATCATCAGAATTGCGCCAACCTCTATTTCCTTTTTGATGAATAAACTCATGCGAGTTATTTTTAAAACTAACCAATTCACCGTTTATAATACCAGCAGAAAAACCNAGATCTTGTATTTGTGTTTTTGGTGCATTAAAATTTTAATTAAAAAACAATACTACAAAAATGAATATTGTTTTTTAGGATTTTACCTTTACTTTTTTGTAACTTGTTTCACTTTTTAAAATTAAAAAATTTCATTATTTATGTCGGTAGAAAAAGAAAAACAAGCAAAACTAAAAGCACTACAACTAACACTAGATAAGCTAGATAAGACCTACGGAAAAGGAGCTGTCATGAAAATGGGAGATAGTGTTGTAGAAGAAGTAGAAGCTATTTCATCAGGATCTTTAGGATTAGATTTAGCATTAGGTGTTGGAGGATACCCAAGAGGAAGAGTGATTGAAATCTACGGACCAGAATCATCTGGTAAAACAACACTAACATTACACGCAATTGCAGAAGCTCAAAAAGCAGGAGGAATTGCCGCATTTATTGATGCAGAACACGCTTTTGATCGTTTTTATGCATCAAACTTAGGGGTTGAAATTGCAGAAGCTCAAAAAGCAGGAGGAATTGCCGCATTTATTGATGCAGAACACGCTTTTGATCGTTTTTATGCATCAAACTTAGGGGTTGATATAGATAATTTAATTATTTCTCAACCAGATCATGGAGAGCAAGCTTTAGAGATTGCAGATAATCTAATTAGGTCTGGCGCAATTGATATTGTTGTGATTGATTCTGTTGCAGCGTTAACTCCTAAATCTGAGATTGAAGGAGAAATGGGAGATTCTAAAATGGGATTACACGCCCGCTTAATGTCTCAAGCGCTACGTAAATTAACAGGTACTATCAGTAAAACAAAATGTACAGTTATTTTTATTAATCAGTTACGTGAGAAGATTGGAGTAATGTTTGGAAACCCTGAAACAACTACAGGGGGTAACGCATTAAAATTTTATGCTTCGGTTCGTTTAGATATTAGAAGAAGAACTCAGATTAAAGAAGGAGATCGTGTTATTGGAAATCAAACGAAAGTAAAAGTGGTAAAAAACAAAGTGGCACCACCTTTTCAAGTTGCAGAATTTGATATTATGTATGGAGAGGGAATTTCAAAAGTAGGAGAAGTTCTAGATATTGGTGTTGAGTTAGGAATTATCAAAAAAAGCGGATCTTGGTTTAGTTATGGAGAAACAAAATTAGGTCAAGGAAGAGATGCGGTAAAAGGATTAATTAAAGACAACCCAGATTTAGCTGAAGAGTTAGAAGGTAAAATTAAAGAGGCTATTGATAATCAAGAATAGTGAGAATAATTAAAAATAGAAAAAAGCCGTTAATGAAAATTAGCGGTTTTTTTATATAACTAAACCCCAGTACTTCCAAAACCACCAGTACCGCGTTCTGTTTCACTTAAAATAGCAACCTCATCCCATTTTATGCGCTCATGTTTTGCTATTACTAATTGGGCAATTCGCTCACCATCATTTACTATAAAATTATCATTCGATAGATTCACTAGAATCACCCCAATTTCCCCTCGATAATCAGCATCTACAGTTCCAGGGCTATTTAAAACAGTAATTCCTTTTTTTGCAGCAAGACCACTTCGTGGTCTAACTTGTGCTTCTAAACCAGGTGGTAATGCAATAAACAACCCTGTTTTAATAATCGCTCTTTCAAGTGGTTTTAACGTGATAGAAACATCAATATTTGCTCTTAAATCCATTCCAGCTGAGAGCTCGGTTTCATAGGCTGGAATTATATGTTTTGATTTATTAATTATTTGTACTTTCATCTTTATTGTATATTATATAACCATGTAATTACTTCTTCAAATTGACTACCCCAAAAAGCTTCATTGTGTTTTCCGCCAGGAACTAATTTTTTATAGATGCTTTCTTTTTTAAAACCACTTTCCACCAATAAATTTGAAACTTCATTAAATTCTTTTGTCATTCCTTCTTCTGCACCCAAGAGGAAAAACATTTTATTATCAGCTTCTTTAGCTTGATTTTTTGTGTATGATAATACATTTTCAGAAAACCAGAAAGAAGGAGAAATCACACCAATTTTACCAAAAACAGTAGGGTGTTTTAACCCTCCATAATA
>JGI26088J50261_1001544_pt1 | contig 12353 bp, 10 predicted proteins | sample SaaInl1SG_22_DNA_FD_50261 | JGI IMG/M metagenome (IMG submission 50261)
GCCACAACGTAGACGGCGAGGTTTGCCATTAACATCTGGCCGAAAATCATGATTGACCCGATGGAGAGGTCGATTCCGGCGGTGAGAATAATCAAAGCTTGGGCGATTGCCAAGCTTCCCACGATGACTGTCTGCTGCACCATGAGCGAAATCGTGGCGGGCAACAAGAAGCGCTCGTTGATCGCGCCAAAGAAAATGACTACCGCGAGTAGGACAACCAGTGAGCTCAACCACGGATAGCGGTGGAGAGTCATCTGAATGCGTCGCAGCGGGGTCCGCTCTAACTGAAACTCTGTGCCTACAGCATCGTTGCTCGAAGACTGGTTGCTCACTCTTTTTGCCCTCCGTCAGACGTTCAATAAAAAACTATAAGCCATGCTTCACCATTCATTTACGTGCTGGCTTCCACACGCAAAAACCCCTAGAAGAGCTGTTGGGGGGCCGAAAGCGACCCCCCAACATCCCTAACTACTGCTGGGAGAGATTATCCCCAAGCGTTGTCGATGCAGTACTGCGAAGTCTCCTGCGCAGCTGCTACGACGTTGTCCTGCGGGTCATCGGTACACAGCGCAACGCCGGTGTCGAAGAACTGGCCGTTTGCCGAGGTGTTGGCCGGAGCCGCTCCACCGTTAGCAATTTCGAAGATGGCCTCCACGCCGAACGATGCCATTCTCAGGGGGTACTGCTGAGCAGTAGCCTGAATCTGGCCGTCTGCGACTGCCTGTACACCAGCAAGTCCACCGTCAACGGAGACGACGAAGACGTCCTCGCCGATGGTCTTACCTGCAGCCTCGAGCGCTACGTTAGCGCCGAAGGCAGTGGGCTCGTTGATCGTGTAGACCACGTTGATGTCAGGGTTCGCTGCGAGGCAACGCTCCATGCCACTGCGGCCACCCTCTTCGTTCGCACCGGTTGCTTCGAGGCAAGCGATTTCATAATCGCCACCTGCTCCACCGGTGTAAGAACCAGAGGTTGCTGCGCTGTCCATTTCCTCGAGAACAGGAACATCAATTCCCATGCCCATGAGGAAGCCGTTTGCGCGGCAGAAGTCAACGGGCACAACGCGGTCATCGAAGATGACGAGCTGAGCGATGACAGCCTTTTCGCCGTTGAGCTTGCCAGCAGCCCACTCACCAATCGACTCGCCAGCAAGGCAGTTGTCGGTAGCGAAGGTGGAGCTGACGATGTCAGCAGGCTCGGTCGGTGAGTCAAGAGCGATCACGTAGAGGCCTGCTTCGCGAGCCTTGGTGATAGCAGCGTTGACGTTGGTCGACATCGGGGTGATGAGGATTCCAGCCTGACCCTGAGCAATTGCTGCCTCAATCAGGTCGATCTGGCCCTGGTCGTCGCCCTCTTCTTTAGCGGCGCCAACCGTGAGGTCAACACCGATTTCTGCGGCCTTAGCCTTTGCGCCCTGTTCCATGGCAACAAAGAAGGGGTTGGTGACGTTCTTCAGGATCAGCGAAACTGCAACCGACTCTTGAGCTACTTCTTCCGTTCCTCCAGAGCTAGCTGGAGTCTCCTCGGTTGCAGCCGTGCTACAACCCGAGAGGATCAAAGCGGCTGCTCCCGCAGCTGCAAGACCCGCCACAAATCGGTTCTTAGCGAACCGCTTAGTGATAGATGTTCTCATCGGTGAGATACCTTTCATTGTTTTTGCGCCAGGTGTTCCTGGCACATTGATGAAACATATCCCATCCGCAAGGACTCCAACAAACGGCGAAGCGCCCCGATACCGAGTTGTTACATTGCCGGCTTCACCGTCAACCAATAGGTGAGAGAACCTCTCCCGACGGAACCAAAATTTGCGGCTCGCCCCGAGGAAAACACCCTGAGCCGGCGCTACAGTACTGGCTGTGACGTCGTTGGGTATAGATCTCGGAACCGGCTCGGTNAAGGTCGCTGTCGTNTCTTCCAACGCCACCATTCTTTCTCNCTCAAGCGAACCGTATCCCATCACATCACCGCTACCCGGGTGGGCCGAGAGCGACCCGANCGACTGGCTTCACGCGTGCGAAAAAGCGGCTCTCGAAGCTCTGAGCGGCTCAGCGGAACGACCGCAACACGCGGGCTTTTCCGGACAAATGCACGGGGTGGTTGTTACTGATGCGGCACTTAACCCGCTGAGACCGGCGATTTTATGGGCCGATACCCGCTCCGCCGATGAAGCCCGGAGAATGAACACGGAACTGGGTGCAGAGCAAATGGCGCAGCTGGGTTCGGGGGCCGTGGCAGGTTTTGCGGCCACAACACTCGCCTGGCTTACGCGTTTCGAACCCGACGTGATGCGTAAAGCCCACTACGTTCTCCAACCCAAGGATTGGTTGCGCGCAGCTCTCGGTGGCCTCGTTGGGACGGAGCCCAGTGACGCGTCAGGAACGCTTCTCTGTGACGTGGCAACCGGCGACTGGTCGGAAATCCCGGTGTCATGGTCGGGAGTAAAACGAGAATTACTCCCCCGGATTGAGCCCTCTCATCAGTCCGCGGGTGACATCACGCTGGGTGGCCTGAAGCTACCCTGCACGTTCGGGGGAGCTGACACCGCCTGCGCGCTGCTGGGACTCGGCCTCAACCCCGGGGACGGTTTTGTGGCGGTAGGCAGCGGGGCGCAAGTTGTGTCCGTTATGGATGCCCCCACCCTTGATCCGTCACTGGCGACGCACACGTTCGCCCGCGTAGGCCACAAGGGATATGGCTGGTACCGAATCGGAGCCGTCCAAAACGGAGGCCTTGCAATGCAACCGACGCTGGCCCTGATGGGAAGCTCGTACGAAGAAGCCCATCAGGCTCTCAGCGAGGGTGTTACCGCTAACGACCCCCTGTTCATCCCTTACCTCGCTGGCGAGCGGACCCCTTTCATGGATCCGCATCTTCGGGGGTCGTGGCACAACATTTCGCTGGGCACGACGCGGAACATGATGCTCAGAAGCGTGCTCGAAGGCGTTGCGCACGCCGTGGCACTCGCCCTGCAGGCGGTGAGTGACGCGGGCGGCACCTTGCCTCAAAACCTCCCCCTCATTGGAGGAGGCGGTGCCAATCCGGTCTTCCGGCAATTGCTCGCTGACTGCACAAATCGGTCTCTGGCGAACATTGAGGCGCCCGATGCGGCCGTGGCCGGTGCCGCTCTGCTGGGCTCCGGCGCTCAGGAAAATCCCCACTCCGTTCAGAGTTCCGGTGTGACCGCGCCTCGAGACGAGCAAGCGGCTCTGCTCGCCGAGCGTCGCGCCGAACTTCTGGGACACATCGAGGATTCCCGCGCGCGCAGTTAACCCACGAGGCGAGCGAGGTACCCCGCGGTTACACTGACCTCGTGTCCAACTTTTTGAGCGCCCTCACCGGATCCTTCTCCCAGTCTGCGGGGAACAACCCGACGGTTTCGATTATGGAAGCCGGGTACGCGGCGGCACACATCGATGTCCGGTACATCAACTGCGAGGTTGCCCCGGAACATCTGGCAAACGCAGTCGCGGGCGCGATCGCCATGGGGTGGCTTGGTTTTAACTGCTCACTCCCCCACAAAGAAAAGATTATTGACCACCTCGACAGCGTTGGGGAGAGTGCCCGCCTGATCGGCGCGGTCAATACCGTCATGATCAGGGACGGACAACTCACGGGGGAAAACACCGATGGCAAAGGATTCGTTGAAGCACTCCGCACACAACGGGACCCTCGGGGCGCACGAGCCGTAATTTTTGGCGCCGGCGGCGCTGCGCGAGCGATCGCGATCGAGCTGGCTCTCGCTGGCGCGGCATCGATCACGATTGTGAACCGCACCGCTGAGCGAGGGCAAGCCCTCGCTGACCATGTCGATCAGCACACCGAAGCCGAGTGCTCTTTTTCTCCATGGGGCCCCCAATACAAGATTCCCGAAGACAGCGACCTCGTCATCAACGCCACCTCGATTGGCTTTTCACCGCAAGATGATCAGACACTCGACGTAGATTTTTCGACATTTCCGGCAGGAGCAGTAGTCGCGGACGTTGTGCCGAATCCTCCGATGACGCGATGGCTTCAGGCAGCCCACGATGCCGGCTGTATCCCACTCACGGGTGTGGGAATGCTGGTGAACCAGGCTCTGGTGAACGCAAAGCTGTGGACGGGCGAAACTCTTGACGCCACCGTCATGCACCGAGCGCTCGAAGAAGCCCTGGGAATATAAAAAATTCTGACCCGAAGAGAAACTACTGTGGCAGACCGGGGTGCTCCGCCAGCACGCGCTCGAATTGTCCTCGCGCAATACCGGCACCACGACCAGCATCAAGGCTGATGGATTTGGGCGCCCACAAGGGTTTCGCCCCCGTCAACGCCCAGGCGGCCTGTTTCGCTGCTCCATAGGCAACATATTCGCCAGATGCCGGCACACTCACCGGGATTTCCACCTGCTCGGCGACGACGGTCTGAACTCCGGGATTCTGGGCCGCCCCGCCAATCAGAATGAGTCGGGTCGGGGGCTGGGTTTGCTCGGCAATCGCGTCTACCCCTCGAGCAAGATTCGCAATCACTCCTTCCACAACGGCGCGCGTGACGTTTTCCGGGGTGAGGGTTCCGCGGGTCATCCCGTGGAGTGACCCTGTCGCATCCGGCAGATTTGGCGTTCTCTCGCCATCGAAAAAGGGAAGGACGGTGAGACCACTCGATCCGGGGGCAGAACGAGCCACAGCGTCAGCAAGCTCATCCCAGCTGAAGTCAAAGAGCTGCCGCACAGCGTCGATGGGCCGCGCGGCGTTGAGCGTCGCCACGAGGGGAAGGAACTCCCCGGTCGCATCGGCAAAACCGGCCACAGCACCGGATGCATCGTGGGCAGGTTTCGAGGTCACAGCGAAGACTGTGCCGCTGGTCCCCAGAGACATCACAACATCGCCCAGTTGTGCCCCCAGCCCCAGGGCAGCCATGGCATTGTCGCCACCGCCCGGACCCATCACCCAGCCATGTTCTGTCTCACCAGCACGCTCCCCCGGCCCCAGAACGGTGGGGAGAATCGGCCTGTGCCCGAGGGCAAAAGAGACGATGTCATCGTCGTAGCGATTAGATGAGGGCGAAAAATATCCGGTGCCGCTGGCATCGGATCGATCCGTCACCAGCGCGGTGAGGTCAGGTCCCCGCCGGGACTCACCCTGAGGGCCGTACCCCTGAAGCCTCCACATGAGCCAGTCGTGGGGCAAGGCCACCGCGGCGACTCGCGCCGCGAGGTCGGGCTCATTCTGTTTCATCCAGGCGAGCTTGGTGGCCGTGAAGGATGCGAGCGGGACCGAACCGGTGCGTTTGGTGATTCCCTCCGAGCCAAACTCCGACACAATCTGCTCGGCTTGGGGGGCGGAGCGTGTGTCATTCCAGAGCAAAGCGGGGCGGAGCACACTTCCGCTCTCATCCAGTGTCACCATCCCGTGTTGTTGAGCCCCGATCGACACGGCTTGGGCGTGGGACGTGTCCACCTGACCGAGCGCTGTCTGAAGCGCATCCCACCACGCTTCGGGATTCACCTCGGTGCCATCGGGATGGGGGGCGGTGGCCTCCGAGACGATGTCGCCCGATTCCAGGTCAACAACGAGAACCTTGCAGCTTTGCGTGGAGGAGTCCACGCCAATCACAGTGGGCATCGGGCCTCGGTTCCTTCGGGCGGTTAGTTCCCACATGCTAGCCAACTATCGCGGGCTGCCCGCAGCTCTTGCCACGCACGCTTCATTCCGGCCCGGGCTGGTCACTAGGCCGGTTTCCCAGCATGCAGTAGCCTCGCACCATGAACTTTCCGGCCCCTACCCCACTGCCACTGAACGACATCCCGTCGCTGAACTGGGGCATTGCTGCTCCCGGCGAGATCGCCAGCATTTTCGCAGGTGCGGTCACCAGCTATGGGTCACAGCGAATCGCTGCCGTTGCCTCGCGTTCAATAGAGCGCGCTCAGTCCTTTGCGCAGCAGTTCGCGATCGAGAACACTTTTGGCTCGTACGACGAAATGTTCCAGTCAGACACGGTGGATGCCGTCTACATCGCTAATCACATCGACGGCCACCTTGACCTTGCGGATGCAGCGCTCAATGCCGGAAAGCACGTCCTTGTGGAAAAGCCTCTGCACTATTCATCGGCCCGGTGTCGAGAGAGCCTGGCGTTGGCCCGCAGCAAGGGACTCTTCATGACCGAGGCCATGTGGACTCGGTACCTGCCGCAGGCCAGCGTTATCCGACAGATTCTTGACTCCGACGAGTTTGGCGCTCCGGAGGGCCTACTCGCTAGTTTTGCGGTTGATAATCGGGGAATCGATCGACTGTGGCAACCAGGTACTGGTGGCATCACCTATGACATGGGGATATACCCGATCGCTCTGGCGTACGAAGCTTTTGGGAAGCCATCCACCATCACCGCCTCAGGGCGCTGCGCGACAGAGGGGCTTGACGAAGAATCCCTGGTTCGCCTCGAATACCCCTCTGGTGCGATTGCGACTCTGGTCATTTCGGGTGTGGCAACCTTCCCTTGCCAAGCCACCATTTCCGGGCAGCACAAGGCCCTCACGCTCGATCACCCGTTTTTTGTTCCCACAACCTTGCGTCTCTCCGACAAGGAGCTGTACCAAACTGAAGAAAGCTGGTCCGATGGGACCGATGTGAGCGGCCATTCAGGCCTCTACTACCAGGCTGAATGGTTTGCGTACTACGTGAGTCAAGGCTTTAGCGAGTCACCGGTGCACACCCACGAGGAGATCATCACCAACATCGAGGTTGCCGAGGAAGTGTGTCGGCAAATTGGCTCACACCCCAGCTCGACAGAGGGCTAGACCACCCAGTTCAACACCTGGAGGGCGCGGAGTCCGTCNTCAATGGTGGCCAACTCGGTGGAGGGGGTTCCCCTCAGGGTGTTTGTCCACGCCTTGAGCTCGTCAATGTAGGCCTGACGGAAACGGGCAATCCAGTTTTCGCCCAGGGCAAATGCGGGATGTGCGGGGTGTTCGTGATTCTTGACGATCGAGACATCACCCCAAATTCCGACTCTGACAANGCCGCGCTCAAAAGTGAGTTCGCAGCGTACGTCATACCCGTAGGAGTTGTTGGCAAAAATGTCGGCCACAATCATCACACCCGCCTCGGTGGTGCCGGTCAGGACGATGGGATCTCGCGTGTTATCTGGGGCTGCTGAGGTGGGCCTGCCGCTGAGAACACTCAGCTGTGCCCACTCGTCCTCGAGCAGCCACCGCAGGGTATCGACCTCGTGGATAGCAATGTTCGTGAGAAGCTCGTCGCTCGTGATTCCTGGCGAGGCAACGTTGCGCGTCGAGGCGTTAATGTACAAAACAGATCCGAGATCGCCCGACTGAATAAGTTCTTTCACNTCAACAAACGGAGGATCAAATCTCCGCATGAAACCCAGGTGGATGAGCGGCCGGCCAATCTCCCCCAGGGACGCGTGAGCCAGCTCAGCAAGCTCTTCGCCATCCCGGAGAGTTTGCGCCAAAGGTTTTTCGCAGAGCGCCGGCATCCCGCGGGACAAACACAACTTGATGCTCTCGGCATGAAAACGGTCGGGCGAGGCGATGACCACCCCGTCTAGCTCGGCGCCATCGAGCATCTCTTCGAGGGTTCCAAATTCCGCACAGGTAATCCCCCACTGCTCGAGGACACTGCGCCGCAGAGCCTGATCCGGCTCCGCCACGGCAGCAACCGTCACACCGGGAACTTCTTGTGAAAGGTATTCAAGGTGCCCGGAGCCCATGACGCCTGCTCCCACAACACCGATATTCAAAGTGCGATTTGTCACCTAAGGCTCCTTTTCGAGTTATCCGCACAGACTATCGATTCCGTCACACCAAACGGGCTGGCGCGACGCGCCTCGGCGTTAACCTGTTGCGCCCACCCGAGAAGCGACCGAGTCTCTCGCTGCTCGGTAAATCCTGTGTGTTTCGACGGCCTCCTGCGGGGTGACGCAACCAAAACGATCGCCGAGCAACCCTTCACGCTCAGCGAGGTAGGCAGCCCACATCTGAAGTATCGAATCGGAGAAGCCAAATTCGAAAATCGGTCCGGTCACTGTCGGCCAGACCGACTGACTCCCCGCGTCAACCTGTTGCCAGACCTGTTCGCGACCCTGGCCCGGCACGTCAACAACATCGAACACCTCGACCGACTTGGGGTTCTTGGTGCTGAAGCGGACTCCGCCGTTCATGCCGATTGCTTCAAAAACCCAGGTGTTTTTCTCCCCCGGGGCAATCCGTTTGGTTTCCGTTGTGAGAGGAAAAGAAATCCCCTCGTGGTTTGCCCAGCTGTGGAGGACAACGTTTTCCCAGGTGTCGCACTCCACCAGCGATCCGTCCGGGCCGGGTCGCTCCGGCACGATGTTCTGAAAAAGGCCAAACACCTGCTCGGGAACCCAACCCAGCCGGAGGGGAACATGCCAGGTGTGCATCCCCAAATCGTTGAGCACCCCCGCTTCTCCACAGAACTTGTTTTGCCGCTTCCAGCCAATCGGCTTCGTCGGGTCTAGGTCGCTCGAATGCAGAAAGCTACTGCGCGCCTCGATAATCGTGCCCAGCGCGCCACTGCGCACATAATTGAGCGCCATCTGAGCTCCTGGGAAAAACGGCATTTCGCTGGAGCAGCGGACGAAACTTTCTGGATGCCCTTCCACAGCCGCGAGGATTGACTGCGCAGCGGTCTCATCGATGCCAAACGGTTTCTCTGCGAGNAGGCCCTTACCGGCGGCGATCACATCGCGGTAGATACTCTCGTGNANATCGTGACGNACAGCGACATAAATGACGTCAATCGAAGGGTCATCCAGTAGTTGGCGGTAGTCCGTGACTTTGGTCGTCACCGTGTCGATTTGGTCGAACCATCCCAAAGCCGCTTCGTTGATGTCGCATACCGCGGTGAGCTGAGGCCGCACCGGGTGATCAATGAGTGCTGGCCAACGTTGAAGCGCTGCAGCAACTTCACGGCCCATAAGGCCGCCTCCGATGATCGCCACAGTGACGATCTGGGGGCTCACGACGAGCTCTGCTCTATGAGAGCTAGCGCCTCATCAACCCCAGCATTGCGGTGCAAGATCGCCATCAGAGCAGAAGTGATCCCGGCGGGATTCGGATGCTGGACAATATTTCGTCCATAAACAATGCCGCTTGCGCCACGCTCCAACACCGCCACTGTTCTCTCCAATAGCGTCCGGTCGTCAACACGGCCTCCACCGCGGACCAGGACCGGCACGTCCCCAGCAACCGCAATCACTTTGTCGTAATCATCGACATTGTCGGTGGGATCGGCCTTGATCAAGTCAGCACCGAGTTCCGTGGCTTGACGAACCAACGTGACAATTTTGCTGGTGTCGCCATCGACCATGTAGCCACCACCAGCTTCGGCGTTATCTCTCATCACCAGCGGTTCAATCATCAAGGGCATTCCGAACTGGGTGGCCCGTTCGCGCAACGCCATGATGGAGCGAATGTTGGCTTCGCGTATTTCGGGGCGACCGGGGAGATGCATCAGGTTCGCGCATACGGCCACCGCGTCTAGCCGAACCGCTTCTTCGATGGCGTGGGGAAGATGGTGGCTGAAAATGTGGTCATCCAAGGGGTTGCCGTACACATTGGCGACGTCGGTTCGCAACACCAGAGCGGGCTTCTGTTTGCCCGGGAAGCTTTGGAGGATTCGAGCTTGTCCGATGGTCAGCTGAACCGCATCGGGGTTTGCTTTCACGAGAGTTGCGACAACGGAGTTCATGTCTTCAATACCCGCGATAAAGGAGGGTTCGCCAAAAAACCCGTGGTCAACGGCGACGTCCAGTGCGCGGCCCGAGTCCGGGTTGAAAAGTCGATTAAGGCGAAACTGTGACATGGCGTTAGATCTCCTTCGTGATCGAACAGGGCGATATCGAAACCAGCCCCCAGATGTGTCAGAGTTTATCCGCTGGGATACGGTTGTCGAGCCGAGCCACAACCTGCTCTCTCGGCGCAAAAAATGGAGGAAAGCGTGCACTCGATTGCCGTTGCAGGACATATCTGCCTCGATGTCACGCCACTGCTCGCGGACAAAGCACGAATCGATCCGGGTGCTCTCATCGAAGTAGGGCCGCTGTCCATTACCCTGGGCGGCGCCGTTGCCAACACCGGCACAGCACTGACCAACCTCGGAATCGACACGGTTCCCTATGGGACAGTCGGGGATGACGAGCTCGGGCGCCTCCTGTTGGCCAAACTCTCTCATCAAGGATTCCGAGACCCCCACCTGGCGGTATCCGAAAAGCTCGCCACGTCGTACAGCCTTGTCGTGGAGCGCAGCGGCACCGATCGAACGTTCTGGCACCACACGGGAGCCAACGCTGAATTCGATGGCGCTTCGGTCAGCCCGGCCGGCCACGGCATACTTCACGTCGGTTATCCCCCACTGTTGCCAGGACTGCTCGAAAACACGGGGGCGCCCCTGCTCGAGCTCTTCGAACGTGCCCGCGCACAGGGCGTGACGACCTCATTGGATCTCGCCGTCGTCGATCCGCACTCCGCAGTGGGAGAGATGGAGTGGGGGGACATTTACTCCTCCGTGTTCCCCTTCAGCGACATCGTTACCCCGAGCGTGGATGATCTCACTTCAGCTCTGCGCATTGAGGAGCCCTACTCGCTACAACTGGTCCAGAGGCTTGCCGACCAGCTGATCGACCAAGGGGTCGCTGTTGCCGTGATTTCTGCCGGTGAACACGGGCTTTACCTCAAGACGTCTTCCGCCGAGCGTTTACGCTCCGGCGGAAAAGTGTTGGAACCCCTCGCAGATCTGTGGGCGGACCGATCATTGACGATTGCCCCGCTAACCGTGGCCCACCCCGTGACCACCACCGGCACCGGTGATGCCAGCACAGCTGGACTGCTCTACGGTCTCTGTGCCGGCGCCACTCCCGAACAGTCTCTCGCCCTCGCCGTGGCGTGCTCCGCCGCGGTNATGGACGGCAGCGGCATCACNGTCNATAATCTNCTGCGCCACGACGCCAATCTTGCGTCCGTCTTCGATAACCAGCAGTGAAAGGGATACCCATGAAACCCATTACGCTCCCCGCCAATCAGCCAGCCGCCAGGTTTTATCAGGGTGGAGCACAAATTGCTGCTTTCCGCGGCACCGACCACCACGAACCACACACACCGGAAGACTGGGTCGGTTCAACAACGAGCGTCCGAGGCAAAGCACCCGAAGGAATGACTCGGTTGGAGAGCGGCGAACTCCTCGCCGATGCGATCGCGAGTGAGCCCGAAATTTGGCTGGGACCCGAGCATGTTGCGCGGTACGGACACGACTGCATGCTGCTCGTGAAGCTCCTTGACGCAGGCCAGCGCCTGCCCGTGCATGCGCACCCCGACGGGCATTTTGCGCAGACCCATGTCGCTGCCGCCCATGGCAAGGCGGAAGCCTGGTACATCCTGAGCCCAGGCACCGTTTACCTTTCCCTCACCACAGACATCGCTCCCGAAGACCTGCTGGCTCGGGTGAAAGATCAAGACATTAGTTCTGTGTTGCCGTTGATGCACGAAATTGACGTCGAACCGGGCGATTGCGTTTTCGTGCCGCACGGTGTGCTGCACGCCATAGGCGCAGGAATCTTGCTGGCCGAAGTCCAAGAACCCGAAGACCTGTCGATCCTGCTCGAATGGGAAGGTTTTGAACTCGATGGTGAGAAAGAGGGGCATCTCGACCTGGGATTTGACCTGGCACTGACCGCTGTCGAAAACTCTGCGCGGTCATCAGAAAACGTGGAGGCTCTCATCCGCCGTGGCGGAAAAGCGGGAAACGCCTTGGCCCCCGAGGCAGCTCAGTTCTTCCGACTAGACCGCGTCGACTCACCCACAGAAATTGCCGCAGGCTTTGCGGTGGTAATTGCCCTGGGTGAAGGTGGTGAGCTCACTCTTGATAGTGGTTCGAAGCACTCGCTCGCACCCGGGACTACCACACTGCTTCCTTTTGCTGCAGGCAGTTATGTTCTCGAGGGGCCCGCACTCGTGGCTCGTCCACCCGCGGCGTAGTCACGCGGCATCGGTAGTGTGACAAGCATGCAGAAGCACGGGGGCGCCTCGAGCGAGATGAGTAGCGCTCTCGCTTCACTACAGGACGCACTGGGGCGCCGAGTCAGTGTCGACTCCCAGGACACAGATGCTGCTCGAGCAGACAAATCTGGGCACCGCAGCGCCGGGGACCCCCTATGCGTGGTGTTTGCCGAATCCACCGAAGACGTTGCCACTGTGTTGCGGATCGCCAACAGCTCTCAGACCCCGGTTGTGCCAGGGGTGCTGGCTCAGGACTGGCCGGCGGGGCCATTGGCTCACCGGGTGAGATTGTGTTGAGCCTCGAGCGGATGAACCGCATTCTGGAAATCTCGACCGAGGATCGTTGGGC
>JGI26088J50261_1001545_pt1 | contig 12352 bp, 10 predicted proteins | sample SaaInl1SG_22_DNA_FD_50261 | JGI IMG/M metagenome (IMG submission 50261)
AGGCAAGGAATACACATCCATAAATTAACTTTTTCATCTTTCTATTTTTTTAGATGAACACGCTTTTGGTAAATTCAAGGAGTACCAAAAACTTGCAATAGAACCGAGTTTTCTCCCGCTATGGCAACTTTTTACTTTTTTCATTTCGGCTCTCTCTTTATTTACGCCATAAGTTGGCTCTACTTTACCGTGTATGAGTGTGTATGCGTTGCTCATAATAATTAGATATAGTTAACTAATTAACTATATAACTTTTTAGCTTTATATTTCTTTTTTTACATCTCAACAAAATCAAATTCATAGTAGATAAAACACATTTAATACCTTATAATTTTGATTTTGTCGATAATTTCACTGCTTAAATATACTATTTATTTGAAATTCTGTGCAACTATTTGTAAAACGGATTTGAGTAGTTGATCTAGAATATTTGAATTGATTTCTTTTTTCTTACTGAGAATTTATTTCTACCCCTGATAGAAACGGCAGCTTTGTTGACTTTCAATTTTAAGGGTACTTGGCTTTTGGGCTGCGACTTTAGAAGCCGACCGAAAGGTTAGTAGCATTAATTTAAAGGCAATGAACTATAGTGGATAGCAGGCCCCGATAACTATCGGGGAAGGTTCTGAATAAACTAATAGTTTTTAAATTTAAATTATCTGTCACTTTTTTAAATTGCCAAAAAAAGCCGATCTGCTTTTTAGCAGGTAACAATATTTCTATTTTTGTTAAATACAGCGAAAAAAGTTAGGCTTCATTTCGAATACTTCTAAACAAACCTAACCTTCACTACTAAATTTTATGATTTTTCTTCTAAAGTTCCGTCTTCGTGTTTGGCGAATCTGCCAAGAGTTCTGTCGTGCACTTGATCGTACTTTGGCCATGGCCAGCCGCCGAATTGTGTTTTATGGTACTCTTCAAAGGCTTCTTGTATTTCTTGTCTGGTATTCATTACAAACGGACCGTGTTGTACCACTGGCTCGTTAATTGGTTTACCCTGTAACACTAATACTCTAGATTCTTCTGCTCCGTTTTGTAGAATAAGCTCTTGTGTTTCGTCTACCTCTGCAGCGTGATAATTTGGTATTTCTTGTGCATTAATTTGCAAGTGATTACCTACATAATAATATAGTGTTCTGTTTACACCTTGCTTTGTTGCCGGCAAGGTAAATTTTGCATTTGGCGCTAGTTTTATGTTGTAAACGGCTACATTATTCTCTTCTTGATGCGCCCAAGAGTTTGGTGGAGCGGTTGGAGCAGCATTTTCTTGATACTTACCAACCAAGACTTCCAACATAGTTTCTCTCTGGTTCTGGTCTTTTGTATTTAAAACGGGGATATCTTCATTCCACAACATTTTAAAATGCGGAGCTACCATTTTATTCTTTTTTGGTAGGTTTAACCAAATTTGAAAAAGCTCCATTGGATTTTCTTTATCTTGATTAATCAATGGAAACATTTCTGAATGCTGTACGCCTTTTCCGGCTGTCATCCACTGTACATCTCCATTTCCGTATCTACCTGCTGCACCAGTAGAATCTGCGTGGTCTACCATGCCTTCTCTCACAACGGTTATGGTTTCGAAACCGCGGTGTGGGTGACCCGGAAAACCAGGTACTTCTTTACCGTGATACATTCTAAAACCATCTTTAATTATAAAATCTTGTCCGATGTGTCGGCCTTTCAAGAGTTCTGTATCTGGTCCCATTTTTTCGTTTCCTTTTGGAAATTTATCATCATGGTGTACACAAAATAGGAAAGGATCTTGAGTTTCCCATTGAAAACCGAGTGCTTTAATCTTTTTTACAGGATGTTTTTTCTCTTTATTTTCTGACATTTTATTTTCTTTATATCTATCAAAACCAAGTAAAGGCATTGCTGCTAGCGAAGTTAAACCTATAGAAGCTTTCTTTAAAAACCCTCTTCTCTCTTCTTGATTTTTCATAATTCTACTTTTTTATTTACCTAGGTAAATATATAGTTAATATTTGAATTATTCACAGAATCTTTTAGAATATCTGAAGATTGTCTTTCTAATTTACTGTTGCCAGCGTTGTTGCTTCCAACTGAGTTGTTCTTTTTTAGACAGGAATGTCCATGCAAGGATTCTAGACGTTTTATTTCCTTGTCCCATTTCAATTTCTTTAAAATCTGTAACGTGCAAAGATTTTAACGTATTTATCAATTGATTTAGATGAGCTTGTTTAGAGACTAAGGTAGAAAACCAGTAACAATTTTCACCAAACTTTTTACTTTGTTTCATCATGTTGGTTATAAAACGAAGTTCACCTCCATCGGTCCACAATTCATTTGATTGTCCTGCAAAATTAAGAACAGGTTGTTTGGTGTTTTTGCCGGTTAAGTTCTTTATTTTTCTTTGCGAACCTTTGGCTGCATCTTCTTTAGAACTATGAAAAGGTGGGTTACACAGTGTAAGATCAAACTTTTGACTTTTATCTATAACGGTATAAAAGAAATCTTTAGGGCTAGGCTGCAATACCACTTGCACTTTTCCTTCTAATCTTTTATTTTTTTCTACAATTAAGCTTGCGCTCTCAATACTTTTCTCTTCGATATCGGTTGCTATAAAGTTCCACCCAAATTCTTGTGTACCAATTATTGGATAAATAAGGTTAGCACCTGTACCGACGTCTACGCAAGTAATTTTGTCTCCCAACGGTAATTTACCAAAATTAGACGTTAAGAGTAAATCTGCCAAATGGTGAATATAGTCTGCCCTACCCGGTATTGGTGGACAAAGATAGCCAGCTGGAATATCCCAATATTCTAACTGATAATCTTTAAATAAAATTGCTTTATTGAGTTCTTTAACTGCTTCTGGGCTAAAAAAATCTATAGAAGTTACACCAAACTTATTTTCAATAACAAATACTTCTAATTGCTTATTTGCTTTTATTAGTTGGTCAAAGTTATATCGACCTTGGTGCTTATTATTTGGGTGTAATCTTGATTTTTTCTTTACTATCTCACTCATCAATATCAATTAAAATTCTGCTGGTAAAAGGTCTACCTTGGTCTTCATCTTTTTCTGAATCACTTTAAAATGGTGTTCTTCTTCTGGCGAAATTAGTGAAATGGCTGTACCTGGATTTTCTGCTCTACCGGTTCTACCAATTCTATGAATGTAATCTTTTGGAGATCGAGGTAATTCATAATTGATAACAAATGGTAAGAAATCAATATCTATACCTCTACCCAATAAATCTGTAGATACCAAAACGCGTAACTTACCTTCTTTAAAGTTTTTAAGTGCTTTGTTTCTTGCTCCTTGCGTTTTCTTACTACTAATAGCAACGGCTTCTATACCGTTTTGCATTAGCTTGGCTGTTACGTGCTTTGTGTTATAGGTACTAGAAACAAATACTAAGACTTGTTTCATTTCTTTGTCGATTATTAACTTTCTAAGAAATGGTCCTTTTTGCTCTGAACTAACCATGTATGCCAATTGGGTTATAAGACTAACATCATTATCTTCTTCNCTTACTTTAATTATTTCTGGCTTGTCTAAATGAATTGTTTTTAAAGCTTCGATCTGTTCACTTAAGGTAGCCGAGAAAAGTAAATTTTGTCGTTTACTCGGTAGCAGCCTAAAAATAGCATCCATTTCTTTTTTAAAACCAAGGTTTAGCATTTTATCGGCTTCATCTAAAATCAACATTTCTATTGAACTTAGTTTAACCGCATTATTCTCTACAAGTTCTAAAAGTCTACCAGGTGTAGCAACTAAAATTTCTATACCATTTAGCTTTTGCATTTGAGGATTAATTGATACTCCTCCAAAAACAGACATAGATTTAATTCGCTTATCTAACGGAGTTGAAAGTTGAGAAATTACATCTCCTACTTGTACGGCTAATTCTCGTGTAGGTACTAATATAAGTGATCGAACTGCTCTATTTTCTATTGTTTTTTTTGCTACCAAGCTATTTTGAAGTGCGGGAACTGTATACGCCAACGTTTTACCCGAACCCGTTTTGGCAATACCTAGAATATCTTTTTTAGCAAAAATAAAAGGGATTGCTTGCTCTTGAATAGGTGTTGCATTTTGATAATTGCTGCTTTTAAGACTACTCAACAACTGATTGATTACACCTAAATCTTGAAATAACATAAAACTTTTTTTACAAAGCTAAGATTTATATCTGGTGTTACGTTTTTAATTTATGGCTTATTGTTTAGAAAAAAAGATGCAAGGAAATTACAGTAACGATTTACTCGAGAAAAGATTTGCTATATGATTTTTACAGTTTTGGTTTTATAAAGAGGTTTAAATTTTAAGGTTTAGAATTTTAAGTTTTTATTGTGTTTTTGAAACGCTATACACTTTACCTCTCAATAGTAGCAATGCTTTAGTGACTAAACAGGGGAAATCATTAAACTCTAATATATGATAACTACTTCTCCCACTACCCTCATCAAATCCTATTTCAACATTCCTGTATATACACATATTGGCTCCAAATTCTCTATTCCATCGGCTCAAAAATTCNATTGAATAACTTGGACCTTTTGAATTTCGTATAACTTCGTATCTTCNGTGACCAACATATCGAAACTGATACTCTCTAATTAAATAAAAAACTGTTTTATTTCTCTTTACTCTTTTCAAAAAATGATTTTGATTAAATCCATACTTGAAAAGTGTATCTCTGTGAATATAAACTCTTTTGGTAGATGAGCCCATTAATCCTCTCAACACAATATAATTTCTTTTAATAAATTTATTGNTTTTTCGAGGATGAATGACAGCAGTTTCCGCTTTTGCTATTTTATGATGTGCATTTTGACATTCTTTTGAACAAAATATTTTATCCTTTCTTCCATTAATAGATATAGCGCAGGTAGCGCAAGTTTTATTCTTGTACATGGTTTAATTGTATTTAGTTGTACCTCTAAAATACAAAAAAAAGAACAAGCTATTTAACTAATTCATCTTTTATAAGTTGTTTAGCATGATCAATTACTGTTTCTGATAATGGTCTAAAACTCATATCAAAACTTTCTTTTATTTTTTGATTGTTGAACTTAAGTGGAATATTTAAGTTCTTTTTTAGATAATTCCAACTTAAACCATTGAAGATAGGACCAAAAATGTAAATTAGAATTTTGGGTAATTTTTTTGTTGAAATTTTATATCTGTTACCAAACTCTNTTTTGAGAATTTTTGCAACCTCTAGCATGTTACTATTTTCGCCCACACAAATGTGTCTACCTGCACTGCTTTTATTCTCTAACGCCAATAGATGTGCTCTGGCACAATCTCTAACATCNACAAAACCGAAGTAAAGTGGTGGAATACCGCTCGAAAACTTACCGTTTAATACATCTAACATTAAAGCGATACTTTCAGAATCGGTTCTTTTTGTGGGTGTAGGACCAAGAATAAAACCAGGATTAATAGTAATCAACTTAAAATTAGCTTTCTCGGCTATTTTCCACGCTTCTTCTTCTGCCAAAGTTTTTGAATAGGAATAAGGTTGATGTGAAATACTACTTGTTTTGTTCCAATGTGACTCATCAAAACTGTCTTTTTCAATCAATTGCTTATCTACAGCATCACCATAAACAGCAGCTATACTTGATGTGAGCACAACTTTTAATACAGTTTTAGAATCGTTGGCTGCGTTTAAAACATTAATCGTTCCTTTAACAGCAGGCTCAATTAGCTCTTTCCTTGGATTTTTAATACCCGATATTTTAAAAGGACTGGCGCAGTGAATTACACCTTTTGCACCTTGCATTACCTCGTCAAAACTTCCTTCTTGCATTAAATCCGCTTCACAAACAGAGANTAGTTCTGGATAGTTTGATAATAAATGACTCAACTCATTAGTAGTTTTCGACTTATCTCTAGCAGTTAGCCTTACTTCGTAATTATTTTCTAGTAAGTACATTAAGATTTGTGAACCAAGGTATCCAGTACCTCCGGTGAGAACAACGGGTGAATGCATNTGCTTATTTTTAGTGTGAAGACGAAGGTACAATGCTTTTGCCTCGATTACAACCAAATTCTGAAAGTTTGTTAAAAAGGTTTAAAATTCCTATTTACTTTCTAATCTTTTGATTTTAAAGATTAAATCTTTATATTCACCCAAAACCAAAATTAATTACAAATGGGAAAAGGAGACAGAAAGACTGGAAAAGGTAAACGCTTTAAAGGAAGTTTTGGAATAAAAAGAAAACGTAAATCTACAACTGGAATTGCACAAACAGTTAATGCTGAAACTACAACCGCTGAAACTNAGAAAAAAAGTACTGCTAGAACAACAAAAAGAACAAGCGCTGTAAAAGCTACTGAAGAAAAAAAGACAACCAAAAAAGCAACAACCGCAAAAAAGACAGCAGCCAAACCTAAGGCAACAACAACAACAACTGCTAAAAAGAAAACAACTACTACAAAAGCTGCTGCAGAAAAGAAAACTACCACTGCAAAAAAAGCAACAGCTACGAAAAAAACGGCTTCTAAAAAAACAGAAAAAGAAGAGTAGAAAATAGTGAATTATACGATTAAGCCTTGTAAAGAAATTTACAAGGTTTTTTTTGTTTTGTTATTGTTGGTTGACATAAAGTTGAAGAGATATTAACATAGAATTTTTTAGCCATTTACATTATTTTTATCAACTTTGTATAAAACATCAGAAGCATGAAACACAATTTTGGAGCAGGACCTTGTATTTTACCACAAGAAGTATTTAAAAAAGCAGCAGATGCCGTATTAGATTTTAATGGATTATCTATTCTAGAGATATCGCATAGAAGTGCAGACTTCGTTGCCGTTATGGACGAAGCCCGAGCAAATGTTAAAAAAGCACTCAATATTCCTGAAGGATATACAGTCTTATTTCTTCAAGGTGGAGCAAGTTTAGGATTTTTAATTGCTGCCTACAACATGATGGGTAAAAACAAGAAGGCTGGATACATTAATACGGGAACATGGTCTACTAAAGCAATAAAAGAAGCTAAAAATATTGGAATTGATGTTGTTGAATTAGCTTCGTCAAAAGACAAAGGTTTCTCATATATTCCAAAAGGATTTGACATTCCTGATGATATTGACTTCTTACATTTCACATCAAACAATACAATAGTAGGAACACAGTTTAAAGCATTCCCTAAAACTAACGTACCACTTGTTTGTGATATGTCTTCTGATATTTTTTCAAAAGAAATTAATGTCGGAGATTTTGATCTAATTTACGCTGGAGCTCAAAAAAATCTAGGTCCAGCCGGAGCTACTTTATACATTGTAAAAGACAGTATTCTAGGTAAGTCAACAGCTGATGGTATTCCTAGTTACTTAGATTTAAGCATACACACGGATAAAGATAGTATGTTCAATACTCCGCCAGTTTTCAGTGTTTTTGTATCTAATCTGAACTTAAACCATATGCTTTCCATCGGAGGTGTTGAAACTATTGCCAAAGACGTTAGAGAAAAAGCTGATTTACTTTACGCTGAAATAGACAGTAACCCTTTATTCGAAGGAACTGTAGCAAAAGAAGATAGATCAGACATGAATGTTACGTTTAAATGTAAAGATGATTCTCTTACAGATGCGTTTAATAAAGCATGGAATGCAGCAAATATTGTTGGATTGAAAGGACACCGATCTGTTGGTGGATTTAGAGCGTCTATGTATAATGCTTTAAGTAAAGAAAGTGTAAAGGTTTTAGTAGAATGTATGAAAGATTTCACTTCAAAAAACGCATAAAATGAAAGTATTAGCAAACGACGGAATATCAAAAGAAGGTATCGTAGCATTAGAAAATGCAGGATATAAAGTGATAACAGATAATGTACCACAAGAACAATTAGTTGAAGCAATTAACAAAGAAAATTACGAAGTTCTTCTTGTTAGATCTGCAACTACGGTTAGAAAAGAGTTAATGGACGCATGTCCAAATCTAAAATTTGTTGGTCGTGGTGGTGTTGGAATGGACAACATTGATGTTGAATACGGCAGAAGTAAAGGAATTACCGTGTCAAATACGCCGGCTGCTTCTTCTCAATCTGTTGCCGAATTGGTAATGGGAGCGATGTTTTCTATCTCTAGATCTTTACACGATTCTTACAACAAAATGCCAAATGCCGAAAATGGCGACTTTAAAACATTAAAGAAAAAATACGGAAAAGGAACAGAGTTAAGAGGTAAAACCTTGGCTATTATTGGGTTTGGAAGAATAGGACAAGCGCTTGCTTCTTATGCTTTAGGATGTGGTATGAAAGTGATTGGTTTAGACCGAAAAGGCGAAACTATTTCTATTCCCGTTTCAATTGAAGGTGTCGGAGAAGTAAATGCAAATATCCAACCAAGTACTGACTTACATTCTGTATTACCTCAAGCAGATTTTATTTCAATTCACGTTCCGAAACAAGCCAATGGAGACGCTGTAATCGCTAAACCAGAGTTTGATTTAATGAAAGAAGGTGCTAGAATTGTAAATGCTGCGCGAGGTGGAGTTGTTAATGAAGATGATTTACTTTCTGCACTTGCCAGTGGTAAGGTAGCTAATGTAGCACTAGATGTCTACGAAAATGAGCCTAAACCGAGAAGAGAATTACTTACGAATGAAAAAATTGCCTGTACTCCACACATTGGAGCTGCAACCGTAGAAGCGCAAGCTAGAATTGGTGTAGAATTAGCAGAATTAATAATTGAAAATTTCGGAACATTCAATTAAACATAAAAAACGAAAGAAAAAGCCTGAAATTAATTTCAGGCTTTTTTTATGCACTNTTAAATTTTAAAGTTTTTCTAATTCTAAGGCTANAAATTCGGCCAGTTCAGANACATATTTTTCAGAGAAATCAAATTGAACTCCCGCCGTTTTATAAATCTCTGGAATCGTTTTGGTATACCCCAAACGCAAGGCGTTTTTATAATGCTCTATGCTTTGTTTAAAGTCTGTTTTACTATTTTTCCAAATCCCTAGTGCTCCAAGTTGAGCCATTGCGTACTCTATGTAATAAAAAGGAACTTCAAACAAATGAAGCTGTCTTTGCCATGAAGTAGATTTGGCTTTCTCATAGCCTGAGTAATCAACTAAGCCTGTTCCATAAGACGCGTTAATTAAATCCCATTGTTGGTGTCTCTCTTCNACNGTATGCTCTGGATTCTCGTATATCCAATGTTGAAATTCATCTATGGTTGCAATCCAAGGTAAAATCTTTAAAATTGTTTCTAACTGTTCTCTTTTCGCACGATTCAATTCGGATTCATCTGTATAAAAAGTATCCCAATAATCCATAGATAATAATTCCATAGACATTGAAGCAAGTTCTGCTACTTCTGATGGCAAACTTTTAAAACCAGTTAAAGGTAAATCTCTACTTAAAAATGAATGTATAGCATGTCCACCTTCATGTACCATAGTTACTAAATCTCTTTGTGATCCAACGGCGTTCATAAAAATAAAGGGTACACCCACCTCGTAAAGCGGATAATTGTATCCTCCTGGAGATTTACCGGGCTTAGAATCTAAATCTAAATGGTTCATNTCCTCCATCGTTGCTAAACAACTACCGAAATATGGATCAATTTTATTGAGTGTTTTTACTGTGTTCGATAACAAGTCTTTTCCATCGTTAAAAGGTTTTAATGGTTCTCTCCCTTCTGGATCAACCTCTGTATCATANGGTTTGTAAACTGANACATTAAGTTTTTCTTTATGTTTTAAAGCTATTTTTTTGACGAGTGGTACAATTAACTTCTTTATAGCATTGTGAAAAGCAAAACAATCTTCTTTGCTGTAGTCAAACCTTCCCATTGCTTCAAACTTATAATCTCTGTAGTTCTGAAATCCTGCATTTAGAGCAACTTGATGTCTTTTTTGAATTAATTTAGAAAATAAAGTATCTAAGGTCTCAATATCTTCTGACCTTCTTTTCACCATTTTCTCATACACTTCTTTTCTTAGTTGCCTATCCTGATTTTTAAGGTAGGTAGAAGCTTTTTGCATGGTAATATTTTCTCCTTGATAACTTATCGTTTGTGCAGCTGAAATGGAACCAAATTGCTGACTCAATTCTGCCAACTCTGCTTCTGTAGCAACATTTTCTTCTTTGTATAAGTCAAGCGCTTTCTGAATACTCCTAAAATAAATAAAGTAGTCTTCTCCTTCAAATTCAGATATAAAACTAGACTCCATCATTTTTTTGTTTAAAACATCATCATAAGGTGCGAGTTTTGGTTGTATCTCGGTTACAAAAAAAGTGTATGACTTAGCATATTCTTCTTTGGTAGTATCAATAGACATTTTGATATAACGCCAAGCTAAATTCTCTTCTAATACGGCTTCTAATTCAGACCTATCTTTTAACCATTGCTCTAAATCTTGTTTTTGAGTAATTGGTCTATCTTTAAGATTTTCGAGGTAAGGTAAAACGTCTTCCCACGTATTAATTTCTAGCTCTTTGTGTACAAACTTTCTTTCTGGCTTTGTAATTTGCATATTTCAATAAAGGTTAATTTCTTTCAAAACTCTAAAATTAATAGATTTAGTATGCATTAAGGTAGGAATTGCCGAAATAACTAATAGATGTTATACTAAATAAGAGATAAATTAAGTTTCTTTGTCCACAGTGAAAAGTTTACTCATATACGCGCTATTATTCTGCTCTGCCCTATCTGTAGCACAGAACCAATTATTGTATGATAAAAAAGACAGTATTAATCTGAATTTTCAAACAAATGGCTTTCTTTTAGATTCTATTGATTTAGCCAATGGATTTGATGAACAACTAAGACCAGGCAGCTTTTATTTACAAGAGTTGAACCTGATAGATTTACTTGCTATTCAACCTGATTTAGGAAACGAAAGTAGTGGAATTAATTATTTAGGCAGAAATTACAAAAGTAGATTTCTAATTACACCTCTGCCCTACTTAGGTGTTCAATATAGTTTTGGAACTAATTTAACACAACACCTCAACCTACAATATGCACAGAAGTTATCCTCGAAATCTCACCTCAATTTAAGGTATAAAAGAGATGCAGGGAATGGCTTTTTAACCAATTCAAAATATGGATTTGACGATGTAAACGCTCTTTATCAGTACAGATCAAAAAAATACGCTAACTTCCTAGATGCTTCTTACAGTAAGTACGATTGGCAAGAGAATGGAGGGATAACTACTGACTCTTTATTAGACGAGTTTGCCCTAATTTTTACTCCTGTTAACAAACCAAATGCAAATACTTTAGTCAAAAAAGCAGATATAAAACTGAACCAATTTATCAATTTCACAAACGATTCTATTCTAAAAACAGGTCTGGTTGTAAAGCAGCGTTACGAAGTAATTAACCGAGTTTATACGGAACAAGCTGATTCGTTAGCTCAATTTTATGAACAAATAAATATCGACTCTTCTACAACGCGCGACCAATATCAAACGGCGAGTATAAAAAATAGTGCTGGTTACTTTTTTGCAAGTAAATATTTTGAAATAGATGCCTTAGTTGGTCACCGTTATTGGCGTAACCAAAATTTAGGCGTGAACAGAGATACCAATGAAGTTTTTCTAAGTTCGACTTTATTTGTTGGAGGTAAAAACTTTAATTTTAAAAACGATTTCTATTTTAACCTTGTTGGAGCTACTGGAGAAATAAAAAATAACGCCAAACTTTATTTGAATTGGAAAGGTTTTCGAATTAACGGTAACTTAGGTTTTTACAATGTTTTACCAACGCCTTATCAACGTTTTCATACGGCAAATAATTATAATTGGAAGCTAACTTCATTTGAAGCACAACAACAGCTACAATTTGGTGGTAGAATTTCATATGAACAAAAACACCTTGTTTTCGCTAGTTTACAATCGCTAACAACAAACAATGGCTTATATTTCATAGACAATACTTGGAGACAAGATACATTAGATGTTGTTGCCTTAACCCAATTCACTTTAGGCGGTAAATTAAATTGGAATAAAATAAAACTTTATCCTACGGCTACGCTTCGTTTAAATTCAAACAACTATAATTATCAGCCTACTTTTTCTACGCGTACACGTTTTTCTTACAGTACAGGTGTTTTTAAAGCAAATCGTTTAAAGGTAGCATTAGGATTAGATGTGGGTTACGATTCTGAATATCGCGTTTTAACCTACAACCCTGCTCTATCTCTCTTCGAGCAAAATTCTGTAAATCCCTTAAGTGGAAATCTTTTTTCTGTTGATGCATTTTTCAATGCCGAAATTAAAGAGTTTCGATTTTTTGCAAGAGCACAAAACATTGATTATTTCTGGAATCCTTCAACTACGCGAGTAGATCCAAACTTTCCAATTATGCCTTTTCTGATTAAAATTGGAGTTTCTTGGGACTTTTTTAATT
>JGI26088J50261_1001547_pt1 | contig 12347 bp, 10 predicted proteins | sample SaaInl1SG_22_DNA_FD_50261 | JGI IMG/M metagenome (IMG submission 50261)
CGCTGCAATCGAAGTATTGACAGCTACTGCTGACCGTGTGGTATTGGCTGAGGAATTCACTTCTTCAACTTGTGGCCCATGTGCTAATTTCAATCCAGCATACAAGCAATTACTAGATGCCAATGATGCAAATACTGCTACTGGTCGTGTGACTTCTGTGAAATACCAAATGAATTTTCCAGGACAAGGTCAATCTCCGGGAATAGACCCTGCATATAATCAGGAAGCCAGAGATAGACTTACGTATTACCCAAGTGTACCTGGCATTCCAGATGTGATTTACTCTGGTGCTAACATCACTACTTCCCAGGCTAATATTGATGCGGTGAAAAATATACCTTCCCTCGTAGAATTATCTGCAGAATGGGGAGCAACAAACAATTATATCCAATGTGATGCTACAGTAGACGCATTGGCTGACCTTGGTGCAAACGTCGTGTTACACATGGCAATGATTGAGAAAGAAATCTCTCACAACGTTCAAACGAATGGTGAAACTACTTTCTACCACGTATTCCGCAAATTCATGGACGGATCAAACGGTCACAGCATGGCGAATATGATGGCGGGTAACACTTACACGCACTATGCAAACTCTACGATTTCTGTAAACTCTGCACCGGCGCAAGGTTCTTACGATTTCTGGGTAGGTACTTCAAACATGGACGTCATTGTTTGGTTGCAAGACAACACTACTGGAGAGGTACTTCAAAGTGCGTATGCTGCCTACACTACTTCGGGTGTAAACGAAATGGACGACATGGCGCGTTACATCGCAGTATACCCTAACCCAGCAAACGAATTTGCAGGTGTTGAGATTGATTTGATCGACCGTTCNGANGTNACNTTGAACGTAGTAAATGCTATGGGTCAAACNGTATANACTGACGCATCTACAATGGACGCAGGTACTCAGAAAGTTGAGCTTCCTACAAGCACATTGAGTGCTGGTCTTTACTTCGTGAATGTTAACGTAAATGGCGTAAGCAAGACCTTGCGTTTGAACGTTGCTCACTAAGCATTAAATATGTTATTTTTACGGGGGGCCGAAAGGCTCCCCGTTTTTTTTTGATATACCCTAGAGAACATGAAACAACTTCTTACCGCAATCGCCTTTTTCGGTTTATTTCAGCTTAGCGCACAAGAANTNCCAAGCACANCACTAAAGACCTTAGACGGTCAAAGCATCGACATAAAAGATGCCATTAGCAAAGACGGACCAACAGTTATCAGCTTCTGGGCAACATGGTGTAAACCGTGTATCAAAGAATTAACAGCATTTATGGATTACGCCATTGACCTTGAAGAAGAGTTAGGCGCTAAGGTACTTGCAGTGAGCATCGATGATTCTCGTAATTCAGCGCGTGTAGCCCCAATGGTTCAAGGACAAGGTTGGGAATACACTGTNCTTTTAGATGAAAACCAAGATTTAAAGCGCAACCTGGGTATCGTAAATGTGCCTTTTACTCTGGTTCTGAATAAAGAAGGTGAAGTAGTTTGGAAGCACAGCGGATACTCTCCAGGTGATGAAGAAGAGCTTGCTGAAGTTGTCGAAGAGGTGGCAGCAGGTCACCTACCAACTCACTAATTCATGAAGAAACTACTCCTAATAGGAGCACTCGCTTTAAGCACTGTTCCTACATTGGCGCAAGATCAAAACACATTTGGCGGACAGCTTCATGGTAACTTCCAGTTGGATGGTCAATTATATCTCCGCGACGAGAGCATTGACCCAACCGGTGAGTTTTATCCGGACGAACGCTTTTTAGGACAAGGCTACGCGAATTTCGTGTACACCGACGGCAACTTTTCGTCAGGACTTCGTTATGAAAATTATCAAAATGTAATGCTCGGTTTTCCGGAAGGGTACCGCGGCGAAGGAATTACCTACCGCTACTTACAATTTAAACAAGACGGGTTAGACGTTACGGTTGGAAATTTCTACGAGCAGTTTGGAACAGGAATGGTCTTCCGTTCCTACGAAGAGCGCGGCCTAGGGTATGATAACGCCATGGACGGCGTACGCATCAAGGTAAATCCAGTAAGTGGATTAAGCTTAAAGGCAGTGATGGGGCGTCAGCGTTTTTACTTTGAGAAAAGTCCAGGACTCCTCAGAGGAATTGATGCAGAGTACAACCTCAGTAAAGAACTGTTCCCTAAACTAGATTCAGCCGGGCTTCGATGGACAGTAGGCGGCAGCTACATGAGTAAATACCAGCGCGCCAATGATCCATTTTTAGTATTGCCCGAAAATGTTGCTGCAGGCGGTGTAAGAACCCAACTTTCAAAAGGCCCTTGGGCAATGCAAGTAGAATATGCCTACAAGGCTAACGACCCTTCTGCCGATAACGGATACATCTATAAAGACGGGAACGGAATTCTAGCAAATGTGAGTTACAGCAAGAACGGCCTTGGCATTATTGCGGGCGTTAAGCGTATCGACAACATGTCGTTTAGAACGGACCGAAACGGTTCAACCATAGATATGCTTGTAAACTACTTAAGCCCAACCGCTCAAGTACACACTTATGCCCTACCTGCGTTGTATCAATATGCCACACAGATTAATGGGGAGGAAGGCATTCAATTAGAGGCCAACTACAAATTCAAACGCAACACCACATTAGGCGGAAAATACGGTACGCTACTTAGTGTAAACTACAGCGTCGTACAAAGCATAGATAAGGAATATGTAGATCCTACTCTGGACACCTTGAGAACACTTCAAGGCTACTATAGCGATCCTTTGATGCGCGGAGACATTGCTTATTTCCACGACTTCAATGTGACCCTGAGCAAGAAGATCAACAAGAAGCTCAAAGTAAATGCCATGTACCTGAATTTGTTCTACAATCGCAGCGTGTTGGAAGACGGATTGGGAGATGAAAGCATCTTGCTAAATCCTGACGGTCAAAAACTGATGAGCGGGGATATTTTCATTTTTGAAAGCCTCTACAAGGTGAAACGCAAGCATTACCTGCGCACGGAATTTCAACACCTAAGCACCAAAGACGATCGTGGCTCTATGGCTATGGCATTGGCAGAGTACAGCATTGCCCCGCACTGGTTCTTTAGTGTACAAGACATTTACAACTACGGCAATCCTGACGAGACGCAAAGACTTCATTATCCACTAGCCTCTGTTGTTTACACAGCAGGTACTAGTCGCTTCCAACTCTCTTACGGACGCCAACAGCGCGGTATCTTCTGTGTAGGTGGTGTGTGTCGCGTTGTTCCACCATCAAACGGTGTGAGTTTCTCCCTAACTACAAGCTTTTAATGATGAGAAAGACGGTCCAATTCCTTTTTGCTTCGCTTCTTTTAAGCCTAATAACCACACAATGCGATGTGATCGACCAGCCATTTAAGAACGGTGGTCCACAGGATACTACATCTACAGCCCAGCTCAGAAATGTACTCATTGAGGATTTCACCGGGCACCGATGCAAGAACTGTCCAAAAGCCTCNAAAGAAATAGAGGCCCTGGTGGACGCCTTTGGNAGTGATAGAATTATCGGTCTCGCGATCCACGCAGGTCCTGGAAATTTCACAAACACCAACGCTGATTATCCTACAGATTTCACTACACAAGAAGGAAAGGATATTCAAAGTTTCTTTGGTACGAACTTCCTACCTGTGGGCATGGTGAATCGTGAGAATTGGACTTCTTCAGGCAACTCACACTGGTCGAGCTACTCCAACTGGCCGACCCTAAGCTCTGAGGCTATGGACAGCACTTTACGTGTAGAACTTCAAGTGGAGGCGACAGTGAACAGTGGCACTTTAAATGTTGATGTTAGTGCACTGCCACAAGTAGGCATCTTACATGACCTCGACGTCGTTGTCATGGTCAAGGAGAGCGNTATTGTGAGCCCACAGCTGATGCCCGATGATACTCGCGATGCTGAATATGTACACAACAATGTACTTCGCGACTTTGTAACTCCAACCTGGGGAGAAGAGATTGGAACTAGTCCTATGGTGCCGGGAGATGAGCTAAATTCATCTTTTACCCTAGCCTGGAATGCAGATTGGGTACAAGCCAATAGTGCCGTTGTGGTTTACGTATTCAACCCAGAGAATTACCGTATTCTACAGGTGGTGGAAGCACCAATCAACTAAGACTTCTTCGCGAAACTTAGATTTCTTTTGAATCCTTCGAAGCCTGTCCTTCGGATGGCGGAGCCTTTCATAATCTCGTCCCAGAGCTCATGAGTGATTTCCTCCCACGCTTCCCAATCGTTTTCTTTAATGGGCATTCGAAGGTCAAAATCCTTTTCTTGGTGAGGCGTAGAGAATCGATTCCAAGGACAAACATCCTGGCAGATATCACAACCGTATACCCAATCCTCCATTTTCCCTTGATACTCATTTGGTAGCGCCTCCTTGTATTCAATAGTCAAGTAGCTGATGCACTTGTTGCTATCGACAACTGTCGGAGCGATAATAGCCTCGGTCGGACAAGCGTCTATACATGCAGTACACGTACCACAATGATCTGTTGTAGGACCATCCGGTTCCAATTCTAGATCCACAATCAATGCACCGATAAAGAAAAAGCTTCCTGCACCCTTACTGAGCAACAAACTGTGTTTCCCTATCCAGCCTAAGCCGCTTTTTCGGGCCCATGCCCTGTCCATTACTGGAGCACTATCCACAAATCCTCTGCCTTCTACCTCACCTATCTCAGCCTGTATGCCCTGCAACATACGCTTGAGCTTACCGCGAACCACCTTGTGATAATCACGGCCATAGGCATATTTAGAAATCTTGGGGGTACCCTCCTCTTGAGTTTCTTCTGGGAAATAATTCAGCGTTACACTAATAACAGATTTAGCACCTNGAACAAGCTTCCGTGGATCTAAACGAGCATCGAAATGATTCTCCATCCAACGCATCGTACCGTGGTATCCTGCCTTGAGCCAGTTCTCTAAACCCGTCGCTTCTTCCTCTAAAAATCCTGCAGCAGAAATACCACAGGCGTCAAAGCCCTGCTCCTTCGCAAGGCGTTTTACAATCTGAGATGCCTCAGTCCGCGTCATTAGAAAAGGGATCCTGTATTGCCCTTTTGTGGACGATTCAATCCAAGATGAGTATAAGCCTTCTCCGTAACCATTCTACCACGAGGTGTTCTCANTAGAAAGCCTTCCTTAATCAAGTACGGTTCGTATACCTCCTCAATCGTCTCTGCCTGCTCTCCTATAGCCGTACTCAAAGTATTAAGACCAACGGGTCCTCCAGCAAAATTATCGACCAATACGGTAAGGATTTTATTGTCCATCTCATCCAGCCCTTTGCTGTCCACGTTCAATGCATTCAAGCCAAATTCAGCTATTTCCACATCAATGGTTCCGTTCCCTTTGACCATAGCGAAATCTCGAACCCTTCTTAGAAGTGCATTGGCTATACGTGGTGTACCACGAGAACGTGAAGCAACGCGTATACATGCTTCGTATTGCGCAGGAACATCAAGAATTTCAGCACTTCGCTCAACGATAGTACTTAGCAGCTCGACATCGTAATATTCCAATCTTGAATTAATACCAAAACGTGCACGTAGCGGAGCTGTTAAAAGTCCTGAACGCGTAGTTGCACCAATAAGGGTAAATGGATTCAAACTGATCTGCACACTTCGTGCGCTCGGCCCAGAGTCGATCATGATATCAATCTTGAAGTCCTCCATCGCACTGTACAGGTACTCCTCTATAACGGGAGATAGACGATGAATCTCATCTATAAACAATACATCATTAGGCTCAAGATTCGTGAGCAGACCTGCAAGATCTGAGGGCTTATCCAATACAGGGCCGGAAGTGACTTTAATTCCAACACCGAGCTCATTTGCGAGGATATGACTTAGGGTAGTCTTACCCAATCCCGGTGGACCGTGCAACAAGACATGATCCATCGCTTCGTCGCGCATCTTAGCAGCCTCAACGAAGATTTTGAGATTCTCTAATACAGCTGCTTGACCTGTAAAGTCATCAAAGCTCAACGGCCTCAACTTCTTTTCGATCTCACGTTCCGTATTCGTGAAGTTTCCTCCTGTAGGATCTAAGTGCTCGTTCATAGTGTTACAAATTACCACAAAAAATCCCCTTACCTCGCGGTAAGGGGATCGAATATTTTAAAGTGAGGCAGGATCTAGTGACCGCTCTCCTCTCCTTCTGCCAATGGAACGTTTTGAGGAACGAAATCTTCCTCAGCACCAGGCTTAGAGTAGTCGTATGCCCAACGGTACACTACAGGTACATCACCTGGCCAGTTACCGTGGATGTGCTCTACAGGAGTTGTCCACTCTAGAGAGTTACCTCTCCAAGGGTTTTGCTTCGCCTTAGGACCTCTCCAAATGCTGTAGAAGAAGTTAAAGATGAAAATCAGCTGCGCAGCACCACCGATGATGGCAAAATAGGTAATCAATACATTGATGTCCGCCAAATTATCGAACATTGGGAATGCCGTGTTGCTGTAGTAACGACGTGGCAAACCCGCCATACCCAAGAAGTGCATTGGGAAGAATACACCGTAAGCAGTAATAAAGGTCAACCAGAAGTGCGCATAACCCATTGATTTGTTCATCATACGGCCGTACATCTTAGGGAACCAGTGGTATACCCCTGCGAACATACCGTAGATCGCACTAAGGCCCATTACAATGTGGAAGTGAGCAACTACGAAGTAGGTATCGTGAACGTTGATATCTAAAGCACTATCACCAAGAATAACACCTGTCAAACCACCAGTAACGAACGTACTAACCAATGCAATTGAGAAAAGCATTGCTGGCGTGAACTGGATGTTCCCTTTCCATAGTGTAGTGATGTAGTTAAAGGCTTTAACAGCAGATGGAATCGCAATCAATAGGGTTGTAAAGGTAAATACAGAACCTAGGAACGGGTTCATACCTGTTACGAACATGTGGTGACCCCATACGATAAAGCTCAAGAAAGCAATGGCCAAAATTGACCCTACCATCGCGCGGTAACCAAAGATTGGCTTACGTGAGTTTGTTGCAATCACCTCAGATGAAATACCCAAAGCAGGTAGAAGAATAATGTATACCTCAGGGTGACCCAAGAACCAGAACAAGTGCTGGTACAATACAGGAGAACCACCGCTGTAGCTCAATACCTCACCACCCATGAAGATATCACTGAGGTAGAATGAAGTACCCAACATACGGTCAAACATCAAAAGCAATGCTGCACTAAGAAGTACAGGGAAAGAAAGTACCCCTAGAACTGCTGTTACAAAGAATGCCCAGATCGTCAATGGTAGACGTGTCATGCTCATCCCTTTTGTACGCATGTTTAGTACGGTTACTATGTAATTCAATGAACCCAATAGTGACGATACGATGAACAATGTCATTGAGATCAACCAAAGCGTCATGCCCGCGCCTGAACCTGGCATTGCTTGTGGAAGTGCAGATAGAGGTGGGTATACTGTCCAACCGGCTGCTGCAGGTCCTGATTCAACGAACAATGAAACTACCATTATTACAGAACTGGTAAAGAAGAACCAGTATGAAAGTGCGTTCATAAAACCAGAGGCCATATCACGTGCACCAATCTGCAATGGAATAAGAAGGTTCGAGAAAGTTCCCGATAGACCCGCAGTCAATACGAAGAATACCATGATGGTACCGTGAATAGTTACAAGAGCCAAATAGATGTTTGGATCCATTACACCGTCAGGTGCCCATTTACCCAAGAAAAACTCTAGGATTGGGAAACTTTGCTCAGGGTATGCAATCTCTAAACGGAATAGCATTGACATCATCACACCGATGATCCCCATGAACATACCCGTAATCAAAAACTGCTTACCAATCATCTTGTGGTCCATCGTGAAGAGGTACTTCGTGAAGAAGTTCTCCTCGTGGTGGTGCTCCATCAAGTGATCTTGGAAGTGATTGTTTTTTTCTGTTGTCGTTGTAGTTGACATAGCTAAATGTTTATTACTTCTATTTACAGTGTCTCAGCGACGGTTTTTTGTTCTTTTAACCATGCGTCGAATTCATCTTGAGTTTCAACGACGATGTCCATTTGCATGTTGTAGTGTGCAGCACCACAAATCTTGTTACAAAGGAGTACGTAATTGAAATCCCAAACATCTTCGCCCTTGGCCTTTCTAATCTCGTTTACTTCCTCAACGTGCGCTTTAACGTCTTTGTTCTGACGAATTTCTGCTGTTGTAATGGTCGGTGTAAACTGGAAGTTGGTTACCGATCCAGGTACACAGTTCATTTGTGCACGGAAGTGCGGGAAGTAAGCAGAGTGAATCACATCCTGCGAGCGGAACGCAAACTGGATTGGCTTGCCCACCGGTAGGTGTAATTCTTTGGCGATAATATCATCTGCAGAAGCTGGATCTTGAGTATCAACCCCCACGATGTTCGCACCTGCAATTTCATGTACTGTTGCATAACCCAACTCGTTGTCGCCACCACTGTAACGAACTGTCCAGTTGAACTGCTGAGCATATACTTCAACGAGAATTGGCTCTTCTTCATTCTCAGGCATCATCAAAGTGCTCCATACATTTAGACCCCAGATGATCAATACTGCTAATGCAAGCGCAGGAACCATGGTCCAGAATAGCTCCAGACGGTTGTTGTGCTCGTAGTAGGTAGCTTTGGTTCCTTTCTTGCCTCTGTACTTGTACGCGAAGTAGAAAAGGATGGGCTGTACAATAAAGAAAACGATGTTGATGATCAACATACTCAAATTCCATAAGCTATCAATCTCTGCACCATGTGCTGAAGATGGCTCTGGAAGGCTGTGTCTTCCCCAAGCGATGTACATCACTACAACGCTGATGATAAAACCGAAACCGACCAATAACATTAGACGCCCTTGGGTGTCATTGTCCTTTGGACTTACATCGTTGTCTTTTCCTTTCTGAATTTCAGAAGAAATCTCAGAGATTCTCATCACCTGTACTAAGGTGAGGATGACTAAAACGACTAATACTATGATTGAAACTGCACTCATTATTTAGTGTCTTTTCTAATTATTGATGGAAGTTTTTAGACTCCGTTTGCATTGGGTGGTTCTTGTGCAACAATGGCGCCTTAGCTACTGATGAAAGAACTACGTAGATGTACAATCCGGCAAAGAATAGAATTGGACCCAATTCTACCAAACCAAAACCATAGTGATCACCTACCGTACCCGGCATAATCATAACGTAGTGGTCCATGTAGTGTCCCACTAGAACAAATACAGCAGCCATTACTACAGTACCAGGAACACGCTTCGCTGGACGGCTTAACACAGCCAAAACAGGAAGGATGAAGTTCAATACCAACATGGTGAAGAACGGTACTTTGTATTGCTCGAAACGCTGCATGTAATAGGTTACCTCTTCTGGGATGTTTGCGTACCAAATAAGTACAAACTGAGAGAACCATAGGTACGTCCAGAATACAGAGAATGCAAACATGAACTTACCCAAATCGTGCAAGTGGTTTTCGTTCACCCACTCCAAATGACCTTGACCTTTCAAATAAAGGGTCAATAGGATCAATGCAGCAAAAGAGCTTACGAACATACCTGCAAAGGTGTACCATCCAAATAGCGTAGAGAACCAGTGCGTGTCAATAGACATAATAAGATCCCATGCACTTGTAGAAGACGTTACTGCGTAGAATACAGTGAATGCTGCTGCAATACCACGATTCTTGTTCCACATAGCTACACCATCGCCATTGTCTGAAAGCAATGAATTCTTGCGAAGGAGCTTCGCTGCCCAGATCCAACCACCGATGTATATGAGGATACGAATGGTAAAGAAAATTGGATTTAAGAAACCACGCTTACCTGCAATAATTGCATCATAATTCTCATGACCAGGAATGTTTATTCCCTCAACCATCCAGTGGAACATGTGGTGTACGTGCCCAAAACCTAGGAAAGTAATAATAGCGATGACAATTAAAGGTGCAACAATTGCAAACGATTGTGCTTCCATCAACCTCAATAGACCCGCTGACCAACCAGCTTGAGCTACATATTGGATTCCTAAGAAGAACAACTGACCTAGACCTAGACCTAGGAAGAAGATTGCAGCAACGTATAGCGCAGACCAAGGACGGTTTGCGATCTGGTGTGCTGCGTGCTCAGCATGTGCATCGTGAGCTGCATGTGCATCATGATCTCCATGTGCTTCTTCAGCATGTGCGTCATGACCGTGGTCGTCGTGTGCTTCTTCAGCATGCGCATTGTGACCATGGTCGTCGTGCGCTTCTTCAGCATGTGCATCATGACCAGCATCGGCATGCATTTCAGTGGCATGCGCATCGTGACCGTGTCCCGCATCGTGAGATGACGAACCATTTAGGGCAAATCCAACGACCCAAAGGATAGCACCTACTACCGTAAGTGCGATTGCCAATTGTTTTGTCTTTGTTTTAAACTCAAACATTTCTACTCTGCGGTTTTATTCTTGATCAGCTCTAAGTTTCACAACGTAACGAACGATTTTCCAACGCTCGTCATAAGTAAGTTGTGAAGCATGTGAACCCATGATTCCTTTACCGTGCATAATTACATGGTACATAGAACCAGGAGTTATATCCGGTAGTCTTGAAGATGCATACGAAGGAACACCCAAGATTTTCTCTTGCATTACCAAAGGACCGTTACCGTCTCCCTTCTCACCGTGGCAATGATCACAGAAGATGTTGTACAGTTCTTTTCCTTCAGCAAGCGCTTCCTCAGAATCAAATTCTGCTGGAAGTACCAAGGTGGTGCGTGCAGCTTCATAACCTTCGTTGCTGTTTGCAAATTCATAAGGGTGGTAACCGCGCGGTACAGTACCTTCAACAGGTAGCTGTGCGCTTAGACCATTTGCAAATTGAGCAGAAGGCTCATACGTTTCATAAGAAGGGCTCTGGTACATGTCGTCCATGTACGTGTAACCCGGTGTTGATTTATCGAAGTTACAGCTAGCGAGTGCGGCTGAAGCTGTAAGCACTATGATGGTAGTAATTCTTTTCATCTTATGCTTCGACTTTAGAAATTTCTAGAGCGCCCAATTCTTGGAGCTTCTTAGTTAAATCTGCCTCTTCACCTTCAAGTTCAACTTCCATAAGGAAATGATCGTCAGTAGTACGAGGATCAGGATTCTGGGCTTTAGCACCTGGATATAGCTTGTTTACTGCGAAGTAAGACCAACACATCAAGTGCGCAGCGAAGAATACAGTTAACTCGAACATCACTGGAATGAATGAAGGGAGATTTAAAAACCAATATTCATTTGGCTTTCCACCAATGTTCTGTGGCCAATCTGAAACCATTGTATACCATGTTAACCATGAACAAAAGAATAGACCGGTCAGACCGTAGAAGAATGCAGCTGTACTCAAGCGAGTTCTTTTTAGACCCATTGCTTCGTCCAATCCGTGGATTGGGAACGGAGAATAAACCTCACTCACGTGGTAACCGTTAGAACGGAGATCTTTTACAGCGCCCAATACGACATCGTCGTCATTGAATAGCGCGCGTACAATAGGATTGTGTTTAGTGTGCCCCATGCTCGTCGTGGTGTTTTTTGAAGTTTTCTCCTGAAGACTTCAAGATGGTTTTCAATTCAGCTTGTGCAATTACTGGGAACGTTCTAGCGTAAAGCAGGAACAATACAAAGAAGAACCCAATAGTACCAATGTAAATACCGATGTCAACAAATGTTGGAGAGAACATAGACCAAGAAGATGGCAAGTAATCCCTGTGGATAGAGGTCACGATAATCACGAAACGCTCGAACCACATACCGATGTTTACAACGATTGAAATAACGAATGTGAAAATTAGGTTTGTACGAAGTTTCTTCGACCACATGAACTGTGGAGAGAACACGTTACAAGTCATCATCGACCAGTATGCCCACCAGTAAGGACCGGTTGCTCTATTCAAGAACGCATATTGCTCGTATTCAACACCAGAGTACCAAGCGATGAAAAGCTCAGTGATATAAGCAACACCTACGATAGAACCTGTAACCATAATTACAATGTTCATCATCTCAATGTGCTCGATGTTGATGTAATCTTCCATTTTGAAGATCTTGCGTACAATCAAAAGAAGTGTTTGTACCATCGCGAATCCTGAGAAAATTGCACCGGCAACGAAGTACGGTGGGAAGATGGTGGTGTGCCATCCTGGAATCACAGAAGTTGCAAAGTCAAACGATACAATCGTGTGTACAGAAAGTACAAGTGGCGTTGCTAGACCAGCAAGTACCAGCGATACTTCTTCGAAACGCTGCCAATGCTTTGCCTGACCGCCCCATCCAAAAGAAAGGATCTTGTAAATGTGCTTTTGTACCGGGTTGATTGCTCTGTC
>JGI26088J50261_1001548_pt1 | contig 12344 bp, 8 predicted proteins | sample SaaInl1SG_22_DNA_FD_50261 | JGI IMG/M metagenome (IMG submission 50261)
ATAGAAATCTATCGCTATGGCGCCACAGCATGGCCTCGCGTAGTCATTGGCTGTCTACTGTTTGCGACACTTGGAAATATCTGGTTTCAATATTGCAACGGGTCGTTGTCGCAGGGCACGATCGGTTCGAGCAATGATGAAGCTGATCTAAGCGATCCGAAAACAATCCGGAGGATGACGGCAGTCTTGCTAACGCCCATTGTATTTGCGTGGCTCCTCAAACCGGTTGGAATCTATTTCTCCGCGCCGTTCTTCATCGCCGCCATTATCTGGCTATTTGGCGAGCGCCGCTGGAAAGCAATCGTGATCATGACGGTCTTTATTTATCTATTGTTCATAGGGCTGTTCCTCGTAATACTGAACGCACCGTTGCCCCAGGGAAACATATCACCGTTCTATGACTTCAGCGCGTGGATACTTACTATGAACGCAAAGCTGCAAGGAATCTGAACGCGCAATGATAGAGAATTTTCTGGCTGGATCTGCAGCCCTTTTTGGCGACCCATTCACTATTGGCATATTTGTTTTCGGCGTCATCGGTGGCATGCTGTTTGGGGCCATTCCCGGCGTAAGTATGCTGACCTTGCCGCCATCTTGCTCCCCTTCACAGCAGCGCTTGAACCCGCGCAAGGCGTGATGCTTTTCGCGGTGATCTACTGCACGGGGACCTATGGTGGCGCGATCACGGCAATTCTTTTCAACATACCCGGTTCGGCTGAGAATGCGCCGACGGCCTTTGACGGCTATCCAATGACCCAGAATGGACAATCCGGCAAAGCCGTGGGTGCCGCAGTGCTATGCTCTGCAATCGGTGGCATAGCTTCATCTTTGGTCATGATGGCAGCGACAGAGCCGCTGGCCAATTGGGCTATTCGCAACATTGGACCACCGGAAATCTTCGCTTTGGTATTTTTTGGCCTGGCCGTCGCCTCCTCAATAGGCGCGCGCACTATCTGGAAGGGCTGGATGTCTGTTCTGATCGGACTCTTAATCGCGACGGTTGGACAAGACCCCGTCGGCGGCATTAACCGCTATAACTTTGGCATGGTGGATTTAGCAGCCGGGATCGCATTCGTGCCTGCAATCTTAGGCTTTTTCGCGGTATCTGAAATATTTGTACAGGCCGAGAAAAAGGCGAGCGGCAAATATAAAGCACCCAAAGTATCCATGACATTCCCTTCATGGTTGGAGCTATGGATGCACAAAGTTGCGGTTCTCAGGTCCATCATCGTCGGCTTTTTATGCGGCATCTTGCCAGGCATAGGAGCTACGTTGGCTGCCTTCATGAGCTATGGTGAGGCCGTACGCTGGTCCAAAACTCCTGAAGAATTTGGCAAGGGCAAGCTGGAAGGCGTAATTTCCGCAGAGACAGCCAACAATGCTGCTACGGGCGCTGCCATGATTCCTTTGCTGGCGCTGGGTCTACCAGGTGGTGCGCTGACCGCGATGATGGTTGCTGTGTTCCAAATGCATGATCTGCAGCCTGGACCACTGGTCTTTATGCTGTCACCCGATCTGATCTGGATCGTCTTTGCGGCGATGTTCTATGCCAACCTATCGATCTTGGTAATTGGCCTTGTTGAAACAAAAACGATTCTGAACCTACTAAAGATCCCGTTTCAGTTTCTCGCGCCGCTGATCTTGATGTTGGCAACAACCGGTGCCTATATCGGCCGCGGTTTAGTTCTAGACGTCATTGTAATGTTTCTCGCTGGTATCTTTGGCTATCTGCTGCGCCGCTCTGGGTTCTCAATCCCCGGTATCGTACTTGGCCTAATCCTTGGTAAAATCGGCGAGCAGAACTTCGCGCAAGGCATGCAGATGGTACATTACGATCTAGGTACCTATTTCTCGCGTCCAATCTGCGCATTTTTGATAGCCGCAGGGGTTTTGACGCTAGCCACTAGCCTCTACCGGGCCTTTAAATCAACCAAAGCCAGTGCGTAGGGCGCTGGCGAAGCCAAGGAATTTGTTGGGATGAATGATACCAGCATTGAAGCGATCGTGGCGCTGGCGAAAGCTGCCCAAGCCCAATATGAGGCAGAAGGCTCACAGGCGCGCTATAACCGCGCCGCTCAAGCAGTAGCTTGGGCCATTATGGAACCAGCCCGCAATCGCGATTTGGCGGAACTCGCTGTGCAAACAACCGGCCTTGGTAATGTGCCCGATAAGATCACCAAGAACCATCGCAAGACCTTTGGCTTGATGCATGATCTCAAGGATGCCGTAACCTTTGGCGTGATGTCGGATGATCCGACATCGGGCATCACGGAAATCGCGCGCGCTAAGGGAGTTGTAGCGGCTATTGTGCCCTCGACCAACCCCGCTGCCACACCTGCCAATAATATCATAAATGCGCTCAAATGCGGCAATGCAATTATTGTGGCACCCTCCCCTAAAGGCGTAGCCTGCGCCGAGAGACTGCTAGACTATATTTACACCGAATTTGCCAAGATCGGCGAAGATCCGAACCTGGTACAGATGATCCCCCCTCCCGGCTCAAAGGAAAAGACCCAAGCGCTCATGGATGCATGCGACATGATCGTTTGTACCGGTAGCCAGAACAACGTGCACCGCGCTCAAACCGCAGGAACGCCCGCAGTCGCCGTAGGCGCAGGCAACGTCACTGTGATCGTGGACGAAACCGCCGATCTGGCCGAAGCAGCTAAAAAAATNCGCGCCTCCAAGTGCTTTGATAATGCCACCTCTTGCAGCTCTGAGAACTCAGCTGTCGTGGTCGATGCAGTTTATGACGCCTTTGTCGCCGCGATGGCGCAGGAGGGCGGCGCACTGGTAGACGATGAGAATGGGATCGTCGCAAAGCTCTGGCCTAATGGGCATTTGAACCGTTCGGTGATTGCACAAGATGCGGACAAAATGATTGCAGCACTAGATCTCGATGTACCGGAAGGAACTGACTATATTGCGGTCCCAACGCGCGGTATTGGCCCGGACCATCCTCTGTCTGGCGAAAAACTGAGCCGGGTTTTGGCACTATATCGCGCTTCCGATTTTGACGAAGCAGTCACCATGACACGCCGCATCCAGGTGTATCAAGGCGCAGGCCATTCCGTTGGTCTCCATTCCAATGATGACAACCGCGCAAGAGCCCTCGCCACAGCCATCCCCACTAGCCGGGTGATCGTCAATCAAGCCCATACATTTGCTACCGGTGGAGCCTTCACCAACGGCATGCCATTTTCCCTGTCAATGGGCTGCGGTACATGGGGCGGAAATTCAGTGGGCGAAAACGTCAACTACCGCCACTTTATGCAGTCCACTAAGATCATCCGTGAAATTCCAACGCGTGAACCAAGCTTAGACGCGATTTTCGCCGAGTATTGGGACGCAGCAGGCCGATGAAGTTTGATCCAGCAACACCGCCCCGTGGGACAGTTCGCGACTGGCTCAATGAGCGCGAAAATGACTATCGTCCTGCTTTTGTCTTCCCAGAAACCGGTGAAATACTGACCTGGGCTGCACTCAGATCCCACTCAAAACAGGTGGCCGGAGATCTCACAGCGCAGGGTATCGCGAAGGGCGAAAGTGTCATCGTGATGCATCCCAATGGACTAGAAGGTATTAGAGCTCTTTTCGCCGTCCTTTACGGCGGGTTCCGAGTGACGATGCTGAACCTTGCAGCAGGACCAGATGCACTTGCCTATGCAATGAAACATTCCAAGGCGCGTCTTGCATTCGTACATGACGACCAAATGACAACCTTTGACAAAGTGCGCCCAGACGCCCTGGAACTTTACAGGCCAAGCGATGAGACCGTACCACTGCATGACATAACTACTGATGACGACGCACTTTTGATGTACACCTCCGGCACCACTGGACGACCTAAAGGTGTTGTGCATTCGCAATCTAGCTTGCTTGCCGGGGGCTGGACCGTCAGCGTCTCCCACGAGTTAACACCGCAAGATCGCGGTATGGGAGTTCTGCCGTTTTATCATATCAACGGGCTTTGCGTATCGGTAATGGGCGCCTTGGTGTCCGGAGGATCGCTCGCCATCGTCTCTCGGTTCTCAGCCAGCAAATTCTGGGATCAGGCCGCCGATGGGGGTATTACGTGGTTCTCCGTTGTACCCACAATCATCAGCCACTTGCTCCATGGAAAGGCCGAACCCCACCCTAGCCATAAACCTCAGCTGCGTTTCGCACGCTCGGCCTCTTCGGCGCTTGCGGTCGAAACTCAGCGTGCCTTTCAGGATCGGTTTGGGCTTGCAATCGTGGAGTCTCTTGGAATGACGGAAACGGCGGCGCAGTGCCTCGTCAATCCTCTTAATCCCGAACTCCATAAAATTGGATCAGCCGGCCAAGGAATAAGTAATGAGGCGCGGATTGCGGACGATAACGGTACGGAATGCCGCCGCGGTGTCGAGGGTGAAATCCAGGTCCGAGGTCCGAATGTGATGCAACGATATTTAGATGACCCAGACACCACAGCCGCAGCATTCCACGGTGACTGGCTTCGGACCGGCGATTTAGGGCGTATGGACAAAGACGGCTACGTCTTTGTCACTGGGCGGCTCAAAGAGCTAATTATAAAAGGTGGAGAAAACATCGCTCCGCGCGAGATTGACGAGGCGTTATACGAGCACCCAGACGTTGTCGAAGCAGCCGCCTTTGCCCGACCATGCGACAGCTACGGCGAACGCGTAGAAGCCGCGGTGCGACTGAGCGAAGCCTCAACTGCTAATGACGCGGAACTGCTCTTACTGTGCATCGAACGCGTCGGAAAATTCAAAGCGCCCGACGTCGTCCATATTCTGCCCGAACTGCCCAAGGGACCATCTGGAAAAATTCAGCGGCTCTACCTAAACCAAATGATCTACGGCGGAAATTAATTCGGGGCGAACTGGCGTTCAACTTAAGCCGCTTGAGATCAGCCGGCACCCCATTAAGAAGAACGCGATCAACACCGCCTTGCGGAAGAATTGCTGGCTCACATGGGCCCGCAATCCTTCACCAATGCGAAATCCAACTAGTACTACGCACAACGCGAAGGCTGATTTCACAAGCATCGGAAGGGTCAAGACACCTGCCACCACCTGACCAGCGCCTAATGGCAACGCACCTGCCAGAAACAGAAAACCCGTCGCGCCAATAAAAGTCTCTTTCGAGACACCTCTCGCGACTAGATACATCGCAACCGTGGGCGACCAAATCGAACTAATCCCACCAAGTGTCCCAGACAGAATTCCAAATCCCAAATGCCAGCCACGCCCCGGCCCCAGCTCGAAGCTGATCGGGAACAAAAGATTCAAAGAAAACACAACCATTGCAATACCAATCGCCACGGTCAAAAGCGCTGTAGGGTAATCGGCGATGAACATGGACGTTATGAAAATGCAGACCATGATCGCTAGCGCAAAAAGCCAGTATTCTTGGATAATTTCCCGCTTTTCTGGGGCATGGGCAAACTGCAGCGCATTAGTGGCAAGGATCGACAACCAAAGCAATGGAATGGCTTCGGTCGGTGGCATGATCAGGGTCAGGAAAGCCATGGAGGCTGCAGGCAAACCGATCCCAAGAAAGCCTTTGACGATCGCGGCAAAGAGGAAAATCAGGACAAGAACTACCGTTTGAAAAGGATCAAAATCCTGAGTGAGTGTTGCTAAAAGTTCGGTCACAAGCAGGTCATCCGGTCAAGCAGTTTGGCAAGGCTAATCGCCTCGCGCCCGGCGACATCGGCGATCTGACAGCGACAAGAAAACCCGTCCGTGACGACAGCGGTATCAGACGGTGCGGCACGGACAGCAGGCGCAAGGGACAGCTCCGCCATTTGGCGCGAGACCTCTTCGGTTTCAGCCTGATAGCCAAACGGGCCGGCCATCCCGCAACATGAACTTTCGATCATCTGCGCCTTTGCCCCCTCAATCCCAGAGATGACATCCACGGTTGTCTGTGCGACACCCATCGCCTTTTGGTGGCAGTGGCCATGTACCATTACATTTATCTCAGATCTGGCAGAAAGATAATCTGAATGTTGTGCAATAAATTCTGCAAAGGTCAAAATCTGCGCGCCATTGTCTGCGGTCCAATCGGAGATCAGGTTCACCGCTTCGTCGCGAAACATCAATGTGCATGAAGGCTCTAGCCCGACAATTATCTTTCCAGCATCTAAGGCGTCTCGCATCGCCATTGTCGTCCGCTCCAATTCAGCCTTCGCCTTGTCGGGCAGTCCGGCGGACAGATAGGTGCGCCCGCAACATAGTGGACGGCCCTTGATAGATAACACGCCAACGCTGAATCCAGCACGCTCGATCACGCGCTGCGCGGCGGCTAGGGTTTCGGGGTCGAAGTATCGGTTGAAGGTATCGGCAAAGAGCAATACCTCGCCATCCAGCTTTCCTGCAAAAGCCTTTTTGAACGCTGGCAGCTTACGGGATGTACTGAAACCAATAAGACGTGCCAGACCACGGGTCGCGTTGGCCAGTGGAGCAATTTTAGACGCCGCGAAAGCCATGCGAGGCAGAGATGCAATGATCCTATCACGCAATTTCAGACCCACCGAAGCTACCCGCGCGGCCTGAACCTCCGCCTTCATCTTGGCCATATCAATAGACATCGGGCATTCGCTTTTGCAGGCTTTGCAACCTACGCAAAGTTCCATCGCTTCAGCCATCTGATCCGAAGTAAAAGCATCCTTTCCGAGCTGCCCTGTCAAAGCCAAACGCAGCACATTGGCGCGCCCACGGGTGAGGTCCTTTTCATCACCGGTCACCCTAAAAGAGGGGCACATGACCCCAGTCGTACTTTTCCGGCAGGCGCCGTTATTATTGCACATCTCCGCGGCGCCGGTCAGACCGCCGGGCCAATCCGACCAGTCGAACACCGTGGAGCGGTTTTGCGGATCATAGTTTTCGGGCCAGCGGGTCAGGCTACGCTCATCCATCTTGGGCGCACGAACAATTTTGCCAGGGTTCATCACACCGCCAGGGTCGAACCGATCCTTAACCTCTTCGAACGTGCGCACCATCCGAACTCCATACATGCGTTCGTGAAATTCGGACCGGACAATGCCATCCCCATGTTCACCAGAATGCGAGCCTTTGAATGCCGCTACGAGATCAAAGGCTTCTTCGGCAATAGCGCGCATCTGGCGCAGCCCCATATCCTGTCGCAAGTTCAGCACCGGGCGCACGTGCAGCAGTCCTACAGAGGCGTGGGCATACCACGTTCCATCCGTACCATGTTTGCGAAAAACCTCCGTTAGCTTTGTGGTGAAGTCTGCCAGATGCTCTAAAGGGACCGCGCAATCCTCAACAAAGGAAACCGGTTTACCTTCGCTCCGCATCGACATCATAATGTTAAGCCCTTGGGTCCGCACGCCCCAGATTTCGGCCTGAAAGCTTGGATCCTCAGCCTCTACAACTCCGCCCTCACGTTTACCCGGATCACCCCAGCGAAAACCGAGCTCTGCCATCAGATCGCCCAGGGCACTCAGGCGGCGGCGATTTTCGGCGTTTGTTTCGGCAAATTCGACTAAAAGCAGCGCTGCCGGCTCGCCTTTGACAAACCGATCAACTATCGGCTTGAACTGAGGTATGCCACGGCCCAGACGGATCATATTGTGATCCACAAGNTCCACAGCAACTGGGTTCAGTTTAACAATATGCTGTGCGGCGTCCATTGCCGCATGAAATGTGGGGAAGTGGCACACGCCCAGCGTTTTGGTTGTTAACGTCGGCGAAAGTTTTAAATCTAGNGATTTCGTAATCGCCAGCGTTCCTTCAGACCCTATCAAAAGCTGGCCCATATTCGGGGCATCTCCCAAAAGGGCGTCGATATTATACCCGCCAACGCGGCGCAGAACCTTCGGGAAACGCGCCCGAATTTCTACTTCCTCGCGCAGGGCCAAGGCACGCATATCAGTGTCCAATGCCGCGTCAGGGCGAAGCGCCGCGAAACGGTGCATCTCGCCATTTGCCAAGATGGCCTCTAAAGCCTCAACGTTGTCTTGCATCTTGCCATAGCGGATCGAACGCGATCCACATGAATTGTTGGCCGCCATCCCGCCAAGTGTCGCGCGCGAGGCCGTTGAGACATCCACCGGATACCACCATCCATCTGCCTTAAGCCTGCGATTCAAATCATCTAGAACTAGACCCGGTTGAACGGTGATGCAGCCCTTTTTGGCATCGTAGTGCTCAACTTTGTTAAGGTGCTTGGTGAAATCGACAACTAGGGCATCGCCTACCGTCTGGCCTGACTGCGAAGTGCCGCCGCCACGGGGCAAAAGCGAAATCCCCTCAGAATTAGCGAAATCCAACGCGGCTTCGACGTCGGTCCATGTTTTGGGAATTAGTACGGCACGCGGCCGGATCTGGTAAATCGAGGCATCCGTGGCGTAACGCCCCTGGTCAAAGCTGGAGGAAAGAACTTCGCCTTCGACGAGGCTCTTCAACTTTTCTGCGTCTATCGCCATGCAACTTGACCTTTAATTACTTAACTTTAACATCGGAATCTAGATGCGCAAACTTTTTTGGTGGTGCCATGAAATCAGGACGACATTTTCTACAAATCCCAGGACCTACGAACACGCCAGACCGTATTCAGCGGGCCATGCATCGCGCAGTTATTGACCATCGTGGCCCTAAATTTGCAGAACTAGGGCGAAGCATTTTGGAAGACCTGAAGGCGATATTCAAAACGCAAAACCAAGTGGTGATATATCCCGCCTCAGGCACAGGGGCTTGGGAGGCGGCGTTAGTAAACGTATTGTCCCCCGGCGACAAAGTTTTGATGTATGAAACCGGCCAATTCGCAACGCTGTGGAAGAATATGGCGCAGAAATTGGGGTTCGACCCGGTCTTCATGCAAGGCAACTGGCGAACAGGTGCCAATGCCGAAGCCATAGAAGCTCAACTTACTGCGGACACAGATCACAAGATCAAAGCGGTCTGCGTTGTGCACAATGACACCGCCACCGGGATTACATCTGACATTGCCGCCGTGCGTGCGGCTATCGACACGGCCGGACATCCAGCACTACTTATCGCGGATACGATTTCATCGCTTGGCTCGATAGATTTTCAGACTGACGCTTGGGGCGTTGATGTAGTGGTGGCTGGATCGCAAAAAGGGCTAATGTTGCCACCTGGGCTATCTTTCAACACAATTTCACCTAAGGCATGGGCGGCTTGTGAGGCAGGTGGCGACCGGCGCTCCTATTGGGATTGGCGCGACATGGCGGCACCGAATGAACAGGGGTTTTTTCCCTATACGCCTGCGACCACGCTGCTTTATGGTCTGCGCGAGGCGCTGGATATGCTGGCCGAAGAGGGGCTGCAGGCGGTGTTTGACCGCCACGCGCGCCACGCTGGCGCTACGCGTAAAGCCGTTGACGCTTGGGGCCTGAATATTTTAGCGAGCAACCCCGCAGAGCGCTCAAACAGCCTCACAGCCGTTTTAATGCCCGATGAAAAAGGCGCTAATGCCTTGCGGGCCGAGATTTTGGACAGTTACGATATGTCGCTGGGAACTGGACTGAACAAAGTCGAAGATCGCGTATTTCGCATCGGACATCTGGGCGATTTCAACGACTTAATGTTAATGGGCACGCTCTGCGGTGTCGAGATGGGTCTGATGCGCGCCAAGGTAGACTTCCAAAGAGGCGGTGCGCAGGCGGCAATGGAGTACTTGGCCGGAGCATGAGCTTTGACCTGAGCCTTCTACATATTGCCGTTATTTCTGGCGCTTACTTATTCGCAGGAACAGCCAAAGGGATCACGGGTATAGGGTTCACCACAACCTGTCTGCCCATACTCGCACTGATGTTCGGACTTAAAGAAGCTTTACCGTTGGTAGTTATCCCGTCAGTGTTGTCAAACCTCATGGTGATGCGCCAAGCGGGTCATTTTGGGATGACCGTGGCACGGTTCTGGCCGCTGCTGTTGACCCTGTTTCCAGGGCTAGCGTTTGGGCTTTGGATGCTTTCAAAAATCGACGCTGATCTGGCCAGCGGGATCTTAGGCGTTATGGTAATCCTATGGATCGGATTTTCGCTGGCAAAGCCAAGTCTTACCCTATCCGCCCATCTGGAACGGCCGCTCGTGCCTATCATTGGGTTAGTGACTGGAATGATCAACGGCGTCACGGGCTCCCAAGTCATGCCCGTTGTACCGTTTTTGATGATGCTCAAGATGCCGCGCGACCTATTCATTCAAGCCGTAAATTGCTCGTTCACCTTGTCGAGTTTCGTCATGGCTTTCGGCCTTGGCAAGCTAGGCTTGTTCTCCATGCAAGACGTTTTGATATCCGTGGTCGGATCCTGCGTAATGTTCGTGGGCGTCGCACTAGGCGGCGCAGTTCGTCATCGCCTATCGGAACAACTATTCCGAACGGCAACCCTCATAATGCTTTCTGTAATGGCGCTGAGCCTGATCCTGCCCATACTGTGAGGCTATTTCTTTTCGCGCATGGCCCGACTTCGGTACGCCTCAAGGCGGGCTTTCAGGCCAGGCTCCGCAGCAGTGCGCACTAGGGCTGCCAGATCATGGTTAGCATCGCCTGGCGCACGGGTCAGCTCCATCATTCGGCTCGTCGCATGAAATGGCAGCGCGCGTGCGCGGGCGGCGAAGCGGACGGCGAATACTTTCCAATTCCCTTTACCCACCAGATCAGTTGCAAGTCCTATGTCAAAAGCCTCTTCTGCTGAAATGGATTTGGTATCTATCAACATATCTCGCGCGGCATCTTGCCCAATTAGGGCAGCCAGCCGCCCGGTACCAAGGGCCAGATCAAAATTCCAGCCTGGCATTTTGAGTTTCGCGCCGGGAGCTAATACGCGGCGCGAACAGGCGGCGAAAAGATCGGCCCCTGCACCAACAATCTGCCCGTGCCCCAACGCGATGATCGGGAAAGGACTCAAATGAATTTTTTGCAGCAGCAATTCGATCCGAACAAAGCGCCACAACAAGTCACCATCCGACAAATCGGCGATATCAGATAAGTCAAAACCGGCGCAGAAATGCTTTCCCTGGCCCTGAATGATCGCGATACGTACGTCGCCTGCTTGATCCAGTGCCATGATCAAATCTTCAACCAGCGAAGGCGATAAAGAATTGGCTTTGGAGCCGCGGTTTAACGTCAGAGTGAGCAAATCGCCGTCACGGGTACGGATCAGCTCAGATTCCTCTGGTTCCATGATACTCCCCCTACCCTTTCCCAAGGCTCGCCAAGAGCGCCTCTGTTTATTCACCCAGATCAGGCGGCAATCTCCGCATGACAACTTCCGCCAAGCGCCCATCTAGTATGACAGGCGCTGCCATATCGACAAGCACCATCCCCTGATAAGGACCGATCATAATTTAGAAGTGTTCGGTGAGCCAGCTCGCCTTGGCGGTTTAATTTAGGTCAAAGATAATCCAATAAAGGGTTTTTTTACCAATTCCCTATCACCCAAGTCGCCGCTCAGACACTAACCTTCAGGAACTAGGGTCGACTTCAACCTGCGATAAATTCAAGATAATTTCTTTGGGGTTGGGAGATTTTTTACGTCCTACAAATACAGATAAGCATTAGACATCCCTATGGAATTGCTCTCTTGTTAGAGGAGCAACATGAGGATCAGAAATGGCATTAACAGCAATCATCGAAGCACATGGCGGACCAGATCAGTTCAAATTGGTGGATCTTGATGTAGGTGAACCTCAAAATGGTGAGGTCCGAATTGTTCATAAAGCTATTGGCTTGAATTTTATCGATGTTTACCAACGCAGCGGAATGTATCCAATGCAATTGCCCCATGCCATGGGAATGGAAGCCGCAGGAGTAATTGATGCCGTGGGCGAAGGGGTCACGCATCTTAAAGTCGGCGATCGAGCCGCATATGCCTCGAACCCACCAGGCGCTTATTCTGAGGCACGGGTCATGCCTGCAGCACAGGTCTGTCCACTACCTGATGGCATCTCCTACGAGGAAGGTGCNGCGATGATGCTCAAAGGTATGACGGTCGAGTATCTGTTCCATCGCACCTCACCCCTGAAATCTGGTGATACCGTACTATTTCACGCAGCAGCTGGCGGTGTCGGCCTTTTGGCTTGCCAATGGGCGCGCTCGGAAGGGATCAGATTGATCGGAACCGCAGGAACAGGTGAGAAATGCCAGCTAGCGAAAGATCATGGAGCGACCCATTGTCTGAATTACCGTAGTGAAGATTGGGTTGAGCGAGTACGTGACCTGACAGACGGCAAAGGCGTTGACGTCGTGATGGACGCTGTTGGTAAAGACACCTTCGACGGATCACTCAATTCTCTCAAACCACTAGGCATGATGATATCATTCGGAAATGCTTCGGGGCCGGTCCCCCCTTTTGAAGTCGGTATTTTGGG
>JGI26088J50261_1001553_pt1 | contig 12328 bp, 6 predicted proteins | sample SaaInl1SG_22_DNA_FD_50261 | JGI IMG/M metagenome (IMG submission 50261)
ATGGCAGGCTCAGCTTTTTATTCACCCCATGCTTTTCCAGGGATGCCGCGATATCCCCGTTTTGGGAAAGCTCGGAAATAACCTCATTGATAAAGTGCAAGGCTTCCGGTTTATTTTTGGCAATCCCTACTGCCTGGCGAATAGCGGTAAAGGGCGGGTCAATGATACGAAACGCATCCGAGGCTTCCATCTCTTCTACCAATTTAGGCTTCAGACTGGCCAGCACATCTGCGCGCCCGGCATGAAAGGCTTCATGCGATTCTGAAATAGAGGCCACACGCAGATAGCTCGGCGCGGTAAAATTATCGGTTAGCCATAAATCATAGGCGCTGCGATTATACAGGATAATTTCCACCCCTTCTTTATTAATATCCTCATTGCTGTGATAGCTCGCATCCCTGCGCACCATAAAATTGGCATCAATATGCACATAGCTTTGGCTGAAATCGATTGTCTGGGCGCGTTCCGGTTCAATGGCGATATTTCCGATATCCCAGACATCGCCATTCACATCATCCCCCAGCTGGCCAGGCCCTTCATAGGGGATCAATTCCACTGGCACACCCAGACGCGCCGCAATCGCCTTTGCCAAATCCGGCGACACCCCATCCGGCCCGCCTGTACTATCACGGCCAGACACCAGTAAAAAATTGCTCATATTAATAGCCGCCCGCAGCCGCCCATGCGGTGCAAGGGCTGTCATAACCGAAGCTGGAATATTGTTAACCATATCCGTTTCACTTTCTTCTAATCTGTATAAAATGTCATGTCGGCCATATCTAATCCTGGCCACATATAATCCCGAACCATATCGTCTGTAAATCTTTGACCAGATGCGTTAAACTAGTATAGACCAGCTATTTATGGCCAGCCAAATAATCAAAACGGGGGCATATAAACATGAAACCTTCCAGCTACACCCCTATTCCTGTGCCAGACTTCCAAAAAATGTCCGATAGCGCCTCACAAATGGCCAGCAAAAACTTTCTGGAAGCCATGAAGACCCGCCATTCTATCCGCCATTATGACCAAAGGCCAGTGCCGCGCATCCTGATAGAGCAAGCCATCGCGACAGCCGGACGCGCGCCTTCCGGTGCCAATCAGCAGCCCTGGCATTTTGTTGCTATTCAGGACAAGGCGATGAAGGCACGTATTCGCACCGCAGCAGAGGCAGAAGAAGAGGCCTTTTATGCTGGCGGCGGCGGCGATGAATGGATAGGCGCGCTAGAGCCGCTTGGCACAACTGCCCATAAACCGCACCTGACCGATGCGCCATGGCTGATTGTGGTATTTGCCCAGCGTTACGGGCTGACGCCGGACAATCAACGCTATAAGCATTATTATGTCCCGGAAAGTGTCGGCATTGCCACCGGCATATTAATCACCGCTCTGCATCAGGCTGGTTTGGCAAGCCTGGTGCATACCCCGAACCCGATGCGGTTTTTAAATCAGATGTGCGCCCGCCCTGCCCACGAAAAGCCGATGATGATCCTGCCTGTGGGCTATCCGGCAGAAAATGCCACTATTCCGCAAGCATCCACACAGAAAAAACCGCTGGATATGATAATGAGCTGCTTTTGAGAGGGCGCGGCAAATTAATGNCCTTGCAGTATTGCCTGATTATCTGGCGATAAACACTTAACAAGGGTTATTTTTATGCCTGGTGGNNCAACACGATAAATTGTAACCCTGAGCTTTGGTTTAAAAAGGCTCTTTTGTTAAAATTTTCCGCTTTTTTTCGCGTTTTTTGGACGTTTNAGGCGCAATTTGCCNCCATCCTTTTGTCCGGCAGACCCATTTGGCGCAGGTGGGCGGGCTTTATTTGTCTTTTTATGCGCCGGACGCTCTGTCCATTCTTTGGCAGCAGTAGATTGTCCGCGAAAAGGTTTGTTTTGACCCTTTGAGCCATCTTTTTTAGCCTTGTTTGAACGAGGCGCGGCTTCCTGTGTAAAGCTGTCACGGCCAGGCTTTTCTGTATCTCTTTTCTTTTTAAAGCTATTGGACTTAAAGCTATTGGACTTGGATTTACCGCCGCCAAATTTACCGCCACCAAATTCATCGCTCTTAAAGCTATCGCCCTTAAATTTATCGCTCTTAAAGCTATCGCCCTTAAATTTATCGCCCTTAAATTTATCGCTTTTGAACTTGTTTTTTGGCTTTGCAGCAGCGTGTTTCTTACCCGGTTCCGGGCGGTCATTTTTATCCGCCGGATGCCAGCTATTTTCGCTATTTTGGGTACGTTCGGGACGCGGTTTCCCCTCATTTTTGCGGCGACGCGGGCTAAATTCGCCCTCGCCGGTACGCCGGCGCGCGCCTTTGGGCTGGCCGGGACGTTTTGCCCCAAAGGGGCGGCCGCCTTTGCGGCGTTGCCGGTTTGGCGCTTGCAAGCTATCAATTTCGATGGCTTCGCCTTGTGCATCTACAATATTGATGACCCCGTTTACATGGCGGCTGATCGCTACCAGCAAGGCGCGCTGGGTGGGCGAACATAAAGAAATTGCCCGGCCGGATTGCTGGGCTCTGCCTGTTCGGCCAATACGGTGTACATAGATTTCCGGCATTTGCGGCAAATCATAATTGATCACCCAATTCAGGCCGACCACATCGATCCCCCTGGCGGCCACATCAGTGGCGACCAGCACTTGTAATTGCCCGGATTTAAATTTTCGTAAAACTTTACTGCGGATATTCTGGCGCATATCGCCATGCAACACATCTGCCTGGATATCCTGAGCCGATAAAAACTGCCCCAGCGCATCCGCGCGCCGCTTGGTGCCAACAAATACCAGAACCTGATCGCCATCCACATCTTCTAACAGCTTGCCAAGTGTCTCTCTTTTCAGGGCATCCGAGACCATAATGGCCCGCTGGCTAACGGTATCGGCGGTAATGTTTTTGCTCTCAATCCTTATGGTGACCTGATCATGCAAAAATTCATCTGACAGCGATTTCATCTCTGCCGGCATGGTAGCGGAAAAAAAGATGGTCTGGCAGGGTTTGGGCGCCGATGCACAAATCCGCTTAATCGGCTGGTAAAAGCCCAAATCTATCATTTGATCGGCTTCATCCAGGATAATATGTTCGATAAAGGATAAATCGATTACCCCTCTTTGTTGCAAATCTTCAAATCGGCCAGGGGTCGCAACAATAAAATCAACCCCTTTTTTCAAGGCAGATATCTGATTATTATACCGCTCGCCGCCACAAATGGTAACATAGCGCAAGGTAACGCCGCGGCTGAAATCGCGCAGGCTGATGGAAATCTGATGGGCCAGCTCCCTTGTCGGGGCCAACACCAATACACGCGGACGGCGCGGGCCCTTCGCTGTTTCATCTTCACTTAATTTCTGGATAAGCGGCAATAGATAGGCAGCGGTTTTACCTGTGCCTGTCTGTGCCAGCCCCATTAAATCCTGCCCCGATAGCAATACAGGGATAGCCTGTTGCTGGATAGGGGTTGGTCTGTCAATACCCTGCTCGGCAAGCCGCGCCATGAGCGTCTCGGAAATACCCAGGGATTTAAAATCTAATACATCACTTGTCATTTATGTTTACTTTGCTCTGTTTATTACAGTTCAGGGGAAAAAAGGGGGCAAAACCAAAACACGTGCATCCCTGAATATCAAAGAGAGCCGAATTCACGCAAATTATGGCGCATTACATTATCCTTTGACCGCCACCCTGCCCTTCTAGGCTGACGATTTAAAGGCTATCTGCCATCACGCTTACTGGATAAGAATAAAATGGCATCCCGTACGGGATTCGAACCCGTGTTGCCGCCGTGAAAGGGCGGTGTCCTAAACCACTAGACGAACGGGACGCAAGCAGTTTTCTTGGTTTCTACTCAAAAAGAGGTAAGAGATCAAGTGCGCATATCACCCTTTATTAAAAAAAACGCAACTAACAACCTTATCACGCTATCCCTTGCTGTCTTTTTGCACATTTNTTTAAGGGTGAAGGGCAATATCCTCTATCATAAACTGGATATTCTTGCCGCCGCGAAAACTGTCTGGCCGCAAAGTACCCAACACCATCACCAGGCCAGGGTCAGGTGTGTCCTGTAATACCTTGCCAAGCGGTGTGCCGGCCAGATTAAAGGCAACCGCGCGCAATGGCGCAGCTGTGCCATCATCCAGACTGACCGATAAATGCTGTTTTTCTGAGCCCATCCAGTGATGGTTTTTCAGCTGGCAATGGGTGATATAAANGCGTGGCTCGGCAAAGCCGGAACCAAAAGGCCCTATTTTTTCCANCCATTGCGTAAAATCATAATCCAGACCAGCTACCGAAACACTATGACAGGCCAGATAGGATTTTTGNGGTGGCCCGGCAAAAACATCGCCCGCACGTGCCAGAATAAACTCTTCAAATTCCGATAGCTTTTCGGCACGCACCCCAAGGCCAGCGGCCATATCATGTCCGCCCCCTGTTTCCAGCAAACCTCGCTGGCGGGCAGCCATAATCGCATCGCCCAGNGAAAAGCCGCGTACACTGCGCCCGGAACCCTTGCCCAGCCCGTGCTTATCCAGCGCAATCACCAATGCAGGCCGATTAAACCTGTCCTTTATGCGCCCGGCAACAATGCCGATAACCCCCTCATGCCAGCCTTCTGCTGCCAGAACCAGCACGGTTAGCTCCGGGTTTTTGGCCAGCTTTTGCAAGGCCATTTCCTCGGCTTGCAGCTCTACCTGTTTTTCGGTAATTCGGCGCTCCATATTCAGCNCATCCAGCTCCAGNGCCAGGCTTTCTGCCACACCATCGTCATAGCTGGTCAATAGCTGGACACCCAAATCAGAGCGTCCCAGTCGCCCGCCGGCATTAATGCGCGGGCCCAGCAAAAACCCCAGCGTATGAGTGGTAGGCATCTGATCCAGCCGCGCCACATCCATCAGGGCGCGCAAACCGGTATTCTGTCGCTGTGCCAGCACCTTAAGCCCCTGTTTTACAAAGGCACGATTAACCCCTTTTAGCGGCACAATATCGCAAATTGTAGCCAGCGCGACCATATCTAGCAGCGATAATAAATCCGGCATTACGCCATCTGTTGGCACAAGGCCGCGTTGCCGACATTCCCGCATCACCCCGGCCAGAATAAGAAAACATACCCCCGCCGCGCAAAGATGGCCAAGCCCGCTATCATCATCCAGGCGATTTGGATTAACCACCGCCTCTGCCCGGGGCAGGACAGGCCCGGCTTTATGATGGTCAATGACCAGAATTTTCATCTCTGCATCCGCGGCCGCTTGTAGCGGTTGATGGGCAGTAATACCGCAATCCACTGTCAGGATAAGCTCTGCTCCTTGTGCCTTCAGCCCCTGCAACGCGGTGATGTTTGGCCCATATCCTTCGCTAAAACGATCCGGTATATGACAATAGACAGGACAGCCAAACCGGGGCAAAACGGCNCGAAATACCGCCGCCGCACAGGCACCGTCTACATCATAATCACCAAATATTCCAACAGGTTGCTTTGCTTCTATCGCGTTACATATTAAGTCTATAGCCTTTTTGGCATCCTGCATAATATGCGGGTCAGGCAAGCTGTCACGAAGGCGCGGCGATAAAAAACCATCCATGCCTTCGCCATCGATACCATTACAAGCCAGATACCAGGCAAGTGCCGCTGGCATCGCACGGGCAGCCGCCAGCCCTTCGGCGCGTCTTTGTGTTTCCGGCATAGAATAGACAGAGCCTTGCAGATACCAGACCGCCCCGGATAGGGAAGCTTGGATAAATTGTTTGGTTTTTGGCGTGTCCATTTTATGTCCTGAAAACTATTCCCCTGCCATAATGGGCAATGCCAGAATATCGCCGGCGATAAAAGAAGCCGCGCGCAAGCTGTCACAGGCCGCCTCTACTGCCTGTTTTTTTGTGGCATGGGTGGTAAGCACCAGATGCACCGGCGCATTATCCGAACGCCCCTTTTGCAGCATGGATTCGACCGAAATATCATGGTCGCGCAAAATAGCGGTAACGGCATTTAATACCCCTATCTGGTCTTCGACCATCATCCGCAAATAATAACGACCCGGGGCAATCTCACGGCGATTGGCTTTATCTTCCAGAGTGGCGACCGGCCTGCCAAAAGGATAGGCGCGGTGGCCTCTGGCAATATCAATAATATCAGCCAAAACAGCCGAGGCGGTTGGCCCATCGCCTGCCCCCGGCCCTGTACAGACAACTGATTGCACCGGGCTACCGCTATAGGCAACAGCATTTAATGCGCCGTCAATTTTGGCCAGNTGGCTGTCTTGTGCGACCAGACAGGGTTGAACGCCCGGCACCGCACCCCGCACCGCATTGCCCAGCAATTTAATGACATAGCCCAAATCGGCCGCAAAACCGATATCTATATCAGAGATGGCACGAATGCCGGCAATCTGCACCTGGTCAAAATCAATTTTCTGGCCATAGGCTATCGCTGCCAAAATAGCCAGCTTATGGGCAGCATCTATACCGTCCACATCAAAACTCGGCTCGGCTTCGGCATAGCCCTTTGCCTGGGCTTCGGCCAGNACATCGGCAAANGAACGCCCGGTCTGGGTCATTTCTGTCAGAATATAATTACAAGTNCCNTTTAAAATACCGGTAACCTGCTCAATCCGGTTTGCCGATAGCCCCTCGCGCAGTAATTTAATTGCCGGAATACCGCCTGCGACCGCTGCCTCAAAAGACAGCTGAACATCCTGCTCTTCGGCACATAAGGCCAGCTCATGTCCATGATGGGCGATCATGGCCTTGTTTGCGCTCACCACATGCTTGCCATTGATAAGGGCAGAACGACATAAATCAAGGGCCACCCCTTCTGCGCCGCCGATTAGCTCGACAACAATATCCACCTCTTTTCGGGCGGCCAATTGCGCGGCATCTGCCACGAAATCAATGCCGTGCATTAAAAAGCCTCTATCACGATTTGAACGCGCACTTACCGCGACCAGCTGCAGGCGCATCCCTGCCTGGCTGGCCAGCATTTCAGCCTCTTTTGTGATAATACGCGCAACTTCACTGCCAACAACCCCGAGGCCCGCAATGGCGATATTAAGTTCTTTCATATCCAGCTTTCATTTTTAAATATTTATACAAAACAATACAGATATAGCGCCCCAAGATGTACGCATTTTTAAGGTGTTTTGCAAGACAGGGTCAGCTATCCCCCTTGCCTGGCCCTGCCCATCAGGAACAGATGAAGTCGATGGCCATATCGCAATGCAGGGCAGTGGTATCAAAAACCTGTAAATTGGTATCATGCTGGCCTATAAGCAATCCGATTTCCGTACAGCCCAGAATAACGCTATCACAGCCAAATTCTGTCGCGGCACGGTCGATAATTTCCTGATAGATTTTGCGAGAATCATCACCGATTATGCCGCGACATAGCTCGTCATAAATAATGGTATGGATTTTTTCCTGATCGGCTATGGGTGGAACCATGACAGAGCGATTATCCCTGGCCAGAATTTGCCCGAGCGGAGCGCGATAAAAATCCTGCGTCATAGTATAGCGTGTGGCCAGCAGCAAGCTGTTTTGTGCCTCGGATGCCAATATTGCGCTGGCAGTGGCATCCACAATATGCAGCAAGGGAATAGTGGTGGCATTTTGCACGGCATCGCCCAGCTTATGCATGGTGTTGGTGCAGATAAGCAGGGCTTGTGCCCCGGCATCTTCCAGGCGGCGGGCAATATCGGCCATCACCTGAGCTGCAAGCGCCCACTGCCCGGCCTCTTGCAAGGCTTCAATTTCGGCAAAATCAAAGGAATACATCCATAATGGGGCAGAATGATTGCCGCCCAGACGCGCAGATATGCCCTGATTTATGTGCGCATAATAGCTTTGTGTGCTTTGCCAGCTCATCCCGCCGATTAACCCAACCGGGCGCAGGGGTTTTTCAGACATTACCGCCATCCTTTTTTCGCCTTCTTTTTTGCCCCTTCCAGCCTATCCCCCAAAAAGGCGCAAAATAGCTAATAAGATGCGCTTTTTTTCAATAGCTGGCAAAGGATAATCACTTAAATAATGTTATTGACGTCAAAGATGGTTTAGGCTTTTCGATAGCACTTAAATCGGAGCGGGGAAAAATGGAACAGCAGACAAAAGCGCAAAACAAGGAAGGCACGCACCTGCCCTCACAGGCACGNGTGGTTATCATTGGCGGCGGTGCGGTTGGCTGTTCGATTGCCTGGCATCTTGGTCAGGCAGGCTGGAGCGATACGGTGTTGCTGGAAAAAAATGAGCTGACCTCCGGCTCTACCTGGCATGCGGCCGGAAACTGTCCCAATTTTGTGGGTTCCTGGACAGTGATGAAAATGCAGCATTATTCAACCGAGCTCTATCGCAAGCTTGGCGCGCTGGCAGATTACCCGATGAATTATCATGTAACCGGCTCGGTGCGGCTTGCCCATAGCCGCCAGCGTATGGAAGAGTTCGCCCATGTGCGTTCAATGGCACGGCAAATGGGTTTTGATCTGGAAATGATGAGCCTCTCGGACATGAAAGATGTCTATCCTTTTCTGGAAACCCATGATTTGCACGGCGGATTATGGGATGAATATGACGGCGATATAGACCCTGCCCAGCTCTCGCAAGCCTTTGCCAAGGGCGCGCGCCAGACAGGCGTGAAAATAGTGCGGTTTTGCCCTGTCACCGGGGTAGCCCGTAAAAATGGCCTTTGGCAGATACAAACCGAAAAAGGCATGATAGAGGCTGAATATGTGGTCAATGCCGCAGGCTATCGTGCAGCAGAGATAGGCGCAATGTTTGGCCGGGATGTGCCCTGTATTTCGCTATCCCATCAATATCTGATTACCGAAGAGATAGCCGAGCTGGCCGCACGGGATAAAAAACTGCCCCTGTTGCGCGATCCCGACAGCTCTTATTATTTGCGCCAGGAAAAAGACGGGCTATTGCTGGGCCCTTATGAGCGGCATTGCCGCGCCCATTGGGTAGACAGGGACGATCCGATGCCGGATGATTTTTCCTTCCAGCTTTATCCCGATGATCTGGAACGCCTGGAATGGTATATTGAAGATGCGATAGCGCGTGTGCCAATTCTGGGCAGTGGCGGTATCACAAGGGTGGTAAATGGCCCTATTCCCTATGCCCCGGACGGGTTTCCGCTTATCGGGCCCATGCCGGGTGTACCGAACGCCTTTGAGGCGTGTACCTTTACCTTTGGGATTGTCCAGGCAGGCGGGGCTGGCAAGCTGATAGCTGAATGGATTACACAAGGCGAGACTGAAACAGATAGCTGGGCGGTTGACCCGCGCCGCTTTACCGATCATGCCAATCCGGCCTATTGCACAGCCAAGGCATTGGAGGTCTATGGACATGAATATGCTATCCATTTTCCCGGCATTCAGTGGCCAGCCGGACGCGGGGTTAAAAAAGGCGCGCTTTATGATGCCCATATCGCAGAAGGGGCAGAAATGGGGGTCTATGGCGGCTGGGAACGGGCGGAGTTTTTTGCGCCCGAAAACTACCAGCATAAACAGGTTGATAGCTATGACCGGCAACCCTTTTTCGGCATTGTCGGAGATGAATGTGCCCATGTAAAGAGCCATGTGGGCGTGCTGGATCTGCCCGGATTTTCCCGCTTTGCCCTGTCCGGCAAAGGGGCGGCTGCCTGTCTTGACAAGCTGATGACCAACAAGCTGCCGGCTGTTGGGCGTATTTCGCTAGGCTATTTTGCGTCCGAGAGGGGCAAGATTGTTTCTGAAATGTCGGTGGCACGCTTTGCCGAAGATCNNTTCTGGCTTATTTTTGGGGCNGGCGCCTATTGGCATGATCGCGATTTGCTGGCCGCGGCTGTGGCAGACTTCCCGGAAGTGGCATTAAAGGATGAAACCCGCGATTTTACCACGCTTCTGGTCACCGGGCCTAAATCGCGCGGCCTCCTTTCTGCCCTATCAGAGGCAGATTTCAGCAATGACAGCTTTGCCTGGCTTACCCATCAGATTATCCAGATTGAGGGGATAAATTGTGCGGCGATGCGGGTATCCTTTACCGGCGAGCTCGGCTGGGAGCTGCATATCCCTGTGGCAGAATCCGATAAAATTTATACCCTGCTGCGCCAGAAAGGAGCAGAGTTCAATCTGAAACCCTTTGGGATGCTGGCACTGGAGGCGATGCGGCTGGAAAAAGGCTATCGTTCCTGGAAGGGCGATTTAACCTCTGATTATAATATGTTTGATGCGGGCTTGCGCCGATGGGTGCATTTCAGCAAGCCTGATTTTGTTGGCCGTGCGGCGTTGCTGGCTCAAAAGGATGCCCCTGCCCGGCAATTTGTCACGCTGGGGCTGGATGACCCCGGCAATAGCGATATTCCCTTTGGCGAGGCAGTTTATCTCTCTTCGGTTTTTTCTGACCCGGATGGAAATAATATTGCCGGGTTGGTACTGTCAGGCGGGTATGGCCATCGCACCCAAACCTCTATTGCCCTGGCGGTTCTGGAAGCAGGCGAGGACGCAACGATTGGCCGCGAGCTGATGATAGAGGTGGTTGGCCGCCCCCGCAAAGCCACTATTCTGGCACATGGCGGTATCTATGATAGCGATAACACCCTTTTGAAAGGTTAAATGATGCAGGATATCTCTCTGCCACAGGCGGCAAAAGCGGTTATTATTGGCGGCGGCGTGGTGGGCTGTTCAGTGGCCTATCATCTGGCAAAGCTGGGATGGAGGGATATCATCTTGCTGGAGCGCAAACAGCTGACCTGCGGTACAACCTGGCATGCTGCCGGTCTGATTGCCCAGCTTCGCGCGACCCAGAATATGACCCGTCTGGCAAAATATTCCCAAGAGCTGTACACCCAATTGGAAGCCGAAACAGGGGTGGCCACGGGGTTCCGCCAGAACGGCTCTATCACCGCCGCCCTGAGCGATGCCCGGCTGGAAGAACTGCGGCGCGGGGCGGCCATGGCNCGTGCCTTTGGCGTGGAAATTGAAGAGATTACCCCGTCTGAAATCGCAGAATATTATCCAGGATTAAATGTGTCTGACTGTAAGGGCGGGGTGTTTCTGGCAAAGGACGGGCAAGCCGATCCGGTAAACATTACCCACGCTTTGGCCAAAGGCGCACGCGCAATGGGCGCAAAAATATTTGAAGGGGTAAAGGTAACCGCTATTACCCAAAAAGATGGCGCAGTGACAGGCGTTACCACGGATAAGGGCGATATCGCAGCAGAATATGTGGTGAATTGCGGGGGTATGTGGGCTCGCGATATTGGCCAGATGGCAGGCGTTTCTGTGCCGTTACATGCCTGCGAGCATTTTTATATTGTCACCGAGCAAATCCCTGATTTAAAACGTCATTTGCCTGTTTTGCGTGTCCCGGATGAATGTGCCTATTATAAAGAAGATGCGGGAAAATTGCTGTTAGGCGCGTTTGAGCCGGTTGCCAAGCCATGGGGCGGGGATGGCATTGCAGAGGATTTCGAGTTCACCACCCTGCCAGATGATTTTGACCATTTTGCACCCATTCTGGAAAAGGCGGTTAGCCGCCTGCCCATCCTGGAAAGCGCGGGTATTCAAACCTTTTTCAATGGCCCTGAGAGTTTTACCCCCGATGATCGCTATCTGCTGGGCGAAGCCCCGGAGCTGGCGCGTTTTTTTGTCGCGGCCGGGTTTAATTCTATCGGTATTCAATCGGCTGGCGGGGCTGGAAAGGCACTGGCAGAATGGATGGATGCCGGTACACCGCAAATGGATATTTGGGATGTAGATATCCGTCGCACCCACCCTTTCCAGACCAATCGGCACTATCTGTCTGCACGGGTGACAGAGACTTTGGGCCTGTTATATGCTGACCATTTTCCCTATCGGCAATTTGCCTCTGCCCGCAATATTCGTAAAACCCCGCTTCATCATAAATTGACAGAGCATGGTGCCTGTTTTGGCGAGACCTATGGCTGGGAACGTGCCAACTGGTTTTTGCCTAAATCAGAGCGCGCGGCAGGCAAGAAGGCTGAATATGCCTATAGCTGGGGGCGGCAAAACTGGTTTGGTTATGCCCATGATGAACATCTGGCGGTACGCCAAAAGGCCGGGCTGTTTGATCTTTCCACCTTTGGCAAGATAAAGGTGATGGGGCGCGATGCTGAAAATCTTCTCCAGCATTTATGTGCCAATAATGTGGCTGTCCCTGTTGGCCAGATTGTCTATACCCAGATGCTGAATGACCGGGGCGGGATTGAGGCTGATATTACGGTTACAAGGCTATCGGAAACAGAATTTCTGGTTATCACCCCTGCGGCCACTATTCGCCGCGATTTGGGCTGGATTAAGCGCCATATTCCTGAACAGGCTCATTGCATGGCCATAGATGTCACGGTTTG
>JGI26088J50261_1001558_pt1 | contig 12307 bp, 10 predicted proteins | sample SaaInl1SG_22_DNA_FD_50261 | JGI IMG/M metagenome (IMG submission 50261)
CGTCTAAAAACATGGGCTAACCGCGCTTGATATGGCATCTTGGGCCTCATTCTATGGGAAGCCCTTCGCCCTACCCTCACCCGATGTGACAGCGACGGTAGGCCACCACAACACAGCAGCCTCGGTATGTACAGACAAGAAAAAGCCCACCGAAGTGGGCTTTACAAACTCACAGACAACGCTCAGGGTTTGCCTAAGTAGTCGCGCTTACCGATCTCAACACCGTTGTGGCGCAGGATGTTGTAGGCGGTCGTTACATGGAAATAAACGTTGGGCATCGCGTGGCCAAGTAAGAACTGCATCCCCGTGTAGTGGGTCTCTTTGTCACCTCGCTTGGTCACGATGGCCTTGTCTTCCGTGCCATCAATTTGCTCGGCCGTAAAGCCGCTGACGAAGGCAATGGTTTTTTCGACACGTGCCTTGAGGTCGGCAAAACTGACTTCNTCATCCGCATAAGCCGGTATCTCCACGCCTGCAAGCCGCGCAACAACGCCCTTAGCGGTGTCGCTGGCAATCTGAACCTGACGGCTCAGGCTCAACATGTCGGGGAATAAACGGAANGCCGTCAACGCGGTAGCGTCNATCTTCTTTGCATCAACATGGGCTTGCGCTTTGTCCAAAATAGCGCTGAGGTTGGTCAACATGTTTACCAACCGGGGCACGCTGGCCTGGTACATAGAAATAGTCATAAGGGGCATTCATTAAAACGGCGGAATCGCCATGTCAATGGTACGCCACCGCGAGGTTCCACGTTAGATAATTTGCATGCGCGCCGCCGGCTCAGGCGTACCAGTCAGACGACCCCACATTAAGCAACGGGAAGGCGCTGAAAACGCTGGGGTCAGTGACCTGCGGCGCCGACTGCAACAAGCCTGCATGCCCCTGCGACCAATCGCTTATGCCCAACAAGCTCATACACTGCTTCACCTCCGCTTCGAGCAGCTCAAGCATACGCACCACACCAGCCTCACCGCCGGCAGCCAGCGCCCAACACTGCATGCGCCCCAGTCCAACGACCTCAGCGCCCATCAAACGGGCCTTCACAATGTCGCTCCCTCGGTAGAAGCCTCCGTCAATCCAAATCGGCGCGCGGCCTTTGACCGCAGCGGTAATCTCGGGCAAAACGGCCAAGGTACCCAAGCCGTGATCCAATTGCCGGCCACCGTGGTTGGAGACATAGATCAAGTCGATGCCGTGATCAATCGCCATCGCGGCGTCCTCGCTCGTCATGATGCCTTTTAGCCCAATGGGAATGGACAGGCGCTTTTTCAGGCGAACGATATCCGCCCAAGTCAGCCGCTCTTGGTGTTCACGGCCAGGCACCGACACCCGACGCGCATTTCCTTTTGAAATATCCCGCTCGCGGCGGGTATACACCGCAGAGTCAACGGTGAGGATCAGCCCGCGATAACCCGCCGCCTGCACGCGGTCAGCCATATCATCCACCCACGAGGGGTCGCCGTGCACATACAGTTGGAACCACCGCGCCGCATCGGGTGCGGCTTCAGCCAAGGCCTCAATCCCTGGCTGGCACACCGAGCTCAACATGGTGGCACAGCCGAACGCCTTCGCCCCTAGGGCGCTGGGCACAGCGGCCCCGTGCGCGAACAATTCCAAGCTACCCACCGGTGCCAAACAAATGGGCAGGCGTAGCGCGTCTCCAAAGGATGTCGTGTCTGCGCGGGTGTGGCTCACGTCCCGCAATATCCGAGGGCGAAAGGCGACCGTATCCAACGCAAGGCGGTTACGTTTCAGCGTCGTTTCGGTCTCGGTACCGCCGACGATGTAGTCCCACGCATCGTGATCGAGCTTTTGCTGCGCTTTGCGCACCATCTGGTGCAAGGTTTGCCACGTGAGAGACACAGAGGGGGGAGTAGACATAGTGACAATGAGGTAATGAATGAGAAATATCTTAGCGCCACAGCCGCTATAGTGCCCTTTTACCTTATCTCCAAGTTGACATGATGTCCTCACCTGCCGCGCTCACCGCTACCCCCGAAATCCTTCAGCAACTGGCGCCAACGGGTGTCCTACGCGCCGGCATCAACCTGAGCAACTTCCTACTCGTCACGGGGCGGACGCCAACAGATGATCCCGTCGGCGTTGCGCCAGATATGGCGCAGGCGATTGCAGACCATTTAGGCGTCGCGCTGCGCTTAGTCCCTTTTGACGCACCGGGCCTACTGGCCGATGCCGCCGTCGACAAGGTGTGGGACATTGGCCTCATTGGCGCAGAGCCCAAACGCGCCGAGCATATTGCCTTCAGCACGGCCTACGTTGAAATTGAGGCGACGTATTTGGTGTGGGAAGACGCGCGCTTTAAAACAGTTAGCGACCTTGATGCACCCGGCGTCCGGATCGCCGTGTCAGAGCGCACGGCTTACGACTTGTGGCTGGTGAGGAACATCCACGCCGCCGAGTTNGTGCATCGCCAAGGCTTTGACGCCGCAAAGGCGGCGTTCGTGGACGGCCATCTAGACGCCTTGGCATGCCTTAGACCTGCCTTGCTCAAAGACGTGCAGGAGATTGCGGGAACGCGCATCATTGACGGCCAATTTACAGCGATACAACAAGCCATCGGGACCCATAGAGGCAACGAGGCGGCGGCTACTTTTTTGCAAGCCTTCTCTCAACACGCTATCCGTAGCGGTTTAGTGGCCTCACTGATCGCCAAGCACCACGTGCAGGGATTGAGCGTGGCACCGGTGGCAGCGCTGGCTTAAGCGCCATTGGGTTCGCTCAATTGGGTTCGCTCAATTGGGCTCGCTCGAGGGCGAAGGTACATTTGATTAAAAGGGTATGAAATGACAGTTAACCAACCATACAAAATGTGCGTACTCGGCCTTGGCGCTGTGGGGCAACGCATGCTGGAGCAAAGCGCGGGGCACCCAGATTTTGACGTGGTCGCAGGCTTCGACGTAGCTTCACCCGTTGTGGCGCAAACGCAGTCGCAATACCCAAACGTCACCTGCTACCCCAGCGCCGAGGAGGCGATTGTGGCGTCAGCGTGCGATGCGGTATACGTGGCCACCCCACCGCTGTACCACGCTGAGCTGGTGCGCTTGGCCATTCAACACGGCAAAGCGATCTTGTGTGAGAAGCCTCTAGGCGTAGACCTTCAAGANTCGGCAGACCTCGTGTCCGTCATGCAACAAAGCGGTTTGCCACANGCCGTCAACTTCGTNTTCGCCTCTGCCCCCGCCGTGCANCATTTGCAACGCGACATTGCGCAAAGCGAAGACCCCCTAGAGCACATACACATTCGGCTGCACTTTCACCANTGGCCGCGCCCCTTTCAAGCCCACGCTGACTGGCTCAGCGGCGCCGCGCAAGGCGGCTTCACGCGCGAGGTGACCTCACACTTTATCTATTTACTGTTTCGTCTTTTCGGCTCGGTACACATTGACGCTGTGCAAGGTCAGCGCCCGAGCCCAGAGCGTGCGGAGACACAACTCAGCGCATTTCTGCACGCCGGCAACGTGCCCGTTACGCTGGTGGCCACCACAGGGGGCGAGCCACAAGAAACGGTTAGCGCACGTTTTTTGACTGCGAAAGCAGAATGGCAGTTAGAAAATTGGTATCAACTGACGCGTCGGGACAGCACGCACCCAGATGGCTTGTTACTCACGCAAGACGCCGATCCGCGCGGCGCAACCTATCAAGCCCAGCTCAGCCAGCTGGCCGCCCTTATGCGTGGCCAATCTCACAGCCTGCCTGACTTTGATGTTGCCTTCCAAGTGCAGCGTGTGATCGAGAGTTTGCTCGCACAAACGCCTTCACCAATCCATTGATCAACCCCTTGATCAATCCTTTAATCAACCCACACGATCTGCGCTAAGCACCAAGCGCAAGGCCAGCAATCCGAGTACAACGAAGCTCAAGGCCACCGGCAGCAAGGTACCCGCATAAAGCTGCCCGACCAGCGTGCCCAAGCTAATGGATATCACGTTGGCAATGGCCGCCACAATGGCCGCTGCGGTCCCTGCAATGTGCCCCATCGGCTCCATAGCGAGCGCGTTCAAATTGCCAAACAGCAAACCAATACAAAACAAGGACACCAGTCCAAACGTAAAGAAGATCCAAAAAGGCACCATAAAAAAGGCGCTTAACGTGGCGACCACGCCGCCGATCAGCACAACCGCCAATAACCCACGCATCACGATGTAACGCATGCCAAATTGCTCGACGAACCGCGCATTGATCAACGAAGAGACGCCAAACCCCAGCGCTTGCAGGCCGAAATAAACCACAAACACACCCCCCACCTGATACTGGACTTGGAAGATCTGTTGAATCGAGGTGAGGTAGCCAATAAAGCACGCGAAGACCAAGCCCATGGCCAAGGCGTACTGGCGTGTCGCTTGGTGGGCCAGCACCTCTTTAAAGCCATGCCAAATCGTTTTCACGCGCCACGGCACACGCTTCTCTGGCGGCAAGGTTTCATCCAATGCAATCAGTGCCCACACGCCCACAGCCACCGCATAGACAACGAAGAACACAAAGATCAAACGCCAGTGGGTCAGGAGCATCAATCCTTGACCCAAGGCGGGTGCCAAAACAGGGGCAGTGATGAAGACCGTCATGACCAGAGAGAGCACCTTGGCCATCTCCCGACCCCCAAACTTGTCACGCAATATCGACACGCACGACACCCAAGGGCCCGCCGCCCCCAAGCCTTGAATCACGCGCCCAATCAGCATAGGCGTCATCGTGGACGCGAATAGGCATATCAAGGCACCCAGCACATACAACAACAGACACCCCATCAGCAGGGGCTTTCGGCCGACAGCATCGGATATGGGGCCTGCGATCAACTGCCCGACCCCCATCCCAACAAACACCGCCGAGATGATGAGCTGCGACTGGTTAGGGAACGCTGACCCCAGGTCTTGTCCAATTTGCCCCAGAGCGGGCAACATGGCGTCAATGGAGATAGCCGCAACCGACATCATGGTCGCCATCAGCAAGACAAAAGACAACGATGGCGATGGGGTGCGCGATGGTCGCATGGACATGGTGGCTTGCCCCCGACGAGGTCTTTTGAGAAAAACACATTCTCCCATGCCCATCCCCTTCCCCCCGCCTCTGCGCGCCTGACAGCCCAACCAATAAAACTAAACTATATTTACATGGCAAAGCGACTCAAGCCAACCCGTAGATCAACACAAAACCTTTATGCAATTTCACTTAAACGGCTACACCGCCGGCGACCCACGCTTATCACCCTCAGAAAAGGCGCAATCACGCGCAACCGAGCAAGGTGCGCCGGGAAACTGCCCGAAACGGTCGATGTATTGATTGTTGGCTGTGGCCCTGCTGGTCTCACATTGGCCACGCAGCTCGCCGCATTTCCTGAAATAAGCACCTGTATCGTTGAGCAAAAAACGGGGCCGCTAGAGAAGGGGCAGGCCGACGGTGTGTCATGCCGCAGCATGGAGATGTTCAATGCCTTTGGATTCGTAGAGAAACTTTTGCAGGAGGCCTACTGGGTCAACGAGACAACGTTCTGGAAACCAGATCCCAGCGCACCACAACACATCAAGCGGGCGGGACAAATTTTCGATACCGAAGAGGGTCTCTCGGAGTTCCCGCACGTCATTTTGAACCAAGCGCGGGTGCATGACTTCTACCTGGAGGCCATGCGCACGGGGCCAGCGCAACTCCACCCCCATTACGCGAGGCGCCTGCTAGACCTTGAGGTCAACCCGGCTGCTGGGCCGCTTGACCATGCTGTGAGCGCCCGCTTTGAGCGATCAGGCGCGGCGCATGCTGGCGAGATTGAGACGGTTTCTGCGCGCTTCGTCGTCGGTTGTGATGGCGCACGCAGCCAAGTCCGACGCGCCATTGGCTTGACGCTCGAAGGCGACTCAGCCAACCAAGCATGGGGGGTCATGGATGTTTTGGCCGTCACCGACTTCCCTGACATTCGCATGAAGTCGCTCATTCAATCGACCGATCAAGGCGCTATCGTCTTGATTCCACGCGAGGCGGTTACTTAGTGCGCATCTATGTTGAGATGGACAAGCTCGAGAAGACAGAGCGTGTCGCAGACCGGCAGATCGTGGTCGAGGATCTCATTGCCAAAGCCAACCGTGTATTTCACCCCTACACACTAGACGTCAAGGACGTCGTTTGGTGGTCGGTCTATGAAATTGGGCAACGGTTAACGCGCGCCTTCGACGACGCCGCCTTAGCGGTAAGCTCAACACAGCACCCCCATGTGTTCATTGCTGGTGATGCCTGTCACACGCACAGCCCAAAGGCGGGACAAGGCATGAACGTTTCTATGGGTGACGCCTTCAATTTGGGCTGGAAACTAGCCAGCGTCTTGAAAGGCCAGAGTCGCCCTCAGCTACTACGCACTTACTCAGAAGAACGTCAAGCGGTGGCACAAGACCTCATCGATTTTGACCGCGAGTGGGCGGCCATACTCAGCGCCAAACCAGTCGCTGGGGCGGCGACAACGGCGCAAGGCGTCAGTCCCGACACGTTTGAAAGCTACTTCATAAAGAGCGGACGCTACACCGCTGGCACGGCGATTCATTACCAGCCCTCTTCCCTCACCGCCGCGTCGACCCACCAGCATTTGGCGACTGGGTTTGAACTGGGCAAACGCTTTCATTCTTCGCTGGTCACGCGCCTAGCCGATGGCAAACCCATGCAGTTGGGACATACCGTTCAGGCCGATGCGCGTTGGCGTCTCTTTGTCTTTGCCGACGAGGCGGGCGCAACAAAAAACAGTGCCCTTGATCGCTTGTGTCGTTATCTCGCGGAGGACCCCACATCCCCCACCCAGAAATACACGCCAGCCGATAGCGACCTCGATGCCGTGATTGACGTGCGTGCCATTTTTCAACAAGGTAACCGTGCGCTTGAGATCGCGGATATGCCCGCCCTACTCTTGCCTAGGAAAGGGGTATTCGGACTCGTTGACTACGAAAAGATATTCACTATCGATACCCGCAGTGGTGCAGACATTTTCGAAACCAGGGGTATCAGTCGGTCCAAGGGCTGCATGGTGATTGTTCGCCCCGACCAATACACGGCGAACATTTTGCCGCTAGATGCAACGGACGAGCTGGCCCGTTATTTTGACGCGCTACTCTGTTAGGCCTGCAGCAAAACAGACGGACGCCTCGCAACGCCAACCGCAGGTTGTGGCTTGACGCACAGGCGCTTAGAAATAGCCGTAACGGCCATGGCGCGGCTGAGCGCGCTGTAGTTCATGGTCAGTGCCACTTCCGAGCCAACCGTGCGCCTGCGCTTCCCTGTATCCAGCACCGAATGGTCGCTGGTTGAACCGGCCAACGTACACCCCAGAGGGAAGCCCAACCCTTGAATATCCGTGTCCTGCGAGCCCAGCGCTAAAACCACTTGGTTGGATATGTCCACTGGCCTGGTGGTGGCGACGGTCACGCGATGCGATTTGTGGCTGGACTCAATGACCTCAGCAACCAAGCCAAAAGCGTTGTCCGACAGCCCGTTGATCAGGCGTCCACTCACCGGCTCACACCCGAGCAAAATGGACTCGCCCAGCCGCAGGTTATTCACCCGCGCGTGGTCTGGCCCGGTGAGTAGCAGAGGTAATGAGGCCGAGTTACCACCCGAAAGTTGGGGAATGCGGATGCCCGAGGCCGACTCCGCCGTCGCAATAGCCGCACACAAACACAGCAGCGCTGCGGTCGTGGGTGGCACGCCAGACAGACACGCAAAGTTGACGCCCACACCGTCTAGCCTCAGGCTCCTATGCCTATGTACCGCTGAGACAAAGGCGGGCAAATCACGCAGCAACAGCCCCTCGCGGCTATCGCCAACCTCCACCATCAGCATGACACCGTGCACGCGGCCAACCGCTAGTGCCGCGGCGCCCAGCAGGGCAATGGTCTCTAGCTCGGTGTTGTAACTGTTGGTGCAATACGCCACCACACCGGCCATCTCAGCACGCATTGGCGCGCGAATCAGACTGATCGGACAGGTGATCCCAGCCGTGCGCAACCGCATCACATTGTCCAACCGCGAGTCGGCTAGCCCAACCACACCGCCGTCTAGCATGGCTTGCGCGACTGCTGGGTGGCCACCGACCCCTTTCGTGACGCCTGTGACACTGATTCCAACGCGTCCGAGACGGTCACACAAGAACTGGGCGTTCCGACGTATGACCTGCGTATCGATATCGATGCGTGGTAGCGGGTTCAAACCGTCAGCGGCTCACGACACGCCTTAAGCACAGGGAAGGCATCGCACACCATATCAACCAAGGCCTGCGTTGGGCGCCGCAACGCATCGGTGACAGGCAGGCCCAACGCGGTCGTCAGTTGATTGATGGCGCTTTGAATCGCCGCATCGTCGCCCATTCCCTCATGGTTTAAGGTTAAACCAATGACCTTGGTATCGGCGAATGACTGGATGAGTGCGATTTCTTGGGCAGGGCTGGGGACACGCATCGTAGGAAAGTCAACGCGACATACCCGCTCAGGCGCGTGCTGGATGATCACGCCTTGTGGTTGACTGCCTCGCAGGATAGACGCCGAGGTACAAAAAGCGGGGTGACTTAAAGCGCCTTGTCCTTCAACCACAATCACATCAGGGTGCTGTTCGTCATCGGCCTTGACCACCTCCCCTTCGAGCTGACCACAAAGAAATTGCGGCGGTATCGCATCCATCGCCACGCCGTATCGCGCCCCCTGCATCAAGCCGGTTTGCCCAGTGCCCACGAGGACCGTGCGAATCCCGTGCGCATTGAGTGCATCCGTCAAAATGGTGGCCGTCGTTCGCTTGCCTATGGCGCAATCGGTTCCTAGCACCGCAATGCGAACCGCCCGCACGTTCGTCACTAAGCCATCAAACACGCGCAGTTCATGGATGGGCGGTGGCTTGCGTACGTCGTGTATCGACACACCGGAGGCTTTGCTGGCGTGGACCATTTCTGTGTCCTCGCCCAAATACATATGCAACCCGCAAACAATGTTCATGCCTGAACGGATTGCTTCAAGGACCACCGCCCTGTGAGCGCTGGGCAACTTGCCATCGGAGGGTGCGACACCGTAAATAAACGTCTCTGGCGTCGAGCCGGTGTGCGCAATGAGTTGAGCCANGGACGCGAAGATGGGAATATCGTTTTTCTTACCGTCCAGTACCGTGCCACTATCTAACCCCGCGCGGGTGCTGTCCACGACCCCGATCACGGCATAGCGCTCTGAATGCCGCACCAAACCATTGGCTGTTTTACCGTCGATTTCGGCAAACTGTCCCTCACAAAAGACAGCTGCTCTTGGCATGACAGGCCTCGTATCGCGTTTTGGTGTTTTAGTAATAGTCATATAATTTCATAATATTAATATTTAATTATTATTTTACATTATATGATAATTTTGTAGTATATAAATACTAGAAACATTGCCAAGCTCGCATGTATATCGCATTGCGAAGCTGGCTCGTTCCGGGGCGAGACCGGGGCGAGAATTGACAGTAAAATCGCATGCTGGCAGCCCCTCAGGCCTCTCTCCCACCCAACCAAAGCCTAAGGCGCATGTCGCTACCCCTAGAAATATCAGACAGCAAGCTCGGCGCCGGATTGGCCATCATGTCGGCTATTTTCTGGGGCGTCGCAGGCGCGTGCGCCCAATATGTCTTTCAAAACAAAGGCCTCACCGTTGACTGGTTGGTCAGCTTTCGCCTCCTGAGCGCGGGGGGCATCTTGCTGCTGTACGCGAAGCTACGTGGGCGGGCTGTGGGTGCGATTTGGCGAGACCAGCGTGCGTGGCCCAGTCTGCTCATCTTCGGGTTAATCGGCATGCTTGGCGTTCAGTACACCTACTTTGCAGCGATCCGCCACTCCAACGCCGCGACAGGCACGGTGCTGCAATACGTCGGTCCGACGCTGATTGTTATTTACTTTGTCATTCTGCGCCGCCGCCTCCCAACGCCAAAAGAAGCCGGGGCCGTTGTATTGGCGTTCGTGGGCACTTTGCTGCTCGCCACACATGGTGAGCTCAGCAAGCTAGAGATTTCCAGCTGGGCCCTGTTCTGGGGCTTGTCCTCTGCCGTTGCGCTTGCGTTTTGCAGTATTCAACCCATGCGCTTGCTGCGCTACTACGAGGCAACGGTACTGGTTGGCTGGGCCATGCTNATTGGTGGCNTGGGCTTTAGCCTCCTGCACAACCCGTGGACGGTCCAAGGCACCTGGGAGNCATCCACCGTCGCTGCTGTCGCATTCATCGTGATCTTCGGCACCGTGATTTCCTTTGTAGGCTACCTCAATGCGGTCAAGAAAATTGGCCCAGAAAAATCCAGTCTTCTGGCATGTGGGGAACCCTTATCGGCAGCGATTACCTCCGTGGTGTGGCTCAGCGTGCCATTTGGCGTGTTCGACTGGTTGGGCGCGTTTTGCATCATCGCCACCATTGTTATTTTGAACCGCAGTCCCGCGTCAACGTCGCCGCAATAAAGGCGTGAGCAAGCGGGTCGCTTGGCACTCACTGTCTATCGCTCAATGCCTTACCAATGCGGTCTAAAAGGGCTTGGTGATGAAAGGGCTTCAAGATAAGGTCATCCATGCCGGCGGATAGACAGGCCATGCGCGCTTCATCACTACCATCCGCCGTAAAGCCAATAATGCAAGCCTTCTCGGCCCGGGAAGACTCGACCTCGGAACGCATACGTCGCGTCGCAGTTAACCCGTCTACTGTCGGCATCAGCATATCCATCAGAACGACTTGTATCGGTTGCAAGGCAAACATTCGAATGGCGTCCTCGGCATCGCTAGCGACCAAGACCGTTACGTTCGGAAAATTTTTGTTGATAAGTCGCCCGACAATCAGCAGGGTTTGCTCGCTGTCATCGACAACTAAAACCTGACCGTGCTGTGTGCGCTGAACGGGCAATGTGGCCGCAGCGCTCGGCGGTTTTGGCGCGTCAACAATTGGCAGCTGCAACGTAACTGTGAACGTGCTTCCCACGCCCATCTCACTTTGCAGCAACACATTGCCATTCATTAATCGCACCAGAGAGTAGGCAATGGGTAGGCCCAAGCCAACGCCGCCCGTATCACGAGAAACCGAGCCACTCAGCGGTAAAAACGGATCAAATATATTTTGCTGATCTTTCTCACTGATTCCACCACCGCTATCGGTGACCGCGATAGACACGTACACCACGCCTGCGGCTGCATCAACCACCGAACCGACATCAATAGCAATGGCCGAGTTCCGCGAGGACGCATACGCATTGCGACATAGCTCGGTTAATACCTGGGTCAAACGGCGCGGATCCAATCGCACCCACGACGGCAAGTCAGGGTCTACGCTGAGTGTCACACGGCGTGTTATCTGGGCCTCCTCCCGCACAAAATCTGGACTAGCCAAGACCGCTACAAGGTTGTCAAAGAACCCAGGCAACGCCACCTGAACGACGTTTAAACCCAGCCTACCCGCAAACAATGCGGCATAGTCAAGCAAGTTGTCGACCGAGCGTAATAGCTGCCAGATGGACACTTGCACCTCACCCAGTCCCGCCTCATTTTTAATGGGGTCGATACCCGCGGTATCCACATCCTCCAGCGCCATAGACATCGCGTGAACCGGCGCGCGCAACTCATGACTCACACTCGCAACAAATTCGCGCTGGTGATAGTTGGCCGTTGAGAGCACTTGAATGGAGTCAATCAACTTTTTACGTTTGGCACGCAGATCGGATAAGAAGCGCCCGTAAACNGCCACACGTAAAACAGGAACCAGAGAAAAACTGCCCGCGAGACCAAGGTAAAGGAGCAAAGGCCAGACAGCATTCGCCTCCATGACTTCCACACTGGGGATCATCAAATAGCCGCTACCTTGCACCCAACCGATACCAAAAATCGTGACCAAAATCAGTGGTACGAAAATTTTCATGCAAGGTATCTCAAGCACAACCATCAGCAAGGGGACCGCAAAGAAAAAGCACGTTGCACTGCTTCCAATGCCCCCCGACCACAGAACAAGTACCGTGGTCGCCAAGTGGCAAGAAAAGGCGAATGTATAAATGACGGCGATGTCACGCCATTTAAAAATACGGCCGCCCGTTAACAGTAAGCACTGAATCACACCCAATCCCAGATACATCCATTGAAGCAAGGGTGCGGGGGCAAAAACTGCATACAGAAAAGAAAAAACGGCTCCGGCCACAATCACCAGATCAATAACGTTGCGCACACCACTATTTACAAGTGCCCATAACCAAGCAGGCTTGTTTTGCGCAAACCAATCACCGTCTTCAGCACCCTCGCTACCCTTGCGCTTAGCCGCTCCCCCAGTGGCCTGCGTGGCCTGCG
>JGI26088J50261_1001560_pt1 | contig 12291 bp, 4 predicted proteins | sample SaaInl1SG_22_DNA_FD_50261 | JGI IMG/M metagenome (IMG submission 50261)
TGAGGCACGCCTACAAGCGCGCGGCGTAAATACCGCAGCATTAACCATGTCCGACATCCCTCGCGTTCAACCTATCGTTGAAGAGGAGATTGCTAAAATGAAGGCGGAGGCTGCGTCGCAAAATGCTCCAGTCGCGGAAGAAGCGACTATCGCAATTTTAGATACGGCTGTTACAGTAAACGAACGCATCAGAGTTGGGGAGATCGAAGAAAGCAAAGCAGAAGTTGCCCTCTCAGATAGCTCTGATGCGAATCTTGTTTTTGGGAAGCACATCTTCCGCGACGGTTCTATCCGCACGTTTGAAGTGAGCAAGGATTACATCCCGAATGAATCTTACATTCTAGGGCCTGGTGATGTGGTGACCGTGAGCATCTTTGGTAAGTCGCAAGCGGATCTGCAGTTCACCATTAAGCCCGATGGATTTATCGAGCCTGCCAACCTTCCTAAGATCTATTTGAAAGGGGTTAGTTTGGGTCAGGCGCGTAAGATCGTAGAGCGGAGGTTGCGTAATTTCTACCAATTTGAAAGTGGCCAGTTTGCGTTGACATTGACCACTGCGCGTACCTTAACCATCCAGATTACGGGTGCCGTAGCGCAGCCAGGGACCTACACCCTTAGTGCCTACAACACCGCATTTAATGCACTGATTGCGGCTGGTGGTCCATCGAAATTGGGTACCGTAAGAAATATTCAAGTGATTAACGGGGGACGCGTGAAGGAATTGGACGTGTATGAATACCTATTTAATCCTAAGAAGCAGAAGGACTATTACCTGCAGAACAATGACATCCTTTATGTGCCGTTTATCGGTGACCTCGTGGAGGTGAAAGGTTCTGTGAAGCAGGTGGGTGTCTTTGAGATGAAAGACAAAGAGACCTTCGAAGACCTCTTGACCTATTCCGGTGGGTATTTGAGTGATGCTTTGGAGGACGAGATACAATTGGTCCGCAAGAATGCTGAAGGTTCTTTTGTGAAAGAATACAGCGGCGATGAGCTCGCTTCGTTGACTTTTGAAGACGGTGATAAAGTGATCGTTGCGACGCAGACTTCGGATAAGAAGGATTATGTGGAGGTAAAGGGCCTTGTGGATTACCCCGGAGTTTATGGTATTCGTGATTACCCTTCTTTGAAAGTATTGTTAGAGAAAGTAGGCCTTCGTGAAGAAACAAGGTTGGATGTAGGTTATTTAACTCGCCTTCGTACGGATGGAACTACCTCATTACAATCGTTCTCTTTGGAGGAAGTTTTGAATGGCGAGAGTGATGTGGAACTGATGGCTGAGGATATCATCCAAGTTCTGGACAAACGCAACTACGTAGACCGTGCCACTGTGAAGGTGAGCGGTGAGGTACGTAACCCAGCAAGCTATACAGTGGATGAGGCATTGACCATTCAGGCTCTTATTGACCTCAGTAACGGGTTAACTCAAGAAGCAAAACGTGATGCAGCCTACGTGTTCCGTACCTACCCGAACGGTGAGACAGAAGTACTGCCTGTGGCCTTAGACGATGCTTCATTTACATTTATGGATCGTGATGAACTTCGCATCCTTTCTGAAAAGACCTTTTACGACGGTGCAGTGATCTCAGTAAGTGGTGAGGTTAAAATTCCTATAGAGATGCCTTACGATGCTACCATCACTTTAGCAGAAGTTGTAGAGCTTGCAGGAGGATTGACCTTCGCGGGAGATTCTACCCAACTCATGGTTTACCGCATGAATTTCTCAGGCGAGGAGATTGGTGAGCTTGTTGAAGTGCCTTTGAATTTGAACGTAGATGCAGGGTTTGAATTTGAGCCGTTTGATGCATTGGTGGTACGTAAGAAAACTGGTTTTGAGTTCCAAGAGTTTGTGACCATTTCAGGTGAAGTATTGTACCCAGGTCGCTATGCCATCAAAGAAGGTGAGACTGTTAAAGATGTCGTTCGCAAGGCAGGTGGATTGACCAAAGAAGCCTTCCCAGAGGCAGCATCTTTTGTACGCCAAGGAAAAGGTCGCGTGTTCATCTCTATCGATCGCATCTTGCGCGGTGGTGGTAACTACGAAAACATTGAGATGCTTCCAGGTGATCAAATCATCATCCCTACCAAAGATTTAACAGTAGAGATTCGATTGGCAAATACGGAAGCTGCCGAATACGGTCAGTTCGCTGGAGATTATGACCGTGAGAGTGTTTACGTAGCTTACGTTGCAGGTAAGAGTGCTAGATGGTACGTGAAGAACATGGTTGGTGGTTTTGGCGACGATGCTAAACATACCGATGTGAACGTCGTATATGCCAACGGTACTGTGAAGGACTTTAAATGGTATAGATTAGTTAATAGATACCCTAAGGTAAAAGCCGGTTCTATGGTCATCGTAGGGGCTAAACCTGTTAAAGAGAAAAAAGATCGTCAACGAGAAGATTTCGATTGGCAAGAATTCTCTGCAAACATTATGGCGCAGACTACTTCTATCTTCAGTCTTTACGTTCTTGCGACTAGATTGTAATCAGTTGATTCATAAATTTTTAAGGAGCCCCGCCGTGTCCGGGGCTTTTTTGTTTTTGAGTATGATTGAGCACGCGTGATAAATATTTGTCTCGATTGAGACTGTTCGGCATTATCTTTGCACTGCTTTGAGCCAACCAATAACCTATGCTGCATGAAACAGAACCTATTCATGAAGCGCACCCTTTTTGCCACTGCCCTAATTCTTAGTTGCGCCTTTGCTTCGGCACAGACCATTCGTTTTAAAACGGATTACAACGCTCCTAAGTCTTCCTCTACCCTGAAGTTTGAGACGGCCTCTTTTTCTGGCACCTTGAAGTCCAGTAATAATGAAATTGAATTGAAAGTGAAGAATAACGGTAGCCACCACTTCACAAGTAAAACAGCCAAAATTAGCCTAAAGGATATCACCGGACGCGGTTTTAATCTGTGTTCAGAAGACGTAGTGAAATTGGCCCCGGGGGATCGTAAAAACATGACATTGACTAATTGCAAGAACGGAATAGGATTGTTCTTTCTAGATACTCAGTACAGCTCTAACATGGAGTTTGAGGAGGACGCCTTCTTCCTTCGCGGGAAAGAGTGGACGCTAACCATTGGTGGGGAGACGTTTACTTTCTATACAGATATCTAAACGCTGCACTTCCTATCGGAGGCGCTAGCATCAAAAGGAGATATATTGAGAGGTCTATGGGGTCGAAGGTGGCGCCTGGTATTCTTTGTTCTGAGATTTCCCAGAGGAGGGCGAGTAGAATTGGCACCCAGGTATAGGTCCAATTCTTCCAGATCGCGCGGAAGGCTAAGATGCCGAAGAGTGCCCAGAACAGATCGCTGCCGTGATTGCGCAGGATGGTCCAGCTCGAGTAATGCAGCAGGATGCCCATAGCCAATGAAAGCAAGGCGAGGTAGGCGTAGTTCCCTTTTAGAATAGATCGTGCCATGGGATTCTTAGTAGGCTTCTAAGGTGATGGTGACTTGGTCGCAGGGGGCGCCGCCGGCATAGCCTGTCTCTGCAAAGATTTCCATAGTCGCGGCGGATGAAAACGTGAATATGGTACTGGAATCGGTTTTTAATTCTGTAACACCATTAGGTAGGACATAGGACGTCCACACACAGCCGTCATTGATAAACAGCTCGATGTCTGTAGGAGCTGTGGAATAGTTGTTTTTGACGTTATATTCTACACTGCTGCAATAACAATCATCAATTTCAGTAGAAGCTACAGCTGTGATGAGCATCGTAGCAAGTACTAACGTACTGAGGAGGAGTTGGAGTTTGGCTGGTTTCATAGTAGAAAGGTCTTGTTCCTATAAGATCGGAATAAAGCCTTGGAGTACAATGTTTCAGTTGAGACCAATTTGGTGGAACGCAAAACGCCCACCTCTTTCGAAGTGGGCGCTTTTGGTTTGGTCAACTTTGCTTAGCCTAGGTTTAGTTTGGTTGGCTTTACTAACTGTGCAATGAATGTAGCTAAGCTTCGGTTTATTGGTTTGGAGGGTAAACATAGAAAGATCTTTTCCAGTGGCGCTCTAAACTTATCGTAGCGGCCTTTTATTTATCGTAGCGTATCAATTTCAACTCTCGATGTCTCAAAGTGTCTCGATTTAGACTCTACCGTCTTGATTTAATGTAATTATGCCCATTAGTCTCAAGCGAGACAAAATGACACTATAGCATCTCAGTTCTGAGACTTTGTGCTTATTGCACGTATGATTTCGCTACCTTTATAGTAACCAACACCAATACCATGCGAAAACTACTTTTAGTCTTTGCCTTGCTGCCTCTTTCTCTACTCGCCGACACCTACTATTGGGTAGGTGGAGCAGGTAATTGGTCCGATATTAACCACTGGGTGACAGCCTCAGGTGGCAACGTTTATCATACTCAATTACCCGGCTCCAATGACGATGTCTTTTTCGATGCAAATAGCGGATTTTCTTCGAATGACAGTGTCCTCTTCACCGTTCAAACCAATTATTGTAATGACTTAAACATCAATGTACCAGGACAAATACCCACCTTCTTTGGAGCTCTTAGCAATATTTTAAGAGTATATGGATCTATCGATATGTCTACCCCTGTACATTGGGAAGTAAGAGGAACATTATATCTTGAATCTACCAGTACAGAAACGTTAGCTATTACTGATACCCTTAAAAGTGTGTTTTTTAACACCTCTGGCGTTTGGAATATTACAGATAGTATCGTTGCTAATAAAGTAATCCTTGACAATGGTACATTAAACCTCAACAACAGCGCCTATTTTCAATGTGATACTTTTGAAGTTAAAAGTGGAACCACTCTAAATGCAACGAACGTTCTTTTTAAGTTCGGTTATTCCCAGATTGATCAAAACGCCACTTTCAGTCCAACTAATATTGACATACAATTACAACGACCTCTCAATACTTGGTCAAACCCATATTTCAGGTATTACCCTAGCGATAGCATTCACATAAACACCATTAAAACAACTCAGGGGAGTTCCCAAGTATACCTGAATAATGTAAGTGTTGACACCATTTATGGCAGTAATTCTGTTAATCTAACGGCCTATGATTCTGAAATAATTTTTTTCGACGCAGGTTACCCTAATATTGAATTGACTAGGTCGTATACATCTTCTCCAATTGATGCAAACTATTTGAATGTTAGACTTTTTGACAACAGTCAAGTCCCCTCTATAAAAAGTAATAGCTGGGCCTATGTCTGTCTTCAAAATAATAGTGCGACCGACTCCGTGATTGTTAATGGTAATCTAGAAATAGGAGGGCAAAACAACACCAAGGTACCGCTCGTTCGAAGTGAAACATTAGATGTACGATATGTATGCGCTGGAGGAACTTTAAACCTTGGAAACGTCTTCACACAGGGCAATATTACAATGTCTATCCCAGCTAATATAGATACGCTGAACATGGGTTATCCAGCCACAATGATCTTGAATCATTCTGGCACTAGTCAAATAACATATTTGAAGTCACTGGCCCCATGCGACAGCACGAACAGGATTGAATCGAAAACCAGTTTTGCCTCCAAAACATTAGATATATCTGATGGAAATATTACCAATACCCATTTCAGAGACGTAATAAACAACAATCAATCCGGCTTAACTATTAGTTCAGGTAACCTAATGCGTACTGCTGGGTTCACATCAAATAATTCAAATGGTGCTACCTACTATTGGGTCGGAGGATCTGGTAATTGGTCAGATGTAAGTCATTGGGCAACTATTTCTGGAGGCACTACAAGTGTTGGCTGTATTCCTACCCTTTTAGACACAGTGGTTATAGACGATAATAGTGGCTCTTCTAACTTCACCATTCAGTTAAGCGACTTTACTGAGATTGCTGCTTTTTTAGATCAAACCAGTCAACTTGAACCCACATTAAATAGTCCCTGGGCTGCTATTTTCAGAGCTTCGAACAGATTTCACAATAAGAACTGTAGCTTTTATAATGGCATGTTTGTTTCGTTGGAAGGGAGTTATCAGAATTCTACTTTAAAAAGCCGAAAAAAGATTGGTCGATTAGTTTTGGGAACAACAGGCAAGTGGACCCAAATAGATTCGGTCAGATGCGATCGTTTCCACTTCTTCAAAGGGGTTTATGATCAAAACGAATATCCCCTATATGTTGATGATAGAATGTCTAACAACCGAGACGAACATGATAGCTACGTAGTAGGAAATGTGAATTGGGACATTGAAAATACAGAAGCCTATATACGCCAACTTAATTTTTCCTCAGGAGGAAATTACATCACCAATGTAAGCGGAAGCACCGTATATCTTAATAATTGGCAAGAACACTACATAAACGATTCGCTAAATTTAAATAGAGTAATTTCTAACGGGAATGGCGGCGAATTCTACTTGGCCGGAAGTATTTGGAACGTTCAGAGCTTAACTAACTTCAATGACCTAGAACTTCGCTGGGGAGATACTCGGTTAAATAGCGATACCCTGATACTTCAGTGTCCAGCAACTGTTTCATCTAACTCCTATCTATCAAATGAATATAGGATTGGCTACTTCTTTCCAAATTCGGATTGCGGAAACCGCCTAACCATGGAAGGAAATTTTGACTGGGAACCTACCGTAGGTCCTCACACTATTCCCTTTGCTAACTTTAGCGGTATCAATGTAACTCAAGACAGTATTATAGCTATATCATCAACGGATTTAGGAGGAAATACGAATGTAATATTTACTCCTGATCAAACTAGGACCTTGTACTGGGTGAATGATGGTGGTTCTTGGAATGATAGTATACACTGGTCCTTAACTTCGGGTGGAATTGGGGGTGAATGTTTGCCAACTCCAATTGACAGTGTGGTATTTGACGACAATAGCTTTGTGAATAGCCATAGTGTCAACATTAATAACACAAATGCTTTTGCCCATGATATCATAATCGACAGCGCTGGGTGGGCTTCTTTCAATGGAAATAAAAGCATGCTTTTTTATGGAAGCCTTATAGTCCATGACTCCATTTACGTAAATCCATGGGATAATGATTGGATAGGAGAAACGAATAATCTTGATTCCATTTATCTTAACGCCGGTCGCCTTGGAGATTTCTCTTTGAAGGGTAGTAATTGGATCGTACCAACCGATATCACCATAGCAAATCAATTCAGGAATTATGCCGATTCCACATATTTAGATTCCGGAATAATCTTTAATAATTTGAGCAATTCAATTTATAATTATGGTGATCTGTATTCGCAAAACAATACCTTTTCTGGCTCTAACCTTTACAATTATGGCCATTGGTTTGATACGAATTCCGTTATAGATCTATCAAGTACTTTTTACAGCAGTGGCACAACATTTAATTCGGGAACATACGTTACTTGTTATTATTTAAGCCTAAATGGTAATGATTCCATTTTAAATGGTTTTTATGAATCTGATTATCAAATCGAAATAGGGAACACAACCTATTTGAAAAACGATAGCTTAATTAGTCACAGAGAATATCGGATTGGAGGAACCTATTCAGATACCAATACCTTCCACTATCTTAACCATGATTCATATCTAAACCCACAATGGGGAGATTATGCTCGATTCTATATGCAGTCCAATGATAGCATCGGAAACTTTAGATTTGAAGGCATTAATCAAGCATATTATTATCATACAGGCTCAGGAAGTATTCAAACACTTCACTTAATGGATAACACGCTTCTTTATGATAATCCAGAAGCAGACTCCCTATACTTATATGCTGGCAACACTTACGAAATAGAATCAGGAAAGACTTTAGAGATCAATGAATATCTAAATGCCTTTGGTACATTCTGTGATTATATCTACATAAGATCGGATGACCAAGGTACACGTTCTTACATAAATAGTGATTTTCAAATCTTCACTAACTTTTGCGAATACCGTGATATTGAGTATGCCGGTAGCTCTACTTATTTTGCTGGAGATCAAAGTACTGATCAAGGCAATAATTATAACCTTTTGTGGGATAATATAGCTGGTTACATATGGGGCTTCCCTTCAGACACATTAGCATTCTTTTGTAATGATACAAGCGTATACTCTGAATTCGTCTTGGGGACAGAAACATTTCAAAATGCTCTTAACTTTTTATGGGATGACGGTAGTGATTCAACCCATAGAGTTATTACTCAAAGTGGTCTTTATTCTGTTACTGCTTTTTACGCGACTTGCACTTACACGGATTCAATTCAAGTAAACTTTGTCTATAAACCAGAAGTAGATGCCACACAATTCTCTGTATGCAAAGGCTCTAATATTTCTGTTTTTAGCCAAACACCAGATGGAATCAATGTTGAGTGGTCCAACGGCTCCACACAAGACACCTCGAATTATATTGTCAACAGTGATACTTCTATTGTTGTGAATTGGTTACGAGGTGGAAATATACTTTGTTCCGATACTCTAATCATCGAAGGCGTGAGCATTGACGCCATCACAACCTCTGCTGCAGATCCATTGTGTGCAGATTCCCAAGACGGTCAGATAGACATCACCGGGATTACAGGTGGCCATGGTCCATTCAATCATTCATGGTCTCACAGCTCTACGCTAAATGGAACTTCAGCCACAAACCTTATAGACGGGTGCTATTTCATCACCACCACAGACACCCTTGGTTGTGCGCGCGTGGACACAGTATGTCTCATCGCGCCACCGCCACTTTCGGCAACCTATTCACTTACTCAACCCTTCTGTGAAGGAGACCCTGGCGCTGCCGTTGTAGGAGCGAATGGAGGAACACCTGCATACTCTTACACCTACAATTTCAACCCTACATCTATCCCATCGGGCAATTATACGTTCACCGTGACCGATACTAACGGATGCACCGCAGATACAAACTTCACCATTGCCCACACCTTTAATTTTGATTATACCGTAGACATCGATACTGCTACTTGTGGGGAAAACAACGGTGCGGTCCAAATCATGCCGTCTAACCCGAACAACGCCTACACCTACTCATGGAGCGCCTATCCCGGATATGGTAATAACGGTCAAATCTTTATGCCCGTTTCTAACGGATTCATCTACATCCAGGACTCCGTAGCAGGCTGTATCGACACAGTGTATTATGAAATCCCTGCAGGTGGGGTAACCAACGCCATCTTCCTCACTAGCCAAGACAGTGGCGTCAGCCCACTCACGGTAAGTACCACAAATATCGCTGCAGCTCCAGGACTACAATACACATGGATGATTAACGGCGATACAGTAAGTTTTGCCCAGGATACCTCCTTTACTTTCGGGGGTTACGGAGATTACCTGATCACCCTATGTGTTTACGATCCTGTTTTCGGTTGCCAATTCTGCTCTGAAAAGTGGATCAAAGTCCTACCCAACCCAGAGTTCGACGCACCCAACTTCTTCACCCCAAATTTTGACGGTATCAACGACTACTTCGAACTTGTCATAGGCCAAGACCTTGAATGGTTGGAAGTGGAAATTTTCAATCGCTGGGACCAGCTCGTCTTCCGCTCCAACGAAGTAGATTTCCAATGGGACGGACGAGCCATGAACGGACGAGCCTGTGCCTCTGGTGTCTATTTCTGGGTCATCCGCTATACCGAAGTAGGCAACCCACAGGTCATCCCTGCCCAAGGCACCGTGCACCTTATCGATTAACGTTTTAAACCGCCAGAACCCTAGATTCTTCTAGAGGTTATAGCACCTGCCCCTGCGAGCACTCGTAGGGGCTTTTTTACCCATTAACTAGTCATTTGAACACAATTGTACCAAAAGAAAAAAAGCACCCACTCTTTCGGAGAAATGGATGCTTTTTCGCGAGAACAAACTTTAGACTACGCTTAGGTGAGGCTTGGTTAACTTACAAATGCAATGAATTATTAGCGTAGATCTATTCGTTTATTGGTATAAATATACTGAGTGTTTCGTCTTTTTCACAAACAGACTTATCGTAGTCCCCTTATTTTTATCGTAGCGTAACAATCTGATGCACAGAGGTGTTAAAGTGTCTCGATTTAGACTTCTGAAGATCAATAAGCATGCTTCTCATAAATGCAGCTAGAACAAAAAAGCCCGAGCAGTGCCCGGGCTTTTTTGAATTTCGTCAGTACTCTACAGCGTAAAACAAATGTTTATGCTCGACATTCCGTTGTAGAAAATTGCGTTTTGATTGGTTGAAACGAAATAGCCCAGTCCAACTGAGGTCTTGTTAAAATTGACACCAGTTCCGAAGGAAACGAACTGTCTATTGCCTTTGTCTTGAGACTCCAAAGAGGCACTTACGGCCACGTATACCTTGTCATTGATCAACGCTTCTGTGCCTATCAAAGTACGCCACTCTTGCACCTCTTCTGACGTTCCATTCGGCGCATCAGAAAACGATCCAAACATCGCGGCAAACAAACCTAGAGGCTGCTCTTGGCCCATTAGTATGGATCCATCTGCATTCCTGATTGGGGTTGAGGGAACTAAGAATTTTTGGAAGGTCAAATTCGGAGACAATTTGATGGCCTCGTTCAATTCCAAAGAATACAGTGCACCTAAGCTCATCTGGGTGGGCATATACGCTAGGTTATCTTCGCTAAATGAATTCTTCTTTCCTATGTTGTTTAGCCCCCAAAATGCAACAAGTTCGCCGTTGCCCAGCTCTTTGGTGTAATCAGCACTAAAATCCACTAGCAGCGCATTTTCCCTGATTACAGCAGAGCTAAAGGAACTGCCTAGATTGGTCGAATTGTAACCAAGTTTAACTCCAGCTCGGAACGATTCTGAAAAGCGTTGTACAACACCAACTTTTATGTTGTTCTCAGAAGGTTGGAAAAAGCCCAATTCATTTCCCTCGTTATCTCGAAGCTCAGCATTTCCCGCTTGATAGTAAGAGAACTCCGCCAATACGGTCGTGTTCTCGTTTAAACGGTGCATACCGGCTACGCCACTCACAAAGGATTCTGGCCCAGATTCCCCACCAAAGGATGGGAGCGTCTTTAACAAAAGTCTACTGCCCTGCTCAAGGTCAGTAATACTAAACGCCGTCGCATTTACTGTTTTGCCTAAAAGGCTTGCAGCGTCCGACATTCCAGGTGCGCCTCCATAAGGTAAACTTAAATACCCTGAAGTGTAAAGAGGGACATTAGTGCTTGAGGACGACTGTCCCCAAGCGCTTGCTGTCATGAATGATGCGAGTGTAATTAATGCGAGTTTTTTCATTCTAGTTTACCTTTTCAAATCGTTCTACAATAGTTCTACCTTCAGCAGTAATAATCTGTATGAAGTAGATACCAGCTGGTAGCTCTCTGAAATCGAACTGATGTGCTCCATCCCCTTGAACCAGCTTTTGAGCCATTATGCGACCAGTCATATCAGTGAATTTGATTCTGATATCTTTTTGGTCCGCCCATGCACCCGATAGCTCGAGATTCACATAGCTTCTTGTAGGGTTCGGGTAAATCATCAGATCACTTTCAAGCACTACATCTACCCATTCGTCCGTACCAATCGGCAATCCACCATCTTGACCCCAGTCTAACATGTTAGACATAGAAGTCACATACGAGCTCTGCTTACCGGCAGATGGGCTACAACCTCCGTTTGTAAACTTAGCGCCCACCTCATAGAGAAGTGCTGTGATTGTTGTATTCACCGGATAGATATCTGTGTATGTCTGAACGTTTGAACTTACAGAATCGATCAAAATTCTATTAATTGGGCTCAACCATCTGTAGATGTAATACGTCTCTACCTGCTTGCCTTCGTAGGCTGTCCATTGAAGGTTTACTTCATTTGCAGCAACACCTTGGCTCGCTTGCAAGTGGATGGTAGCATGGTAATCCGATGTATCTGAGAAGTTACCACAGCTATCTACAACTGCAATCTTGTAGCGATAAGGCTGAACTGCCGGATTAGAGTTTTGATCCGCCCATGTACTCATGTCATTGTACTGGTTCGATCCTACACTCACATATTGCGTAGATGCATTCTCACGGAAGATTTCGTACGATGCCGTCTTCTCGCCTGGAGTTTTCTCCCAAACAAGCATATTTACACCTGTTGAATCTACAGTAACCACACAGATCTCTTCGTCATTGTATGGGAATGGAGCGTCTACCAAATGAGTTGTAGTATCCGTACATCCATTTGCATCCATCACAACAAGATCATAGTAACCATAGGCAACTGTGATATCCTCAATCGTATCACCATTGCTCCATGAGAAGGTATATGGTGACGTACCTCCAGCAACTGTAACATCTATGAAACCGTCTTGAGTTTGAGGACAACTAGCATCTACAATAGATACTGCAGAGATGTACAAACT
>JGI26088J50261_1001561_pt1 | contig 12285 bp, 9 predicted proteins | sample SaaInl1SG_22_DNA_FD_50261 | JGI IMG/M metagenome (IMG submission 50261)
ATGAAACCCTGCTCAACGAGGTTGCAGAAACTGTATCGCAAGCGGTGAAAGACGCCGCCTAAGGCCAAACCCGCATCATACTTAGACACAAAACCAAACGCGTGTTTCCCTGCAGAGCCTTGCGCTGAGATACGGTTTAGTGGCGTAAGCATTTGAGCTCTGCGTTCTGCCAAACGAAGATGCGCTGCTCTCGAACGGCGACTTTGTTACACCTTAAGAACTCAATCGGCGCAATAATTTCATGATGGGAATTTCTATATAACGCAGCAGCAATTGTGCAAAAATTATAGAAAATATCGCAGTGAGCGTGAATATCATCCAAGTTTGTGCAACTGAAATCGTGGCAAGCTGTGCCCTGTCTGTCGATCGTAAGACCATTACGGCTGCGAGCGCCAAAAATGGCATGTGGAATAAATAGATTCCAAAAATACATTGGGAAATAGTTTTGCAAGCCTGCCCCAATGGGCTCATCCATTTTGCTCCAAACACAAGTGAATTCCAAATCACCATTGATAATCCAACAGAAAATATCGTTATTGAAGATCCAAAATAAACTACAAGAACCGGTTCTGGTAACCTGTATAACCACGCGTCCTCAATATGTACGGGCGTATAACAGCAGATAATAATCATGAATAACCCAGCGAATCCTAGGCCACGCCACGAGTGCTTTACGGCGCTGCTTGACGCTCTGTAATACGCAATCGCTAATCCCATTCCAACGAGGAAGGGAGGCAAACGGAACCACGGGTGGTAATACAAATGTTTGGCAGCATCCGACGCCGGTAAGCTTTGGTACGTATCCAAAAACACGCGGCCGGCAGAAATGTCTGATATGTGCAAATAAGCCACCCGAGACCCTGTCGTAATCAGTATGGCCAATCCTAAAATAAGCAAGGGACGTGTGCATTTCAAAATGAGAGTTAATAACGCTGGCATAAGCAAAAAGAACAGCATCATCACTTCCATTGACCAACCAACCGGGATGACATTGCCAACACCTAGGGTGACGCCCAGAAATACAGCGGAGAGAGCAAACTGCAACGGATCAAATGGTGATCCTAGTTGAAACAGGAGAAGTGCTAAGTAGTAGAGTGGTAAGATACGCGACAGACGCTTAAAAACAAAACTTCGCACGTCGATGCGCCCGAAACGCGTATGCTCATCCAGCAATGTCGAAGTTAACAAAAACGATGAGACAAGAAAGATCGCGTCTACGCCAAAGGGTTGCCAAGCGAATGTCATCCATGTTGGCAGTTGCTCAATGAGAGCAAGGGCTGCATCGCTTCCTCCATAGCTGAAGACACCAAATACAACATGAAATAAGACAACTTGCAAAATACCAATAGCGCGAACTAAATCCAGAAAATGGTAATGCTCAGTATGCGTTGACATCAGTCTGATTTTTCACATGTAAATGAATGTTTTAATCAAGACGATTTATCAGAGCGCGGATATTCTATCTTGTTGAAAATCAATTTCTTAACCACAGTCGCCTCCAGTTTGTGTCTTCCCAGCTTCATTTAGACACATTAGGACACTAAATTTGCCGTGAGCTCAAGAGACGTTACTGAGGCGCTATGGGCTTTGGGATGTAAAATCTGGCGCCTTTGTCTCGGCATCTTGCGTTGTCGGCGGTGGCAGCTGTTCTTGAGCAGATCTATATACGCCCATGGCAATGTTTGAATTTCTTACCAGACCCGCACGGGCAGGCCTCGTTCCGGCCAGGATTGCCCCAGGTGGCGCGATCATTTTCGTTGAAAGCACCGGGTTCTGACGGGGTGTCATCCACTGATTGCGCCGCAGCTGCAATGGCCGCTTGTTGCCGGGCCATTTCTTCCATAATCGCCTTTTGCTCTTCGGCCGTGCGCATACGCACATGTGCCAAAAGCTGGGTCACCCGCTCGCGCAATCCATCGAGCAAATTCTGAAACAATTGGAAGGCTTCAGATTTATACTCATTGAGCGGATCACGTTGCGCATAGCTGCGAAACCCAACCACAGAGCGCAGATGCTCCAGAGTCAGCAAATGCTCGCGCCATTTGCTATCAATGGTTTCTAGCAAAATTTGCTTTTCAATCATCCGCATATTTTCAGGTCCAAACTCGACCGCCTTGCGGGCCATGAAATCATCACTAAGATCTTCGAGCTTTTCGCGGATCGTGTCATCATCGACACCCTCTTCCGCCGCCCAGTCCACCACCGGCGCATCAAGCCCTAAGTTCTCTGCAAGGGCTGCTTGTAGGCCCTCCACATCCCATTGATCGGCGTAGGATTTCGGCGGCATAAATTGCGTCACCAAGTCATCAATCACCTGATGGCGCATATCCTGTGTGATTTCTGCCAAATCATCGGCTTCCATGATCTCGCGACGTTGGCCGAAAATCACTTTCCGCTGATCATTCATCACATCATCGAATTTCAAAAGCTGTTTGCGGATGTCAAAGTTGCGACCTTCCACTTTGGCCTGCGCGCGTTCTAGGGATTTATTGACCCAAGGGTGCACAATCGCCTCGCCCTCTTTCATGCCCAAAGTGTTGAGCACTTTTTCCAAACGCTCCGAGCCGAAAATCCGCATCAAATCATCATCCAAAGACAGGAAAAAGGAGCTGCGACCAGGATCCCCTTGCCGGCCAGATCGACCACGCAATTGGTTATCAATGCGGCGCGACTCGTGCCGTTCGGTGGCCAAAACATAAAGCCCGCCAGCATCTTTGACCGCCTGCTCATCGCTGGCGTGCTCTTCTTCGATCCGGCTGCGAATATCATCTGGGTTCGCCTCAGGGTCCGCCGCAATGGCCTCCATAATGGAGAACTCAACATTGCCGCCCAATTTGATGTCCGTACCCCGCCCGGCCATATTGGTCGCAATCGTCACTGCACCCAGCTTACCTGCATCGGCAACGATTTTGGCCTCTTGCTCATGCTGGCGCGCGTTCAAAACATTGTGCGTGATGCCAGCAGCGGTCAACAATTCTGACAGAAACTCTGACTTCTCAATTGAGGTTGTGCCGACCAAAACAGGTTGCTTTTTCTCATGAGCCACTTTGATGGCGTCAACGACAGCGTTGTATTTTTCACCGGCGGTCCGATAAACTTGATCATCCTCATCCACACGCGCAACCACGCGATTGGTGGGCACTTCCACAACACCCAAGCCATAAATTTCATGAAATTCATCAGCCTCGGTCAAGGCTGTGCCCGTCATGCCGCCCAATTTATCGTATAGGCGGAAATAATTTTGAAAGGTGACCGAAGCCAAAGTGACATTTTCGGCCTGAATGGTGCAGCCTTCCTTAGCTTCAATGGCCTGATGCAACCCATCAGAGAGGCGCCGACCAGCCATCATCCGGCCCGTAAATTCGTCGATCAACACCACTTCGCCATCCCGCACGATATAGTCTTTATCCCGGGTGAAGAGCTTATGCGCCCGCAGACCTTGGTTGACGTGGTGCACAATGGTCGTGCTTTCTGGATCATAGAGCGATTGACCCTCCGGCAGAATGCCCTTGCCACTCAGCACCTCTTCCAACCATTCGTTGCCTTCATCGGTGAAGGTCACATTTTTGGTCTTTTCATCTAACGTATAATGGGCCTCCAGAACATCTGGGATCAGCTGATCAATGGTCTTGTACAGCTCCGAGCGATCTTGCGATGGGCCAGAAATAATCAGCGGGGTGCGCGCCTCATCAATCAAAATGGAATCCACCTCATCCACAATGGCGAAATTGTGGAATCGTTGATGCATTTGGCTCAACTCGGCCTTCATATTGTCGCGCAAATAATCAAACCCAAGCTCGTTATTCGTCGCATATGTGACATCACAGGCATAGGCTGCGGCTTTTTCATCATCGGGTTGCTGAGGGTAAACCACCCCAGTGGTCAGGCCCAAAGCCCCATAGACTTTCGACATCCAATCCGCATCGCGCCGCGCCAAATAGTCATTGACTGTTACAATATGCACACCCTTGCCGGTCAAAGCATTAAGATAGGCCGGAAAGGTCGCCACCAAGGTTTTACCCTCACCGGTTTTCATTTCTGCGATATTGCCTTCATGCAAGAATATGCCACCCATCAGCTGCACATCAAAGGCACGCAGACCCAAGGCGCGCTTGGCGGCCTCGCGACAATTGGCAAAAGCCTCTGGCAGAAGGCTGTTTAAATCCTCCCCAGATGTGGCGCGATCTCGCAGTTCAGCCGTCTTGGCCACCAGGCCCTCATCGCTCAGAGCCTCAAACTCAGGTTCAAGCGCGTTGATTTTCTCGATCAACGGCCGGGTCGCTTTGACCTTGCGATCATTTGGTGTGCCAAAAACTTTTTTAGCAAGTGTTCCTAGACCCAGCATATTCGCTCCGCATGGTTATTCAAATCAAATGAGGGATTTGCTTGCCCACCGCGCCACCGCAGCTTATGAAAAGCCAAAGGCATGTGCAGAGTTGAGCCGGCCCCCTCCGGGCCACCCAAACGATGTATGGGTCCCGCATTACAGTGTCAACGGCGCGGGCCAGTCCGTGCGCATCAAAGGATAAAACAATGGCAAAATCATCCACAATCTTCCGCAACATAGCCTTCACTTTGTTCTTATCCACACCCTTGGCCGCTCAAGAAGCTAATTTGACCACCGTGGTTGCCACCGTAAACGGCACAGAACTGACGCTCGCCCATGTGCTTGACATCAAACGGCAGCTTCCAGAGCAATACAGAAACCTTGAAGACAGCGTATTGTTCAATGGAATAATCGAACAATTGGTTCAGCAACAACTCTTGGCCAGCTCCGTAGAAACCCCGCCAAGCTGGCTGCCCACAGCGATGGAAAATCAAGAGCGCAACCTGCTGTCTACAAATGTCATTGAGGACATTCGCGCAGGCGCGCTCAGTGACGCGGCGCTGCAATCTGCCTATGAGGCCAAATTCCCTGCCGGTGGCGGCGAAGCAGAATATCAAGCCTCACATATTTTGCTCGAAACCGAGGACAAAGCACGTGAGCTTTTGAAGCTTTTGGATGAGGGCGCAGATTTTGCAACGCTCGCCCAGGAACATTCAACTGGCCCCTCCGGCCCGCGCGGTGGTGATTTGGGCTGGTTTGGTAAGGGTCAAATGGTGAAACCCTTTGAAGATGCAGTTCTCAACATGGAGCCAGACACCTATACCGGCCCAGTGCAAACCCAATTTGGCTATCATCTCATCTTGTTGAGAGACCGCAGGGTAATGGCACCCCCCAGCTTTGAAGAGGTTCGGGGCGAGCTGGAAGTTGAGCTGCAAAATGCCGCTGTCGAAGCACATTTGCGCGCCTTAATGGATGAGGCGGATGTCACCCTGCTGAGCGATGGCATTGATCCATCCGTGCTATCAACCTTGGATCAATAACATCATGACACAGATATCCCCTCTGGCCCCCGCAAATTTTCCAAATCTGCCCGCCATTGACGGGGTGCGCTTCGCCACGGCAGCCGCTGGGGTGAAATACCCCGGACGGACCGACGTCATGCTGGCCGCCATTGCGCCAGGAGCGGCCATCGCAGGCGTCTTCACCCGCTCCGCCACCCGCGCGGCCAGTGTCTTGGATTGTCAGGATAAAATTGGCGGTGATATGTCAAAAGGTGCGGCAATACTTGTCAATTCCGGCAATGCAAACGCCTTCACAGGCGNTGCGGGAAAGGCNTCGGTNGGCCGTATCTGTGCCGCTGTCGCCGCCCGNCTCAATNTCCCCGCTGAAGCGGTTTTCACCTCCTCAACCGGGGTGATTGGTGAGGTCTTACCAGATCAAAGAATCACAGATTGCCTCGACCAACTGACAGCCTCCCTAAACCCCGCGGCGCAGGAAGAGGCCGCACGGGCCATCATGACGACCGACACCTTTCCCAAAGGTGCGTCAAAACTACTGGAAATAGATGGACAGCCCGTGACCATCAGCGGCTTTGCCAAAGGATCCGGCATGATCGCCCCGGATATGGCGACTATGTTGGTCTATATCTTCACAGATGCAAAAATTTCACAGCCAGATCTGCAAGCTCTGCTCGGGGATTTGACCGATCAAACCTTCAATTGCATCACCGTCGACAGCGACACCTCAACCTCTGACGCGCTCATCTGTGCTGCAACAGGAGCCTCAGGTGTAGATGTAACGGACAGCCGTGAGTTCGCAGAAGCGTTGAAAGAGGTCATGCTTGACCTGGCCCATCAAGTGGTCAAAGACGGCGAAGGCGCAACAAAATTTGTCACGGTCGAAGTGACCGGTGCCAAAAATGATGCCGACGCTCGCAAAGTGGCGATTTCTATCGCCAACTCTCCCTTGGTCAAAACGGCGATTGCTGGTGAAGATCCCAACTGGGGCCGCATTGTCATGGCCGTTGGAAAATCCGGCGCCGAGGCAGATCGCGACCGGCTTTCCATTTGGTTTGGACCGCATCTGGTGGCCGAAAATGGCTGGGTTGCCCCAAGCTATACAGAGGAAGCGGGCGCGAGCTATATGCAGCAAGCTGAGTTGATTATTCGCACAGATCTCGGTGTCGGCACGGCGCAAACCACGGTTTGGACATGTGATTTGACGCATGGCTATATTGAGATTAACGCGGATTACCGCTCGTGAAAACGATCCTGGTCTCTGCAGTTGCCCTAATCGATCCAGATGGTCGTGTGCTTTTGGCACAGCGTCCCGAAGGAAAATCCATGGCCGGCCTTTGGGAATTTCCCGGCGGCAAGGTCGAAGCGGGAGAAACCCCAGAGGCCGCCTTAATTCGCGAATTAGAAGAAGAATTGGGCATTAACACCTGGCAAAGCTGCCTTGCCCCGCTGACATTTGCCAGCCATGCCTATGAGGATTTTCACCTTTTAATGCCGCTCTTCGCCTGCCGGAAGTGGCAAGGTATTCCGCAGCCNCAGGAAGGNCAGTCCCTAAANTGGGTTCGAAAACAGGATCTTAGATCTTANCCCATGCCTGCCGCAGATCTACCTTTGATTCCCATCCTATACGATTGGCTCTAATTCTATCCATAGTCTTAGTAACTTTTACATAATTTCAATGTAACTTGTCCCCAATAGGTTTGGGAAAAAGTGCAATGGATCAAAAAGACAGCGCCAACAATCAATCAATCGTGAAAACGATTATGATGGGATCGCGGATTTTAGCTCAGGGGATTTACAAAGGCGAAGCCGCCAAAGGGGCAATCCAAATCAAGATCGGGCAAAAACTCTATGTGGGACAACCCGTTTCATAGAAGGCAAAGAAAAATGGCGCCTGATCGGAGCGCCATTTTTTATGTTTAAAAAATTAAGTCAGCTTGCGTTCGACTTCTTCGCGCTCAAAAATTTCGATCACATCATTTGGTCTGATATCATCATAATTTTCAAAGGCCATGCCACATTCTTGGCCCGATTGCACCTCAGGCACCTCGTCTTTGAAGCGCTTCAGTGTTTTCAGTGTGCCTTCATGAATAACAACGTTATCGCGCAGCAAGCGTACCCCAGCGGAGCGCCGAGCCACGCCTTCGGTCACCAAGCAACCAGCCACTTTGCCAACGCCCGACACTTTGAACACTTCTTTGATATTGGCGTAACCAATGAATGTTTCGCGAATTTCGGCGCTCAATAGACCAGAGGCCGCCGCTTTCACATCATCAACCAAATCATAAATCACTGAATAATAGCGAATCTCAACGCCTTTTTGGTTGGCTGTGTTCCGCGCGGAGGTATTTGCCCGCACGTTAAAGCCAAACACCGGCGCCCCAGAGGCTTCGGCCAATCCGATATCTGTTTCTGTGATCGCACCGACACCAGAGTGCAAAACCCGCACCCGAACTTCGTCATTGCCGATTTTCGCCATGGCCTGCACGATCGCTTCCGCAGAGCCCTGAACGTCGGCTTTCAAAAGAATTGGCAGCTCGCTGATATCTTCATTGGCCTTCGCATTGGCCATGAGCTGTTCCAAAGTTGTCGCGGCACCTAGGGCGGCGCGTTTATCTTTGGCCGCTTGCGCACGATATTCTGCAATTTCGCGCGCCTGGGCTTCGGTTTCAACCACATTTAGAACATCGCCCGCTTCCGGTGTGCCGTTCAGGCCCAGAACTTCAACAGGCGTTGACGGCCCAGCGGTCTTGATCCGTTCCCCGGAGTCGCTGATCAAGGCGCGCACTTTGCCCCATTGTTCGCCAACCACGAAAATATCGCCAAGTTTCAGCGTCCCGTTTTGCACCAAAACAGTGGCCACAGGTCCACGCCCGACATCCAACTGCGCTTCAATGACAGCGCCGGAGGCTGCACGGTTTGGATTGGCTTTCAGCTCCAAAATTTCAGACTGCAAAGAAATCGCTTCCAGCAATTGATCCAAGCCTTGGCCCGTTGTCGCAGAGACTTCCACGTCTTGGACCTCACCTGACATTTGCTCCACGATCACCTCATGTTGCAACAAATCGGTCCGCACTTTTTGCGGATCAGCTGCAGGGCGGTCAATTTTGTTGATGGCCACAATCATCGGCACATTGGCCGCCTTTGCGTGGGCAATCGCCTCAATTGTTTGTGGCATCACCGCATCATCTGCAGCAACAACCAAGATAACAATATCTGTGACCTGCGCACCGCGTGAGCGCATCGAGGTAAAGGCCGCGTGGCCCGGGGTGTCGAGGAAGGTCAAAAGATCGCCATTCTGCTCAACCTGATAGGCGCCGATATGCTGGGTAATGCCGCCGGCTTCACCGGAGACCACCCGCGCATTACGGATCGCATCCAAAAGCGAGGTTTTCCCGTGATCAACATGGCCCATAACCGTGATGATTGGCGCACGAGGCTTAAGATCTTCAGGACTATCAACCACTTGGTCAATCACATCCTCAACATCCGCATCAGAAACGCGCACAATTTTGTGACCAAACTCTTCCACGATCAACTCAGCTGTATCTTGGTCGATGGTTTGGTTCTGTGTCACCATCATGCCCATTTGCATCAAAGATTTCACAACATCAGAGACCCGCTCAGCCATACGATTGGCCAGCTCTTGCACCATGATCGCGTCCGGCACTTGCACGTCGCGGATAATCTTTTCACGCTCAACAGTCCCGCCCATCGCTTTTTGACGGGCGCGCTCTTGCTTGCGCTTCATCGACGCCATTGAGCGATGCCGCCCATCATTTCCAGCGCTGGCCTGATTAACAGTCAGCTTGCCAGAGCGACGATTGTCTTCCCGGCCTTTGTTGCGGCTTGGACGCGCAGGTTCCTCACGGCGCACAGGCTCAGCAACTTTGTTACGCACAACGCCGGTTTTGGCAGCCCGCTCTTCGGGTGTCGGTGGCGGTGCGGCTGCAAGCAGTGCTGCGGCCTCCGCTTCGCGCTTCTTTTGCTCTTCAGCAGCGACTTTTGCCTGCGTCCGCTCTTCGCGTTCGCGCAGTTCGCGCTCTTTTGTTTCCTGTTCTTCGCGGCGACGGTTGCGTTCAGCCTCCCGCTCGAGATCTTCTTGCGCGCGCCGTGCTGCGTCTTCTGTCTCGCGCGCTTTTGCGGCTTGAACAGCTTTTAAACGACGCTCCATTTCCGCGTCAGAAATTCCGGCCGGCCGGCGTGCAGGATCGCCGCCCCGCACAGCTCCAGGAGCGGCAGGTTTCGCGGCACCGGGCTTGGGTACGACAACGCGTTTACGCTTGGTTTCCACCACAACATTCTTGGTCCGGCCGTGGCTGAAACTTTGTTTCACATTTCCCGAACGTGACCCGCCCATCAAACCCAGTGTTTTTTTTCCGTCGTCGCTCATAAAGCTCTATTGTCCTTTTCAGAGGGCCATTGCCCTATGCCACCTTTGTGGCTTCTCGTAATCCGCGCAGTCTTGCGGCCTCATGTACTACACGTTCGCTAAGTTTGCCACCGGAGAGTGCGCAGTGTATCGCATGCCCGCGCCCAAATGCCAAACCCAATTCCTGCGCCGTTAAACACCCAAAAAATCGTCCACCCTCTGGGGTCCATAGTTTGTCTTTACCACGGGCAGATCCATCGCTGGCTTGCAGCAAGACTTTGGCCCGGCCCTCGGCCAACCACCCTTTGACCTTCTCAAAGCCTGTTACAGCTTTGCCGGCTTTGCGGGCAATTGATACAAGGTCAACCACCCGGCGCGCCAGCTGCCGGTCAATCTGAGCAATCAGATCGTCTGGCACGCTCACCTGCGTTTTCGCACCACGGGCAAAAACTTTGCGCTTTACCGCGTCTTCCAAAATATGCAGGTCAGCAGTGACATAATACCCCCTACCGGGCAATTTTTCCAGTATATCCGGCACGACCACCCCATCAGGGCTGGTCACAAAGCGGATTAACCCCGCTTTTGGACCAGACTCCTGGCTGACCAAGCATTTACGCTCGGTCAGATTTTCCGCAATGTGGGCGCCGCTGTGGCTCATTTAGCTCACCTGTTCCGCATCATCTTCTGAGACTTCCGCCTCTTCATCGAGCAATTCTTCAGGGTCCACCCAGCCCAGCATGATCCGAGCCGTCATCACCATGTTTTGCGCTTCTGCCAAATCCACATCGAATTTTTCAAGCACGCCGTCATCTTTGACCCGCTCACCCTCCACAGTGGTCCAACCACCGGCCAATTCCCAATCGGCACAAGTGGCGAAATCTTCCAAGGTTTTCACGCCATCATCAGCCAAAGCTTCAATCATCTGTGGCGTTAAGCCTTCGAAATTCACCAGGCTATCTTCGACACCCAACTCACGAGCGCGGGCCATTGCACGGGTGTTTTCGGCTTCAATCACATCACGCGCACGTGCTTGCAGCTCACCTGCCGTGGCTTCATCCACCCCGTCGATGACCAAAAGCTCATCAAGCTCCACATAGGCCACCTCTTCAAGGCTGGTAAATCCTTCAGACACCAAGAGCTGTGCAAAGAATTCGTCCAGATCCAAGCTGTCGATAAAGAGCTTGGTGCGCACTTCAAATTCGGCCTGACGACGTTTGGATTCTTCTTCCTCTGTCATGATGTCGATGTCGAGGCTGGTCAGCTGGCTCGCCAAACGCACGTTTTGACCGCGACGTCCAATGGCCAGGCTAAGCTGCTCATCTGGTACAACAACAACAATCTTGCCGGCTTCTTCATCCAGAACCACCTTGGTCACTTCCGCAGGTTGCANAGCGTTCACCAAGAAAGTNGGTTGATCTTCATTCCANGGGATAATGTCGATTTTTTCGCCTTGAAGNTCATTCACAACCGCTTGCACCCGGCTGCCGCGCATCCCAACGCAGGCACCAACAGGATCAATGGAGCCGTCATAAGAGATCACGGCGATCTTCGCGCGCGATCCAGGATCACGAGCCACGGCTTTGATCTCAATGATGCCATCATAGATTTCTGGCACTTCCATTTTGAACAATTCCGCCATGAATTCTGGCGCCGTCCGCGACAGGAAGATCTGCGGGCCGCGTTGCTCACGGCGCACTTCCTTGATGTAGACGCGAATACGGTCGTTGGGGCGATAGCTTTCACGGCCAATTTTTTCATTGCGGCGCAACACAGCTTCACCGCGGCCAATATCGACAATGACATTGCCATATTCTTCGCGCTTCACCAGACCATTGATAATCGTGCCAGCACGGTCCTTGAATTCTTCATATTGACGATCCCGCTCGGCTTCGCGGACTTTTTGCAAAATGACCTGCTTGGCAGATTGCGCGGCGATGCGGCCCATTTCAACCGGAGGAACCTCTTCAATATACTGCTGACCCACTTCTGGGTTCTCCATATATTGCTTGGCTTGCTCAACGGTGAATTCCGCTTGGTAATTTTCCAGCAACTCTTCTTCCACAACAGTGCGCACGCGGGTGAAGGTCGCTCGGCCAGTTTTCCGGTCAATAGAAACTCGGATATCCATTTCTGCGCCATAGCGAGACTTTGCCGCCCGCGCTAAGGATTCTTCCATCGCCTCAATCACCAGACCGGGATCAATCATTTTTTCACGAGCAACAGCTTCGGCGGTTTGTAGCAACTCAAGCTGGTTTGCAGATGTAATGGCCATTAGTCTTCCTCTCCATCAACGATGGTTTGCACTTCATCATATTGTGTTTCATCAATTTGACCCGCGTCTTTGCGACCTTTGAGAACCGCGCGTATCAAATCATCCGTCAAGATCAGCTTGGCATCAGCCAGCCAGTCAAATTTGAGACCAATCGTCCCCTCTTCGATGGTGATCAAAACCTCATCTCCATCCGTGCCTGCCAAGTCTCCCTTGAAGCGGCGGCGGCCGTCGATCAGCTGTTCAGTTTCAATCTTGGCCACATAGCCAATCCATTGGTCAAAATCTTTCAATCGAGTCA
>JGI26088J50261_1001564_pt1 | contig 12272 bp, 11 predicted proteins | sample SaaInl1SG_22_DNA_FD_50261 | JGI IMG/M metagenome (IMG submission 50261)
ATCGGGAATGTCGACCGCGGTCAGGCTTTGGGCAACTTTCGCCAATGGGGCGAGGTATCCATCGATGTCCTTTGTGTTCAACATACCGCAAATCAGATGTGTTGAACGGTTCGGCAGTGTCTTGATTAGGTCGGCCATCGCACGGCCCGCGGCAGGGTTGTGCCCACCATCAAGCCAAAGTTCCGCGCGCTCGGCAGCCTCTACCAGCGGACCAGTTTTGAGGCGCTGCATCCGCGCGGGCCAGCTTACGTTTTCCATTGCTGCGGTGCAGGCATCTTCTCCAAAATCAAGGTGGCGAAGCGCCATCAATGCGGCACCTGCGTTCTGCACTTGGTGTGCGCCGGGCAGGGCGGGCATCGGTAGGTCCAGCAGTCCGTTTTCATCTTGAAAAATGAGGCGACCGCGCTCTGTAGAGACGTGCCAGTGTTGGCCGTGTACCAGCATGGGCGCGCCAAGGCTGTTTGCCTTAGCCTCAATCACATCAAGGGCCTCATCATGCTGAGGGCCAACAATAACAGGCACGCCGCGCTTGATGATGCCTGCTTTTTCACCTGCGATGGCACCCAAAGTGTCCCCAAGAAATTGCTGATGATCCAAGTCAACAGGCGTGATGATCGACAGCGCGGGGTCCATCACATTGGTTGCATCAAGCCGCCCACCAAGGCCAACTTCAAGCAACGTATAATCTGCTTTTGTGCGTGAAAAAGCCAGCAGGGCGGCAACAGTCGTGATCTCGAAGTATGTGATATTCGCGCCGTTGTTGGCGGTGTAGCAATCGTCAAGAACTTGGGTCAGGGCGTCTTCTGTGATCAGCTCGCCCGCAAGGCGGATGCGTTCATGAAAGCGCGCCAGATGCGGCGATGTGTAGGCGTGCACGGATTTACCCGCGCCCTCAAGCCCCGCGCGGATCATCGCTTGGGTTGAGCCTTTGCCGTTGGTGCCAGCCAGATGAATGACAGGCGGCATGCGGTTTTGCGGGTTATCAAGCGCGCTCAAAAGTGCCCAAACACGGTCTAGCGTCAGATCAATGATCTTGGGGTGCAGCGCCATCATCCGTTGCAGGATGACGTCCGATGTATCGGCTGTCATTTTGCGTCTGTGATTTCTGGTTGTTCCGCAGGGGCAGGCAAATCGCCGTGGATTGCGGGTTTGTCTTTCATCATCATGCGTATGATGGTCACCAGTTCCGACTTTAGCTTTGAGCGGTGTGTCACGCGGTCAAGCATGCCGTGTTCAAGCAAATATTCGGCCCGCTGAAAGCCTTCGGGCAGTTTTTCGCGGATGGTTTGCTCAATCACGCGGGGTCCGGCAAAGCAAATCAGGGCGTTTGGTTCGGCAATATGCACATCGCCCAGCATGGCGTATGAGGCGGTCACACCACCGGTCGTTGGGTGGGTCAGCACAACGATGTAGGGCAGGTTTGCTTCTTTGAGCATTTCAACCGCCACNGTTGTGCGTGGCATTTGCATCAAAGANANAATGCCTTCCTGCATCCGTGCGCCACCAGCGGCAGAGAACAGGACGAGGGGACGCTTTAGCTTTACGGCGCGTTCGGCCGCCGCGATAATTGCGTTGCCCACATACATTCCCATTGAGCCAGCCATGAACGAGAAATCCTGACAGGCGGCAACGATAGGTGTNCGCANGATTTCACCCTCTGCCACCAGCATCGCTTCTTTTTCGCCNGTTGATTTGACGGCGGCCTTCATNCGGTCNGGATAGCGNTTCTGGTCCTTAAACCCNAGCGGGTCAGCAAGTGGTTCAGGCACCGCTACGTCCAGATATACGCCACCGTCGAACAACGCTTGGAAGCGGTCGCGCGCNGTGATCGCCATGTGGTGATCACATTGNGTGCAGACGTTCAGATTTTCCGTCAGCTCACGGTGAAACAGCATGGTGCCGCATTCAGAGCATTTCTGCCAAAGGTTCTCGGGAACCTCACGTCGTGAAAAGATGGAATTAATCGTCGGACGGACGTAATTGGAAATCCAGTTCATAGAAAGCCCCTGCTACCTTCATTTCCCAGATAAGCCCGTGGCTCAGGAAATGCAATCAGGCGCGTATCGCCCAACGGGCCGTGGCCCATGCGAGCCCCATCGCGACCANATCAAGCCAGATATAGCTCATCAATTCAGGGTCATCTGCGCGGTAGGGAAGTGTGAAAAGCGCAAGTCCTGACAAAACGCCCGGAAGGCCCACGATAAGAAGCGCGCTGAGGTTGTTCAGCAAATGCAGGGCGATCGCAGGGGCAAGGGTGCCAGAGCGAGCCGTCAAATCAGCAGCGATCACACCAAATAGCACGGCCCACAGCGTAATCATCCATGCGTTGCCGCCATTTGTTGCGGGGTCATGATGCAGCAGGCCGAACGCAATCGAGGGTAGCAGCATCCAGATGATTGGGCTTTTGAAACGTGCGGCAAGCTGGCTTTGCAAGTAACCCCGAAAGACCAGTTCCTCTGCGCTGACTTGAACCAGCGTCAGCGCGATGGCCGGGATCAAGAAAGCGGCCCATTTTAGTACTGGATACTGTTGGTTTAGCTCGCTCAATATGTCCCAAGGCGGCATGAACATCAGCGCGACCATCAAGATGAACAAAAAGCCCACGCTGCGTTTGAAGTGTCTTTGGAACATTTCTTGGGGCCCCAAAACACTGACAAACCTGCGGCCATGCAGCTTAAGTGCAGCCCATGTGCCCAAAATCATAAATGAGAAGGTACTAAGCAACAGCATCATGCCGAATGGTGTGGTGCCATTCATGGTGTTGAGCAGGACTGTCTGTGACTGGCTAAGAAACGTCATAACCGCAAAAAATGCTGAAATTCCAGCGAAGTAGATGGCCCCGATAAGGATTGTGCCCAATGTGATGCGCCAAATTTGTGGTTGTGGGCGGGCGGGGGCAATCATGGCTTCGAAAAACGGGTATGACATTTAGACACCTTTGATGCGTTCACACTTGTGGATCACTTAGCCCTGCCTTATCCAGTTTTCCAATGAATTTAGGGAGTTGAGCAATGACGAAGGTCGACAAATCCAAGCTGCCAAGCCGCTATGTGACAGAGGGGCCATCGCGCGCACCTCACCGGTCGTATTATTATGCGATGGGCCTGACAGAAGAAGAAATCGCACAACCGCTGGTTGGTGTTGCGACCTGCTGGAACGAAGCAGCGCCGTGCAACATCTCATTGAACCGTCAGGCGCAGGCCGTGAAGCTGGGCGTAAAGTCCGCCATGGGTACGCCGCGCGAGTTCACAACCATTACGGTCACCGACGGTATTGCGATGGGCCACGAGGGCATGCGTTCTTCTCTGGCGTCACGCGAGGCAATTGCGGACACGGTTGAATTGACGATGCGCGGCCACTGCTATGACGCGATTGTTGGTCTTGCGGGCTGTGACAAATCCTTGCCCGGTATGATGATGGCGATGGTGCGTTTGAACACGCCGTCTGTCTTTATTTACGGTGGTTCGATCCTTCCGGGTCGCCTTGAAGGTAAAGACGTTACAGTTCAGGACGTATTCGAAGCTGTGGGTCAGCACCAAGCGGGCAACATGAGTGACGAAGCGCTGCGAACGCTTGAGCGCGTCGCATGCCCGTCTGCTGGTGCCTGTGGCGGTCAGTTCACAGCAAACACCATGGCGTGTGTGTCTGAGGCGATTGGCCTTGCGCTGCCAAACTCGGCTGGTGCGCCTGCGCCTTACGAGAGCCGTGACCAATACGGCGTTGCTTCTGGTGAAGCGGTGATGCGTTTGATCGAAAAGAACATCCGTGCGCGTGATATCGTGACGCTAGAAAGCTTGCAAAACGCTGCGCGCGTTGTGGCCTGTACCGGTGGGTCAACCAACGCTGGCCTGCACTTGCCAGCGATTGCCCACGAAGCGGGTATTGATTTCGACCTTGATGATGTGTGCGAAATTTTCCGTGATACGCCTTACTTCGTCGATCTTAAGCCCGGCGGTCAGTATGTTGCGAAAGACCTTTATGAGGCTGGTGGTGTACCAGTGGTCATGAAGGAGCTGCGCAAAGCAGGTCTGATGCATGAAGACTGCATGACCGTTACTGGCTACTCAATCGGCGAAGAGTTGGACAAGGTGTCGCTGGAAGCAGACGGTCGCGTGATCTACCCGATTGAAACACCGATCACCAAAACCGGTGGTGTTGTGGGCCTTAAGGGTAACCTCGCGCCAGAAGGTGCTATCGTTAAAGTTGCGGGCATGGGTGAGGAAGAGCAGTCGTTCACCGGTCCTGCGCGTGTGTTTGAATGCGAAGAAGACGCATTTGAGGCCGTAAAGCAGCGCGCCTACGAAGAGGGCGAAGTGCTTGTCATCCGCAACGAAGGCCCTGCTGGTGGTCCGGGGATGCGCGAAATGCTGTCCACGACTGCGGCGCTTTCTGGTCAGGGTATGGGCAAGAAAGTTGCTCTTATCACTGATGGTCGCTTCTCAGGCGCGACACGCGGTTTCTGCGTGGGTCACGTTGGTCCAGAGGCGGCACATGGTGGCCCGATTGGTATGCTGAAAGATGGCGATATGATTACCATCAATGCCATCAACGGTGAATTGTCTGTCGATTTGACGGATGATGAGCTGGCCGCACGTCGCGCGGAATGGGCAGGTCCGAAAGAAACTTTGTACGCCAGTGGCGCTCTTTATAAGTACGCACAGCTTGTTGGCTCAACACGGCTCGGGGCGGTTACGCACCCAGGGGCCAAAGCGGAGCGTCATGTATACATGGATCTCTAAAGCCATTGTCGGGCTGCTGGTGATTTCACTGGCAGCCTGCGCCTCGCTTGAGGGGGCGTTGCCAAGTTTCTCTGGGTTGTCCCTAGCCGGATCAAAGACAGAGCGTGTTGGCCCCCTCAAGATTGTACTCCCTGCGGATTACTGCTCTGATACCTCTAGCAGTAAAGACCGGTTTAGCGTAGTGTTGCCCTGTAAGGCATTGAGTAGCGAGGTTGACGATTGGCCCAGCTATATCGCCGTGTTCACAACGTCAGTGGGCGAGAAAGCCCCGCCTTATGGTTTGGGTCGTGCCAGTGCCATTGAGGCTGCGTTGCGCTCAACCGAAGGACGTACGGCGATAAGCCGGTCGGGTAATCCCCGCAGTGTGAATGTGTTAGGTATTTGGCCCCAGTCTGAGGCGCTTTATGTGCGGATAAAGGACACAAGCACCACCCCGTTTGGCCGCGGCTACACCGAGCATTGGCGCGCCTTGAGCGTTGTAGGCGGGCAATCGGTGGTCGTGACTGTTGGGGGGTATGGCAAAAACCAATTGTCCGAACCTGATGGTCTGCGCGTCTTGCAGCGTTTCGTAAAGCGTATGAAAGGCGCCAACCCATAAGGTGCTACGCCAGTTTTAGGCGGCAAAAGAAATTCGCGTAGCGGGCTTCGCGCTTGGTGGGATTTCGTTTACGGTTTTCGGGTAATCAGTGATCAGTTCATTTCGGGAATAACTAGTGAAACTATCGGCCTCACTTTGGAATGCAGCATTAAACCGCCGTGTCTTGCGCAAATGGCGCGAGGCGGCTGTGTCTGCGGCAGATGCCCCGTTGTCTGCGCTGCGCGTGCAACGGCAAATTGCGCGTGAGTTGAAACGCCATTTGGATCAGTTCGCGTTTGTGGCGGATGGCCGGTTGGCGCTTCCGTTGATCGGCGCGCAGGCCATGCAAGTCCCCCCGACAGTGATTGGTCGTGGCGCCCAGAAATATGGCGCGGCCCGCAGGCGCGTAGCGGCATTGCAGCGGTGCAAAACAAAACCCGTTTTGGCAATGAAGCGACGATTTTCCATGACTGCGTCACTTCAGAACTGGCCGTTCGGCAGTTGCGAAACCAGCGTGCAACGGATTTGTCGCCCTACGGGTTGCGCCTTGATGTGTTTCACTTTGATGGCAGCTTTTTGTCTGTGGTGATTGATCTGCCCAAAGCCGGTGTTGATGACCTAAGGCGGCGGCATATCATCCGGATGGATGCCCAAGTTGAGATGGAGAAACCGCTTGAGATATTCGCGCGGCTCAACATCAAGCATGGGCCAAACACGGATCAGTTTGTACGCGAGCTGCCTCTGAACGGCTCTGACATATTGTCGAATTTGATCTGGCATACACCAAGATGAACGAAAAGCGGGTGGAGAGAATGTGGGTCGATCTCATTTTTGAAGATCCCCAAATGAACGAAATCGTTGTGCGCGATCTGACGTTCAGCCGCCAACCGCGCGCTGAGTTTTGATCGGGTAAGGGACGGAGTATTTTGACATGTCGAAAATGAAACTTACCAAAACCCGTTTGCAAGGCGCCGTGTGGGAGGGGCTTTTGTGGGCCGATGATGCAGAGCCAGTCGTTGAGGTAATGTATATGCAGCGTCCAATTAAGGACATGCAGTTGCAGCCCACGCAAACAGCGGGCGAATATGCGCTGCGCATTTCATTACCCCATCAAATGATGTCGGACGGCGTGCATACGGCACTGATTACAGATGGTGCTGCTGGCAATATTCTAGAACGGATAACTGTCATGGCGGGTGATGCCTTGGCCGAGGATATTCGCGCCGAAATGGATTTGCTGCGTGCGGAGTTAGATTTGCTGAAACAGGCGTTTCGCCGCCACTGTGTGGAAACGCAGTAGCACCGCAGGGTGGCACATTGCCCCTAACGCCACGTCGGGGGTGACAGGCGGGGCCGCGAATGTATGGTTGACCTGCACGTAAAGAGAGGCATCCGTACTATGAGCACCTATCCGCATTTGTTGGCTCCGCTTGATCTGGGTTTTACCACCCTGAAAAACCGCGTGCTGATGGGGTCGATGCATACTGGCCTTGAGGAAACCAAAGATTGGAACCGCGTTGCGGAGTTTTACGCAGAGCGTGCGCGCGGCGAAGTTGGGTTGATGGTGACTGGCGGCATGGCGCCCAACCGCGAAGGCGGTGTGTTTCCTGGTGCAGCGGGTCTGTTCAATGATGATGACATCGCCAATCACAAGATCGTCACAGACCGCGTGCATGACGCGGGCGGTAAAATTGCGATGCAAATTCTGCATGCAGGTCGTTATGCCTATTCGCCGGAATGCGTTGGCCCGTCTGCGGTGAAGTCGCCCATTTCGCCTTTTGCGCCCAAAGAACTGGACGCGGAGGGTATCGAAAAACAGATCAGTGACATCGTGACGGCTGCAACGCGCGCACGCCAAGCGGGGTATGACGGCGTTGAGATCATGGGGTCGGAGGGGTATTTTCTGAACCAGTTCTTGGTCACACACACAAATCGCCGCACAGATGAATGGGGCGGCAGTTATGAAAACCGCATGCGCTTGCCCGTTGAGGTTGTACGTCGTACCCGTGAGGCCGTTGGACCTGATTTCATTTTGATCTACCGGTTGTCGATGATTGATCTCATCCCCAACGGCTCAACATTGGATGAGGTTGTGTTGCTGGCCAAAGCTGTTGAAGCGGCAGGTGCCACCATCTTGAACACCGGCATCGGCTGGCACGAAGCGCGTATCCCTACCATTGCCACGTCTGTTCCGCGCGCGGCTTTCAGTTGGGTCACTGAAAAGCTGATGGGCAGTGTGCAAATTCCTTTCATTACGTCGAATCGGATTAATACGCCCGATGTTGCCGAAGGTATCCTTGAACGGGGCGCCGCCAATATGGTCAGCATGGCCCGTCCGTTTCTGGCTGACAGCCAATTTGTCCGCAAAGCGATGGAAGGAAAGCCTGAGCAGATCGCGCCTTGCATTGGTTGTAATCAGGCGTGCCTTGATCACACGTTTGGTGGCAAGTTGAGTAGCTGCCTAGTGAACCCACGCGCCTGTTATGAAACCGAATTACCGATGAAGCCGGCGGATGTTGCTGAACGTGTTGCCGTTGTTGGGGCAGGACCTGCGGGGATGTCTGCTGCGATTACTGCAGCTCAGCGTGGTCACGAGGTGACGCTTTTTGATGCACACAGCGAGGTCGGCGGGCAGCTTAACATGGCCAAGCAAGTGCCGGGCAAAGAAGAGTTCTGGGGGCTTGTGGATTGGTACCGCGCCATGCTTGCCCACACCGGCGTGCATGTGCGTCTTGGTGCGCAGGTGGATGCATCGGCGCTGTCTGATTTCGACCATATTATTGTTGCAACAGGCGTGACGCCCCGTGATCCGCAGATCGCCGGACAAGACGCGCCAAACGTCGTGAGCTACGTGGATGTGCTGCGCGGTGGGGCGGTAGTTGGCGATAGGGTTGCGATCATCGGCGCGGGCGGTATCGGGTTTGATGTGGCTGGAACGCTTGCCCATGATGGGACGTCGTCGACGGTCGATCTGGAAGCATGGAAAGCAGAGTGGGGGGTTGGTGATCCATCGCAGACCCGCGGTGGGCTTGCCCCGACAGGTCCGGCGCCAAAAGCGAGTGCGCGTGAAATCACTCTGTTGCAGCGCAAAGCAGAAAAAGTTGGCAAGCGTCTTGGCAAAACGACCGGCTGGATCCACCGCGCGGCGCTAAAGATGAAGGGCGTGAAGATGATTGCGGGTGTGAATTATGAGCAGATCACGTCCGAAGGCTTGCACATTAGTTACGGTGCTGATCGCACCAAGCCCGAGGTTTTGGCCGTTGATACGATTGTGCTGTGCGCCGGTCAGTTGCCAGAACGAAGCTTGGCGGATCAACTGATGGCCATGGGCAAGCAGTGCCACGTGATTGGTGGCGCGGACGTCGCAGCAGAGCTGGACGCCAAGCGCGCCATCGATCAAGGCACCCGATTAGCGATGACCCTGTAAGAACACGCTACTGTTTCCCGCCTTGAAACGGTGTTGTAATTACCGCGCTATTGTCGGGTTACTGTCCCAATTCGGCCTGATTTCGATCCCATACCCAACCCCAACGAAATGATTGTTGAGGTTGATCGCATGGATCGTCTTACTGAAATGGAAGCCTTTGCCACGGTTGTGGATCAGGGCGGTTTTACAGATGCCGCCAAGAAAATGGGCATTTCAAAGTCTGCGGTCTCAAAGCATGTCTCATCTCTGGAGGCGCGCCTTGGTGCGCGTTTGCTCAACAGAACGACACGCCGCGTCAGCCCTACGGAAATCGGGCTTGCCTATTATGATCGTGCGCGCCGTGTGTTGAATGACGCCGGTGAGGCAGATTCGATGGTGACATCGATGCAGTCGGCCCCTTCTGGCTTGTTGCGGATCAGTGTCGCGACGGATTTTGGGGTGAACCACCTGTCACCGGTCCTTGGGGATTTCCTGTCCGAGTTTCCCGATATTACCGTCAATATGGTGTTGAATAACCGCTACGTTGAGTTGATCTCTGAGGGTTTTGATATGGCCGTTCGGATTGGAGAGCTTGAAGATAGTACATTACGCGCGCGTAAGCTGGCCGAAACGTCAAAGCGGATGATCGCGTCGCCGCAATATCTGGCCAAGCACGGTCGGCCCACCAAGATTGATGATTTGAACGACCATAAGTTGCTGCACTACTCGAACCAAGCCTCGGGCAATGTATGGAAGCTGACCGCGCCTTCGGGTGAAAAGCGCCAAGTTCGTACGGCAGGATGGCTTACGGTCAACGATGGGCAATCGCTTTTGAATGCTGCGATTAGTGGGCTTGGCATCGCATATTTGCCCAGCTTTTTGTACGCTGAAGCAGAAGCGGCTGGCTTGGTTGAAGAAGCAATTCCGGACCTTCCGGGTGAAACACAGGGTATTTACGCAGTTTACCCGCCGGGTCGGTTTACCCAACCAAAAGTGCGCGCTTTCATTGATTTTCTGGCCCATGCGTTTGCCGAAAAAGGCCCAAACCAGTGGTAGGTAGCACTGTTATTTGTAGCGCTACTGGGTTGATGTCACGATAACTTCCACGCGCCTGTTGGCTTCACGACCTTGTGCCGTCAGGTTCGAGGCGATTGGACTAAGATATCCCATGCCCTGCGCGTCCATTTGTGCCCGTGGTACGTTAAAATCGGATACCAATGTTTCCAACACAGCCTCGGCGCGCTTTTTGGATAGCGCGATGTTGCCGTTCAACGCCCCTTGGCTGTCCGTGTGCCCAACAAGCGCAATTTGCTGATTAGGGTGCCCGCGTAGATAGTCGGCCAAGGCCCCAAGCACGGGCGCGCGCGGGTCCGTCAACGTGGCGGAGCCTGTCATAAACGACAGCCCGTGTAGTTCCGCAAACCCATGAATTTTCAATCGCTGCGCAAGCGGTGCGATGGTTTTGCCCAAGCTGGCAGTGGCGGGATCTCCCGTGACTGTGTTTGCTGTGGCCTCGGTCTCGATCAACTCATCTTTGCTGACTTGTGCAATTTGGATGAACGCCGTCGATTGGGCTGCGCTTGCGAGTATCGTCACGCCCATATCGTCGTTGCGAAGGCTNACAAANCGGTAGCTGCCNAAGTCAACGAACATCGCGGGCGGGGAGATTACATCAAGTGCAAAGCGAAAATCAAAGCCCCCACATTGGGCTGCGNTGCATTCAAATATGGTACTGAACCCTTGCTCTGCCAGTTGCTCAACCAAAGGTGTTGTCATTTGTTTAGGTGTCAGCCNTGAGGCATCGATGCGCCAAGCACGCGTAGTGACTGTTCCCTCAATAATCGGTCCACTTGGGTCACTGGCGTCCTTTATTGGTGCATCAACCAGCCTGAGTGCGCTATCTGCCGCTGTGTTTTGTGCGGTCTGAACAGCATTTGAGGGGACTGACAGTGTTGCAGCGCTGGCAAGTGTGGGCAACAGAAATAGGATAAGAAAAACTCGGTAAATCATACGGTTCCTCGGATGCGGTAATGATACCCCACGGCTTTTTCAAAGCCTAAGTTTTGGTAGAGAGCGTTTGCTCCGGTGTTTGCGGTTGTTACCAGTACGGCCAAGTGGCGCGCTCCGTTTTCGGCGGCCCAATATGCGGCGTGCTTCAAAATATCTGTGGCAATGTTAGTGCGGCGTGCCTGGGCCAGCACCTCAAGGGCGTGCAGCATGGCCAACTCCCCGTCTATTGCTGTAAATGCGACACCGGCTGCGCGGTCATTGGCCCGGCACAAAAAACCCGCCTTGGCTGTCTTGACCCGTTCCATCGATGCGATGCGTTCTGGTCCAATGCCACCAGTCGCCCAAACTTCTGCCATCACGGCCAATTCCGGCCATCCAGTGAAAACACGCGTTGGGCCTGATGCTTGGGCGATTTTTTCAACGTTGATCACGTAGGCCGTCACAGGATCCTTGACCGCATAGCCGCGGTTCTCAAGGGCTGTGTCTAGCGCGCTTTGGTCCCCGCGCACCATAAACAATGGGCGATCAGGTATGTCATCCGGCACGCCATCACTGGTTAACTCTAAAGTAGTCGCGTTAAGCCGGCTTCCGGCACCAACCGCTTGACGGTGCACCCATGGCCCATCAGTTGTGACTGTTTCAGAGGGCCAAGTTACATCAATGGCAGCATAAAGCGCGTCGGAATTCATTCGGCAAAAAGCGCTTCTAATTGGCTTAGTGCAGTTTCCAACCGTGCCTCATCCGTGCCGCGCAGCACAATATTTGCGCCAAATTTTCCGTCTTTCTGGAACGGATATGAGCCAATGGACAGGTCAGAGAACTCGGCCGCAAGCGCGCCTAGTGGTCCCGCAATATCACCTTCGCCGCGATCAATGCGCAACGTGCGCGACATAAGCGGCGCGCCACCTGTTAATGTGGGCAAGACGGTCGCGACCATTGCTTGGAATACGGATGGAACACCGGCCATGACGTGGACATTTTGGACCGTGAAGCCCGGCGCCACAGAAACCGGGTTATCAATCAAGGTTGCGCTGTCTGGAATGCGGGCCATGCGGAGGCGCGCTTCGTTTAACTCGGAGCCCGTTTTTGCGTAATGCGCGGCCAGCAAAGCGCGGGCATCATCGCGCACATCAATATGGTCATCGAACGCGGCTGCGATGCAATCCGCTGTGATATCGTCGTGGGTTGGGCCGATACCGCCGCTGGTAAAGACTGTGTCATAGGCGGCAGAAAGTGCCTTTACCGCACTGATAATTGCGGGTGCATCATCGCTTACAACGCGCACTTCGCGCAGATCAATGCCAGCTTCCGTTAGTTGTCCGGCAAGGTGGTGCATGTTGGCATCACGCGTGCGACCTGACAAAATTTCATCGCCGATCACTAGCATGGCTGCTGTTGGATTGCTCATGTCGCGTGCTTCCTTATCATGTGTTGTGCAATTCTATAGGCCAGCCATCATGCGCTTTCAAACCCAACTGATCCCCGCAACGCTTATCCGGCGGTATAACCGCTTTTTATCGGACATGCGGCTCGAAAATGG
>JGI26088J50261_1001571_pt1 | contig 12220 bp, 7 predicted proteins | sample SaaInl1SG_22_DNA_FD_50261 | JGI IMG/M metagenome (IMG submission 50261)
CAATTGTACATTGTTTTTAAGTAGATGTTATTATTATCGTTAATCTGATAATCTAAATTTGCAGAAAAACTTCTACGAACACGTTGTACTAAATACGTTCTAATATCAGATTCTGCAATATATGGGCTAACAGTAATATCATTCCCTGTTAATGGGCTTACAGCTTGATCTATCCATTCTGCTTCAACATTATCAGAACCAAAATCGTTATCATTTACAGTTGCAGAAATCATCCAACCAAATTTTTTGTTTTTAGAACGATTTCCTACTAAAAATGAACCATTTAAGATTCTTTTATCGGTGATTGTGTTTAGACCAGAACCTGCAGTTGCAGATAATCTAAATCCTTGTGGAGCTGTTCTAGTAATTAAATTTACAGAACCACCTAAAGCATCAGCTTCCATATCTGGAGTAACTGCTTTATTAACTTGAATAGACTGAATCATATCAGATGGAATTAAGTCCATTTGAATATTTCTATTATCCCCTTCTGCTGAAGGGATTCTACTACCATTTAAAGTAACCGAGTTTAATTGAGGAGAAAGCCCTCTAATAATTATATTTCTAGCTTCTCCTTGGTCTACTTGCATTGTAATTCCAGGAATTCTTTTTACAGCATCTCCAATGTTAGCATCAGGAAATTTACCAATCTGATCTGTAGAAACAACATTGGTAATATTAATATTATTTTTCTGTTTATTTAAGGCTTTAGATTGACCACTTAAAGCGTATGTTTTTATTTGGATTTCATTTAATTCAATTCCTCCAGATTTTAATTGTAAACTTACTTTAGTTGTTTGGTTTTGCTTAACAATTATTGATTGTTCAACATCTTTATAACCCAAATAGGTAACTTTTAAAGTATAAGTACCTACTGGTACAGCTACAATAGTAAACTTACCATCAAAATTGGTAACATCACCTTTTTTGATAGCTTCTAAAGACACACTAGCACCTGGAACGTAAATTCCATTTTCATCGGTAATTAAACCTTGTATTGTGCCTGTTTGCGAAAATGTTTGGAATGCTGTTAAAGAAAGTACAGCAATAAATAAGAAAAGTCTTAAAGTATTCAATTGTTTCATTTTAGTTTAGTTATAATTTTCTCCAAAATTAGATGTAGAATAACTTTAACCGATTAATAAAATGAAAAGAAAACACTAAATAATAGTTTAAAAACAAGCTTAATTAACGTTTAACTAAATTATTTTTTACAATTTATTCAACATAAAACAGATAAATATCTAGTTAACAAAACATTACAACATATAAGTGTTTATTTGTTATTTATGACTAATATGTAACATAATACTACTTTAGTTTAATCTTTATAAATGATACGATTCAAAAAAACTATAAAAAAAAGCGAAACTTAAAAGTTTCGCTTTTTTATTAAGCTTGTCCTGTAGGTCCAAAATTCATGGGTATTGGTGGTTGTTCATAATCTTTTATCTCACCATGTGCTTGTTCAAATTTTCTAACATTATCAGCCAAAGCTTTGGTAAGTCTTTTAGCGTGTTGTGGTGTTAAAATAATTCTTGATTTCACTTTTGCTTTAGGTACACCTGGCATAATATTAATAAAATCTACAATAAATTCTGATACAGAATGATTGATGATTGCTAAGTTAGAATACGTACCTTCTGCAACCTCTTGATCTAACTCTATATTTAATTGGCCGTCTTTATTTTGATTTTCTTCCATTTATTCTATATTTAAATGTTAATTTGTTTACTTGTGTAATTTTCTCTTGTATTCTTAAAAACGAAATGTCATTACTACGAAAGCAGGAATCTAAAACTTTCATATTATGGATTCCTGCCTACGCAGGAATGACAAAAAAAAAGTTGAATTGAATAGTGTAATAAAATTACAGTAAACAATTCAACTTTTAAATATTTAAACGTTTACACGTTTTTTTTTTTAGAAACTTTGTTCTATCTCATCTTTGGGTCCTACAATAATTTTATCGTAAGATCTCATTCCTGTACCTGCTGGTATTTTCTTACCAACAATTACATTTTCTTTTAAGCCTTCTAAAGTATCTATTTTACCATTTACAGCTGCTTCGTTTAATACTTTTGTAGTTTCTTGGAAAGAAGCTGCAGAAATAAACGATTTGGTTTGTAATGATGCTCTAGTAATACCTTGTAAAACTTGTTCTGCAGTTGCAGGTCTAGCTTCTCTTGCTACTACTAAGTTCTGATCGTTTCTTCTTAATAAAGAATTTTCATCTCTTAATTGACGTGCAGAAATTATTTGACCTGGTTTTAAGTTTTCAGAATCACCCGCATCTTCAACAACTTTCATTCCGTAAATTGCATCATTTTCTTCGATAAAGTCGTTTTTATGAATTAATTGATTCTCTAAGAATAATGTATCTCCAGAATCTATAATTTTAACTTTACGCATCATTTGACGAACTACAACTTCGAAATGCTTGTCATTAATTTTTACACCTTGTAAACGATATACTTCTTGTATTTCATTTACTAAGTACTCTTGTACTGCAGAGGGTCCTTTAATTCTTAAAATATCAGAAGGTGTTGTTGCTCCATCAGATAATGGCATACCCGCTTTAATAAAGTCGTTTTCTTGAACTAAGATTTGGTTAGAAAGTTTTACTAAATACTTGCTAATTTCTCCTGTTTTAGATTCAACGATAATTTCTCTATTACCACGTTTAATTTTTCCGAAAGAAACTACACCATCAATTTCTGAAACTACAGATGGATTAGAAGGGTTACGTGCTTCAAATAATTCTGTTACACGTGGTAAACCTCCTGTAATATCACCTGCTTTACCAGATTTTCTAGGTATTTTTACTAATGTTTTACCACTTTCTACAGTGTCTCCGTCATTGACCATTAAATGTGCACCAACTGGTAAACTGTAAGATCGTAGGGCATTACCATCTTTATCTTCTATAATTAAAGAAGCTATAATTTTCTTATTCTTAGAATCTGTAATTACTTTCTCTTGGAAACCTGTTTGTTCGTCAATTTCTACAGCATAGTTCATACCTTGCTCTAAATTATCAAACTTCACTTTTCCAGAAAATTCTGAAACAATTACACCGTTAAATGGATCCCATTGTACAATTACATCTCCTTTTTTGATAGATTTTCTGTCTTTATCAAAAATGATAGAACCATAAGGAATAATATTAGTACTTAACGTGATTCCTGTTTTCTTGTCTATAATTTTAATTTCTGCTGTTCTAGAAATTACAATATCAACTTCATTTCCTTCGTTATTTTTACCTACAACAGTTCTTAAATCCTCTATAACAACTTTACCTTCAAATTTTGCGGTTAACTTATTATCTTCAGAAATGTTACCTGCAACCCCACCAACGTGGAATGTACGTAATGTTAACTGTGTACCTGGCTCTCCAATAGATTGTGCTGCAATTACACCAACTGCTTCACCAATTTGAACTTTATTAAGTGTAGATAAACTTTGTCCATAACATTTTGCACAAATCCCTTTAGAAGATTCACAACTTAATGGAGATCTTACTTCTACAGNATCTATACCNGATTTATCTACNGCTTCTGCTAATTGAGAAGTAATTCTNTGGTTAGCTTCTAATAAGATTTCGTCTGTAATTGGGTGATAAACATTGTTTAAAGAAACTCTACCTTCTATTCTGTCTGCTAAAGACTCTACAATTTCATCGTTTTTCTTTAAAGGAGCTACTTCTAAACCTCTTAATGTACCACAATCTTCTTCGTTAATTATAACGTCTTGAGATACATCTACCAGTCTACGTGTTAAGTAACCTGCATCTGCGGTTTTTAAAGCGGTATCTGCTAATCCTTTACGAGCACCGTGTGTAGAGATAAAGTATTCTAAGATTGATAAACCTTCTTTAAAGTTAGAAAGAATTGGGTTTTCAATAATTTCTCCACCACCTGCAGTAGATTTTTTAGGCTTTGCCATTAAACCACGCATACCAGTTAACTGACGTATTTGTTCTTTAGAACCCCTTGCACCAGAATCTAGCATCATATATACAGAGTTAAAACCTTGTTGGTCTTCTCTTAAGTTTTTCATGGATAATTCAGTTAATCTATTGTTGGTAGAACCCCAAACATCAATTACCTGATTGTAACGCTCTTTTTGCGTTAACATACCCATGTTATAATTTCCTACAATCATGTCTACCTCTTTGTTGGCTTCATCAATCATAGATTGTTTTTCTGCAGGAATAATAATATCTCCTAATGAGAATGATAAACCGCCTTCAAAGGCAAATTTATATCCCATATTTTTTATTTCATCTAAGAAAGCACCTGTTGTAGGAATATCTGTAGCTTTTAAAATTCCACCAATAATTCCTCTTAAGTTTTTCTTAGTTAATACCTCATTAATATATCCAGCTTCAGCAGGTACTTTTTCATTAAATAAAACTCTACCTACAGTAGTTTCTATAATTTTAGTTACTTGCTCTCCGTTTTCGTCTATATCTTGAGTTCTAACTTTTATACCAGCATTTAGGTCTACTTGTTGCTCGTTAAAAGCAATCGTTACTTCTTCTGGCGAATAGAATGTTAACCCTTCTCCTTTAATAGGAACATCTTTGGTTGACTTTCTTTCTTTAGTCATATAATATAACCCAAGTACCATATCTTGAGAAGGTACAGTTACTGGGGCGCCATTTGCCGGGTTTAAGATATTATGAGAAGCTAACATTAATAATTGTGCTTCTAAAATAGCTTCTGGTCCTAATGGTAAATGAACCGCCATTTGATCTCCATCAAAATCGGCATTAAATGCAGAACATGCTAATGGGTGTAATTGTATTGCTTTTCCTTCAATTAATTTTGGTTGAAAAGCTTGGATACCTAACCTGTGTAAAGTAGGAGCTCTATTTAATAAAACAGGATGTCCTTTAATTACATTTTCTAAAATATCCCAAACAACGGGTTCTTTTCTATCTATAATTTTCTTGGCAGATTTTACAGTTTTAACAATTCCTCTTTCTATTAATTTTCTAATTACGAAAGGTTTGTAAAGTTCTGCTGCCATATCTTTTGGCAATCCACATTCAGACAATTTCATTTCTGGCCCAACTACAATTACAGAACGTGCTGAATAATCTACACGTTTTCCTAATAAGTTTTGACGGAAACGACCTTGTTTACCTTTTAATGAATCTGATAAAGATTTTAATGGTCTGTTAGATTCTGTTTTTACTGCTGATGATTTACGTGTGTTATCAAATAATGAATCTACAGATTCTTGTAACATACGTTTTTCATTACGTAAAATAACTTCTGGAGCTTTTATTTCTACCAATCTTTTTAAACGATTGTTTCTAATAATTACTCTTCTATATAAATCATTTAAATCTGAGGTTGCAAAACGACCACCATCTAAAGGCACTAGAGGGCGTAATTCTGGTGGAATTACTGGTATTGCCTTCATGATCATCCACTCAGGATTGTTTTCTCTATTTTTTTGAGAATCTCTAAATGCTTCTACAACATTTAAACGTTTTAATGCTTCTGTTTTACGTTGTTTAGAAGTTTCTGTATTTGCTTTGTGTCTTAAATCGAAAGATAATTGGTCTAAATCGATTCTAGCCAATAAGTCTATTAAACACTCAGCACCCATTTTAGCAATAAATTTATTTGGGTCTGTGTCTTCTAAATATTGATTTTCTTGTGGTAATTCATCAACAATATCTAAGTATTCTTCTTCTGTTAAGAAATCCATTTTTTGTAATGGTTCTCCTTCTACATTTTTAGCAATACCTGGTTGAATTACAACATAACGTTCGTAATAGATAATCATATCTAACTTTTTAGATGGTAAACCTAAAAGGTATCCCATTTTGTTAGGTAATGATCTAAAGTACCAAATATGAGCTACAGGAACTACCAAGTTGATGTGCCCTACTCTATCTCTACGTACTTTCTTTTCGGTAACTTCTACCCCACATCTATCACAAACAATCCCTTTATAACGAATTCTTTTGTATTTTCCACAAGCACACTCATAATCCTTTACAGGACCAAAAATACGCTCACAAAACAAACCATCTCTTTCTGGCTTGTGTGTACGGTAATTTATAGTTTCTGGTTTTAAAACTTCACCTTTAGAAACTTCTAATATTGCTTCTGGTGATGATAAACCAATTGAGATTTTATTAAACTTTTTTACAGTGTACTTTTCTTGTTTTCTTGCCATGTTCTTTTATATAGTTTTTGGTTTTTAGTTGTTAGTTTTTAGTTGTGACTCTCAAAATTCTAATTAAAGGATTGAAACCAATAACTAAGCACTAACAACTACCAACTATTAAAAATTATTCTTCTAATCTAACGTCTAATCCTAAACCTTTCAATTCGTGCATTAATACGTTAAATGATTCTGGTAAACCTGGTTCTGGCATAGCTTCACCTTTCACAATACTTTCGTATGTTTTAGCTCTACCCATAACATCATCAGACTTAACAGTCAAGATTTCTCTTAAGATACTCGATGCTCCATAAGCTTCAAGTGCCCAAACTTCCATCTCTCCAAAACGCTGACCCCCAAATTGTGCTTTACCACCTAATGGTTGTTGTGTAATTAATGAGTAAGGACCAATAGAACGCGCGTGCATTTTATCTTCAATCATGTGTCCTAATTTAATCATATAAATTACCCCAACTGTTGCTGGTTGATCAAAACGTTTTCCTGTTCCTCCATCATATAAATAAGTGTGTCCAAATCTTGGTACACCTGCATCATCTGTATATTTGTTGATTTCGTCTAAAGACGCTCCATCAAAAATAGGTGTTGCATATTTTTTGTCTAATTTTTGACCTGCCCAACCTAGAACAGTTTCGTAAATTTGACCAATATTCATACGAGATGGTACCCCTAATGGGTTAAGAACAATATCTACTGGAGTTCCGTCTTCTAAGAAAGGCATATCTTCTGCTCTTACAATACGTGCAACAATACCTTTGTTTCCATGACGACCTGCCATTTTATCTCCTACTTTTAATTTACGTTTTTTAGCAATGTAAATTTTAGCAAGTTTTAAAATTCCGGCTGGTAATTCATCTCCTACAGAGATTGTAAATTTTTGACGACGTAAAGAACCCTGTAAATCGTTTACTTTAATCTTATAATTATGAACTAACTCACCAACTAATTTATTTAAGTCGCTATCTGTTGTCCAAGAACCTGTTAAGTGAACATAATCGTCTACAGAATTTAACATTTTTAGGGTGTATTTTTTACCTTTTGGTAAAACTTCTTCACCTAAATCGTTAAATACACCTTGCGATGTTTTTCCGCTAATTAGTGCAAATAACTTTTCTATTAATTGATCTTTTAAAGTTTCGAATTTAGAAACGAAAGATTGCTCTAAAGTTGCTAATGCTTCTTTATCTCTTAATCTTTTGTTTTTATCTTTTACCGCTCTTTTAAATAATTTTTTATCGATTACTACCCCTCTTAATGATGGCGAAGCTTTTAATGATGCGTCTTTTACATCACCTGCTTTATCACCAAAAATAGCGCGTAATAATTTTTCTTCTGGAGTTGGATCAGATTCTCCTTTTGGGGTAATTTTTCCAATTAAGATATCACCAGGATTTACTTCTGCTCCAATTCTTATCATTCCATTTTCATCTAAATCTTTGGTTGCTTCTTCAGAAACGTTAGGAATATCATTAGTTAACTCTTCTGTTCCTAATTTTGTATCTCTAACATCTAAAGAATACTCATCAATATGAATAGATGTAAATATATCTTCGCGAACTACTTTTTCTGAAATTACAATTGCATCCTCAAAGTTATACCCTTTCCAAGGCATAAAGGCTACTTTCATATTTCTACCTAAAGCTAATTCTCCTTTTTGTGTTGCATAACCTTCACAAAGTACTTGACCTTCTGTAACTCTGTCTCCTTTTTCTACAATTGGTTTCAGGTTAATAGAAGTACCTTGGTTGGTTTTTCTAAACTTAATTAAGTCGTAAGAAACTTGATCAGAATCAAAACTTACCATTTTTTCTTCTTCTGTTCTATCGTACTTAATGGTTATTTTATTTGCATCTACATATTCTACTACACCTTCTCCTTCTGCATTTATTAAAATACGAGAATCTTTTGCTACTCTTCTTTCTAAACCAGTTCCTACAATAGGAGATTCTGGGCGTAATAATGGTACTGCTTGACGCATCATGTTAGATCCCATTAATGCACGGTTTGCATCATCATGCTCTAAAAATGGTATTAAAGATGCAGATATAGAGGCAATTTGATTTGGAGCCACATCCATATAATTAATCTCTTCAGGATTAACAACAGGGAAATCTCCTTCTTCACGAGCAATAACTCTATCTAAAACAATAGCGCCATCTTCTTTAAGTTCTAAATTAGATTGGGCAATTTTCATACCTTCTTCTTCTTCTGCACTTAAATAAATAGGCTCTTTACCAGCTACAACACCGTTTTCTACTTTTCTGTAAGGAGTTTCTATAAACCCTAAATTATTTACCTTAGCAAATACTGATAGAGAAGAAATTAAACCAATGTTTGGTCCCTCTGGAGTTTCAATCGGACATAAACGACCATAGTGTGTATAGTGTACGTCACGCACCTCAAAACCAGCTCTTTCTCTAGATAAACCACCTGGTCCAAGTGCAGATAATCTTCGCTTGTGAGTAATCTCTGCTAATGGATTGGTTTGGTCCATAAATTGAGATAATTGGTTGGTACCAAAGAATGAGTTAATTACAGATGATAATGTTTTTGCATTAATTAAATCGATTGGTGTAAACACTTCGTTATCACGTACATTCATACGCTCACGAATTGTTCTAGCCATACGTGCTAAACCAACACCAAACTGACCGGCTAATTGCTCTCCTACAGTTCTTACACGTCTGTTAGATAAGTGATCAATATCATCTACCTCTGCTTTAGAGTTGATCAATTGTATTAAAAACTTGATAATTGTAATAATATCTAGTTTTGTTAATACTTTTTGATCCATATCAACATCTAACTGAAGTTTTGTGTTCATTCTAAAACGACCAACTTCACCTAAATTATAACGTTGTTCAGAGAAGAATAACTTATCTATAATACCTCTTGCAGTTTCCTCATCTGGCGGTTCTGCATTACGTAATTGTCTATAGATATGTTCTACAGCTTCTTTTTCTGAGTTTGTAGGATCTTTTTGTAATGTGTTATGAATAATTGCATAATCTGCCATTTGATTATCTTCTTTATGAAGTAATACTGTTTTGGCACCTGCATCAATTATTTCATCAATATGGTCTTTTTCTAAGATTGTATCACGATCAAAAACAATTTCGTTTCTTTCGATTGATACAACTTCTCCTGTATCTTCATCTACGAAATCTTCATGCCAAGTTTTTAAAACTCTAGCCGCAAGTTTTCTACCTAATACTTTTTTTAATCCAGCTTTAGAAACTTTTACTTCTTCTGCAAGATCAAAAATTTCTAATATATCTTTATCTCTCTCGAACCCAATGGCTCTAAATAATGTTGTTACTGGTAATTTTTTCTTTCTATCAATATAAGCATACATTACTTGATTGATATCGGTAGCGAATTCTATCCAAGATCCTTTAAAAGGAATAACTCTTGCAGAATATAATTTTGTACCGTTTGCATGGAAAGATTGCCCAAAGAATACACCAGGAGATCTGTGTAATTGAGAAACCACCACACGCTCTGCACCATTAATTACAAAGGTACCAGAGTTTGTCATGTAAGGAATTGTACCAAGATATACGTCTTGTACAATAGTTTCGAAATCTTCGTGTTCTGGATCTGTACAGTATAATTTTAAACGTGCCTTTAGAGGAACACTGTGTGTAAGACCTCTTTCTATACATTCTTGTATAGAGTATCTTGGTGGGTCTACAAAGTAGTCTAAAAATTCTAATACGAATTGATTTCTTGTATCTGTAATTGGAAAGTTATCCATAAAGGTTTTGTACAAACCTTCTTCACCTCTTTCTTCTGCCTTTGTTTGAAGTTGGAAAAAATCTTGAAAAGATTTTACCTGAATATCCAAAAAGTCTGGATATTCTTTTATCATTTGAGAAGTTGCGAAGTTGATTCTTTCAGTAGTGTTTTTCGTTGCCAAAAGAGAATATTTTTTTGATTAAAATCTGAATTAAAATAAAGAACGAATATATACACAAAATGGTTTAGGCCTAAAAACTGTTATTTTTAGTACCTAAACCTAAATTTGTTTTCCCGTTTTTCGATAATTCGAAATCGGGAGTAATAGCTTACTTAAGCTCTACCTCAGCTCCTGCTTCTTCTAAAGATGCTTTTAAACCTTCAGCTTCGTCTTTAGAAACACCTTCTTTAACTGCAGCTGGTGCGCTATCTACGATACCTTTAGCTTCTTTTAATCCTAAACCAGTTAATTCTTTAACTAATTTTACAACTGCTAGTTTAGAACCACCTGCTGCTTTTAAGATTACATCAAATTCTGTTTGCTCATCTGCACCACCGTCAGCACCACCTGCTGCTGGTCCTGCTACTGCTACTGCTGCTGCTGCAGGCTCAATACCATACTCATCTTTTAAGATAGTAGCTAATTCGTTAACTTCTTTTACTGTTAAGTTAACTAATTGTTCTGCGAAATCTTTTAAATCTGCCATTTTAATTGTTTTTAAAAATTTTGTTTATTTTAGTTTATTTGTGCGCGTAATTATTTTTCAGATAAAGTTTTAATAATACCTGAAAGTGTTTGTCCACCTGATTGTAATGCTGAAACAACATTTTTAGCAGGAGACTGTAATAATCCAATGATTTCTCCAATAAGTTCTTCTCTAGATTTAATATCTACTAAAGCATCTAATTGTTCATCACCAATATAAATAGACTCTTCTGCAAAAGCCCCTTTTAATAATGGTCTATCTTTAGATTTTTTTCTAAATTCTTTGATTAATTTTGCAGGAGCATTTGCTGCTTCTGAAATCATCATAGAAGTGTTTCCTTTTAATACTGTTGGTAAGTCTCCAAAATCTTTGTCTGAAGCTTCCATTGCTTTTGCAAGTAAAGTATTTTTTACAACTGATAGCTGAATACCTGCTTTAAAACAAGCTCTACGTAAATTAGAGGTAGTTCCTGCATCTAAACCAGAAATATCTGCTAAATATAAAGTATTAGTATCTGCTAATGTTGCTGTTAAATCTTGTATTACTTGTGATTTCTCTTCTCTAGTCATAATTATAAGTTTTAACGTATTAAACAGATTTAAACTCAACAGCTACACTAGGACTCATTGTACTAGACATAAATACACTTTTTACATATGTACCCTTTGCAGTTGTAGGTTTCAATTTCATAATTGTTTGTAATAATTCATTTGCATTTTCTTCAATTTTCTTTGCATCAAAAGATACTTTTCCAATTGCCGCATGAACAATACCTGTTTTATCAACTTTAAAGTCGATTTTACCAGCTTTTACATCTTGAACAGCTTTTGCAACATCCATTGTTACAGTACCTGTTTTTGGGTTAGGCATTAAACCTCTAGGACCTAAAACTCTACCTAAAGGACCTAATTTACCCATAACACTAGGCATTGTTATAATAACGTCTACATCTGTCCATCCTCCTTTAATTTTTTGAAGGTATTCATCTAATCCCACATAATCTGCGCCAGCTGCTGTAGCTTCTGCTTCTTTATCTGGAGTTACCAATGCTAAAACTTTTACATCTTTACCAGTTCCGTGAGGTAATGTTACTACACCTCTAACCATTTGATTAGCTTTACGTGGATCTACTCCTAAACGTATTGCCAAATCTACAGATGCATCAAACTTTACATTAGTAATGTCTTTGACTAGCGCTGAAGCAGCAGCTAAATCATAAGATTTAGAGCTATCTAACTTTGCGTAAGCTTCTTTTTGCTTTTTTGTTAATTTTGCCATTTTACTACTTTTTATAAAGTTTATGCTGGTGCATTACCTTTTACTGTTAATCCCATAGAACGTGCTGTACCTGCAATCATTTTCATAGCTGAAGTAACTTCAAAGGCATTTAAATCTACCATTTTGTCTTCTGCGATTACTTTAATTTGATCCCAAGTAACAGATGCTACTTTTTTTCTGTTTGGTTCTCCTGAACCTTTTTTAATTTTGGCCGCTTCTAGTAACTGAACTGCTGCAGGAGGAGTTTTTACAACAAAATCAAACGATTTGTCTTTGAAAACAGTAATAACAAC
>JGI26088J50261_1001578_pt1 | contig 12199 bp, 7 predicted proteins | sample SaaInl1SG_22_DNA_FD_50261 | JGI IMG/M metagenome (IMG submission 50261)
CAAAATCTTGCATCAAAATTTCTGTTCCATAGTATATCTGAGGGATTCTTGGCAGCATCAAAAGTGTACTCAAGGCCATTTTCGTTTGCACGATATCGCCTTTCAGTTCCGTGTAGATTCGGCTCATGTCGTGATTATCCATCATGGCCATAATGGCTTTTGGATTTGGATAATGAAAGTCATTGGCCAATCCCTCATATATTTTCACAAGTCCTTTGTCCCAAGCTTCATCTTCGCTTACTCCTTTTTTTATATTGTCCAACATAGCAAAGTCCATTGTAGAGGTCAAATTTGAAACATAACCCTGTTTTGAGTTCGGATCGTTTTGCCAATATCCAATCAGTAAAGGATTAAAACTCCACTCTTCGCCAACTATAGAGAAATTGGGATACTCTTTCATAATCGCTCCAGCCCAATTACTCAAAAATGTTTTATCGGCATAAGGATAGGTGTCTTGTCGGATGCCGCCAAGGCCCAACTCTTCAACCCACCAAATACTATTTTGAATAATAAATTGTGCCATGAACGGATTTTTATGATTTAAGTCTGGCATGCTTTCAACAAACCAACCCTCTGTCATTTGCTTTTTATCGATTTCGGAAGCATAAATATCCTGATTGACAGTGCGGCGATGGTTAGAATATTTTGTGGGTTTCCTCGATAAAAATTCATATTGATAATTTAACCAATCATCAAAAGGTAAATCTTCCATCCACCAATGATACAATCCGCAATGATTAACAATTTGATCCATAATAAATTTGATTCCACGCTTTTCAGCCTCTTTAACCAAAGTTTTAAATTCGTCGAGAGTTCCAAATCTTGGATCAACTTCATAATGATTTGTAATGGCATAGCCATGATACGACCATCTTTTCATATCATTGGTGCGCAGTGGACAAGACCAAATAGCTGTAAATCCCATGTCATCTATATAGTCCAAATGTTCTGTTATACCCAGAATGTCTCCTCCGTGGCGTGCGTAATCATTATTACGATCTATGTTTTGTTCTTGTAAATTTGGTTGAATGTCATTCTCTGGATTAGCATTTGCAAAACGATCTGGAGTGATTAAATAGATCGCATCTTCTGAACTGAATCCATCGTAATCCAAAGATGATTTTTCTCTTTTCTTTAGGGCGTAGTCTAATTTATAATATATACTATCATTTGATGAAAACAATAACTCAATGACTCCAGGCATGTGGCATTTTTTCTAATTTTCAAATCAATAAACAAATAATTTGGGCTGTCGGCATTGTGAACCTTAACAACTTGAATGCCAGGTGCATCAACACTAACATTCATTCCTTGAATATGTTCTGATTTTACCAATAACTGAAGGTCCTCAGACTCAAACCCCACCCACCAATGTGGGGGCTTAACTTGGTCAACTTGAAGTGTTGTCGGTTGCGATCTCTCGCGGCTCCTTTCTGGTTTTGGTTGGCAGCTTAAAACACCAAAAAACAAAGCCGAAAAATAAAGGAATAATCTCATATTTTTGATATGATAATTCATTAGGTTGTGAGTAAAAAATTTGGTTCAACATTTGTGGATTGTCCATTTACAACTATTGTCATCGGTTCATCCCCTGAAACTTCAAAATTTGTCCCCGAGTGTTGTACAATTGCTTTTAAAACTTTTCCTCTAAAATTAATTTTAAAAGAATAGGACTGCCATTGTTCGGGAATTTGTGGCGAAAAATGCAATTGATTATCTTTGATTCGCATCCCTCCAAACCCTTCTACAATGCTCATCCATGTCCCCGCCATTGAGGTAATATGAAGCCCTTCGTGTACTTCTTGATTATAGTCATCTAAATCTAGTCTAGACGTCTGTAAGTAAAATTCATAAGCTTGATTCATGCGTCCCAATTTTGCAGCTTGAATACTATGAACACATGGCGATAGCGAACTTTCATGAACAGTAAGGGGTTCATAAAAATCAAAATGTTTTTCTAGTTCTCGAGTTGTAAAAGCGTCCTCAAAGAAATAGAATGCCTGAAGCGTATCGGCTTGCTTTATATATGGAGATCTCAATATTCGATCCCAAGACCAATGTTGATTTATTGGACGTTCGTCTGTGGATAATTCAGATGCAGGAGTCAGGTTTTTATCTAAAAATCCATCTTGTTGTAAATAAACGCCATGTTCTTTTGAATACGGTAAATAAATAGATTTTGATAATGATTTTATCACTTCTATTTCTTGCTCAGTAAGTTTGGTTTGTGCTACAATTTTGCGGTATGTTTCTATGTCGATAGCTTTTATATTATCTAAAGTATCAAGTGTAAACTCCATACACCATTTGGCAATATAATTTGTGTAAAAATTATTATTAACATTATTTTCATATTCATTTGGGCCTGTTACTCCAAGCATGACAAACTTCTGTTTTTGTTCAGAAAAGTTAAATCGCTGATACCAAAAACGGGTGATCGCAATTAAAACAAAAATCCCTTTAGAATGTGTATAGCTTACATCACCAGTATATCGCTGGTAGTTGTAAATGGCAAAAGCTATAGCGCCATTTCTATGAATTTCTTCGAAAGTAATTTCCCATTCGTTGTGGCATTCTTCTCCATTCATAGTAACCATAGGATACAAGGCTGCACCAGTATTAAAACCTAATTTTTTTGCATTTTCAATAGCTTTTTCCAAATGATGAAAACGATATTCTAATAAGCTTTTTGCAACATTTGGTGATTTTGTAGCCATATAAAATGGTAAACAATAGGCTTCGGTATCCCAATAGGTGCTCCCGCCATATTTTTCACCGGTAAATCCTTTTGGGCCAATGTTAAGCAGGGGATCATTCCCCAAATATGTCTGATTGAGTTGAAAAATATTAAAACGAATTGCTTGCTGCGCCTTGACATCACCTTCGATGGTAATATCGGCCATTTGCCATATTTTGGCCCAGAATTGAATTTGCTCTTCTAATAGGGTATCGAACCCTTTCTTTGAAGCGATTTGAATTGCATCCACTGCAGATTGTAATACATCAGCATGTTTACGATCTGAAATATAGCCTCCAATTTTTTCTATAGAAAAAGTTGACCCTTGATCCACATGCGTTAAATAAGTATGTCCAATTCTTGAGCTGGTATTTTGTTCAGAAAATGAAAGTGCGATCGGGGTTTCATTTAGAGTGCATTGATGGTGCATGAAAGTACATGTTTTGAAGCCCGTTTTCATGGTTTCTGCTTCAATAAAGGCATTTGAATTTTTTGAGGATACAGTTGAAATATCCCAAAACTGATCATCCCAGTTTTTATCTTGATTTGTGATATTCCCATCCAAAAAAGGTTCAAAACTAATTTCAGCGGAACAATTAAGTGGGGTTACTTGATATCGTATGGCACCAATTTCTTCTTGTGCAAGACTCAAAAAACGTAAACTTTTTACAGCTATTTGAACATCGTTGCTAAGTGTTGCCTTAAATGATCGACACAACCAACCTTCTTTCATATTCAATTCGCGCCTAAAATCAGATATTGATTTACAGGTATTTAAGTCTAAAACGACATCATTGACCACCACGTTGATTCCAATCCAGTTTGGCGCGTTAAGAACTTTAGCAAAGTATTCTGGATAACCGTTTTTCCACCATCCCACTTTTGTTTTATCTGGATAATAAACTCCTGCAATGTAGCTACCTTGAAAGGTGTTGCCTGTGTACGTTTCTTCAAAGTTGGCCCGTTGTCCCATAGCACCATTTCCAATACTAAAGATACTTTCAGAAGATTCAACATATTTAGGTATAAATCCTTCTTCGATAATGGACCATGAATTTGGAATTATATAATCTTGATTCATAATTTATTATGATTTTTTTATAAGGTTTTCTAAAAAGGTATTACTTAGCCCTCTAAAGTCTTCAAAATTGTATTGCGCTTCGTGTAAAATTCTTGCATCTCCAATGCCAATACTAATCATTCCTGCCGCATTTGCGGCTTGAATACCTGCAACAGAATCTTCAAAAACAATACAGTTTTTTGCTTTAGATTTTGTCAGGCGCGCTGCCTTCAAAAACACTTCTGGGTTGGGCTTGGCTTTTGAGACATCGTTGCCATCAACAATAGCATCAAAAAGACTGGTAATTTTTACTTTATCCAAAATTGGTCGCGCATTCTTACTGGCCGATCCTAATGTGATGAATTGGTTATTGTTTATTAAAAACCTAAGCACTCTATCTACATCTGGTAAAAGCTCTGAGGTGTCCATGTTAGAAATGTACTCAAGATAGTTTGTATTTTTTTGATTCATTTTATCTTGAAATTCGATAGGATCCAATGTACGACCTCCCCATTTCAAAATTTTTTCTAAAGATTGAACGCGACTAACCCCTTTGAGTTGTTCATTTTGTTCAATAGAAAAATCAATGCCAAGATCATTTGCTAACGCCTTCCAAGCTTGATAATGATACTTTGCGGTATCTACAATAACACCATCTAAGTCAAAAATGAAACATTTTCTTTTCATATTATTCAGATTGATATCGTATTGCAGATGGGTTTGTAATAAGTGAATTCGTTAGTGCGGCAACAATCAAGCTGATTCCTGCAATTATCATGCTGTTTATGGCTTCTGGGCCAATAAGATTTGATAAATAATTAATTGTACCTAGAGCTGCTGCGATTTGTGGAATTACAATAAACATATTGAAAATCCCCATAAATACCCCCATTTTATTTGAATCTACAGAACTAGACAGCATGGCATAGGGCATTGATAAAATACTACCCCATGAAAACCCAATTAAGATGAAACAATATTTTAACTGTTGGGGAGTTGCCACATACATCAATAAGAATCCAAACCCTCCTAAGGCAAGGGATCCCATGTGTACATATTTTCTGTTAATTGTATGTTTGGAGGTGTAAAAAGTGAGTAACAATGCAAACACCATAGAAGATAATCCATACACACCCATTGCAGAACCTACAGCATTTGATGACTCCTGAAAAGCGGTATTGACAATATCAAAAGCAGCCATACCTTCTTTTGTGCTAATGTCATAATTTGCCTCTACTGGAGCAGGTGTTTTAAACACATGTTCGGTGAGGGCAGGATTGGCCATGCTCCACATGGTAAAGAAGGCAAACCACGAAAAAAACTGTACGACACCAAGTTTTTTCATTGTTGTTGGCATTTGACCAATGTTTTCAATAATGTCTGGAATGAATCTATTTTTTTGTGCTCGTTCTTTTTCAAAAGCGTCCATGTCTTCTGGTGGATACTCAGATGTGGTTGTGATAGTGTAGAGTACACTTGCCAAAAACACAAAGGCACCAATGGCAAAAGCCACTTTAACAGACATAGGAACTACTCCAGAGGGCGCAGAATTACTTACGCCGAGTTGAGAAACCATCCAAGGCAAGTTACTCGCAATCCAAGTTCCTATGCCAATGATAAGCGTCTGCACCACAAAGCCATAAGAGCGTTGCGATTCGGGTAATTTATCGGCCACTAAAGCGCGAAATGGCTCCATTGAAATGTTGATAGATGCATCTAAAATCCAGAGAAATCCAACGGCCATCCATAGCAAAGGAGAATGAGGAACCAAAAACAATACCAAAGAGCTTAAAATAGCCCCAATTAAAAAGTAAGGTTTTCTGCGCCCAAGTTTAGGGTGCCATGTTCTATCACTCAAATATCCGATAATGGGCTGAACAATGAGGCCAGTCAGAGGTGCCGCAATCCAAAGCATTGGAATTTCTGCTTTATCAGCACCCAACGTTTGAAAAATACGAGACATAAAGCCCCCTTGTAATGCAAAACCGAATTGGATGCCTAGGAATCCAAAACTCATATTCCAGATATCCCAGAACCCAAGTAATTGCTTTTTCATAATAGTATAAGTAAAGTATTAATACTATTTTGATAATCAGCAAATGTGGTTATCAAAACTTAAAAATGAAAAGTAGAAGTATAAGTTTTGATGCTTCAAATATAAAAAAGAAAATTTTACTTGAGCAAATTATTTTGTGGAATTTCTTAAAATTAAATCTGTTGAAATAATTGTTGTTTTCAATGGTTGCCCTGGAATGTCATCAACGCGTTCATCTATTCTATGAATAAGTAACTCCGCTGCTTTTTCTCCCATCGCTTCGCCATGTTGACTTACTGTTGTGAGTGCCGGAGAGGCGTGTTTTGAAAGCATACCATCTGTAAAACCAATCACTTGTAGCTGGCCTGGGATATCAATTTCAAGTTCTTTGGCAACTTTCATGGCAACAACGGCGTAGAGTTCGTTTACGGCAAAAATTCCATCAATGTCCGGGTGGTTTTTAAGCAGTTTACGAATTTGAGCCTCTAGATTTTCAAGATGGTCTTCATAAAGTAAATCATCGTCAATTTTTAAAATTAGATCTGCTGTTGGATTGATATCGTAAGCACCCAAGGCTTCCAAATATCCCTTGGTACGCAAACGACCAACACTGACATAGTCTTTAGTTGTGATGATAGCAATTTTTTTAGCCCCTTTTTCCAAAAGTGTTTCAGTAGCGATTCGTGCCCCTTTGGCGTCATCTACTGCAACTTTATCGCAAGGAATTTCATTTACAATTCGATCAAACATCACCAAAGGAATACCTTCGTTTAAACATTCTGTAAAGTGCTGATAATCTTGTCTTTGCATTGTTTCTCTTGACATGGATATAATAAAACCATCGATACTGCCATTGGCTAGCATTTCCATATTTATGACCTCGTTAGAAAAAGACTCATTGGACAATCCAACAATAACATTGTATCCTTGTGCATTGGCATAATTTTCGACCCCTTTGATGACTTTAGTGAAAAAATGGTGGACAATATCTGGTATTATAATTCCAATAGTTTTTGTTTTTCTGTTCTTTAGACTCAAAGCAATATTGTTGGGTCTGTAATTCAATAATTTTGCAAAAGCTTTGACTTTGTCTATGGTGTCTTGACTAATTTCTGGGCTATTTTTTAGGGCTTTTGAAACTGTAGAAATGGAGACATCCAACTCTTTTGCCAATTGTTTTAGGGTCGTTCTTTTTTTCATAATTGTTAAACTATTATGTATTTTCTTTAAACAATATTATATTTGATTACACTTTTTAAAAATTTAATTAACATGCTTTACTGTCAAAAATAGCAATAAACACCCCTTTTTTTTGTGTTTTCAACAGAAATAATGCTGATTTATGATAATTATTCAAAAACTTATCAACACGAAAACGTTATAGTTATGTTATAGAATTGTTAAACAATTCCCAAAGATATACATTAGCCCTGAAAAGTAGAATTATAAGTTAAAATCGAAAATTAGTCTTAACTAACAATCATTTTATGAAAACAAAAATTAATAGCTTCTTATTATTACTCTTGATACCAGTCTTTTGCTTTGGTCAATCGAGTGTAAAAGGTACAGTAAGCGAAGAAGACAGTGGATTNCCACTGCNTGGTGTAAATGTACTTGTAAAAGGNACAAACACTGGAACCACTACAGATTTTGATGGGAATTACCAAATTTCTGCCAACATTGGCGATGTACTTGTTTTTTCTTATGTGGGATTTTCTACACAAGAAATTTCTTACAATGGAGAAAGTGCTCTAAACGTACAATTGGCAGAAGATGCTTCGGCATTAGATGAGGTTGTTTTAATTGGATATGGTAGTGTAAAAAAAGAAGATTTGACAGGAGCTGCAGATTTGATTACTTCAGAGGACTTTAACCAAGGTCCTTTAGTTTCTGCGCAACAATTAATCAGCGGAAAAATTGCAGGGGTTTCTGTAACTGCTGGTAGTGGTGCTCCTGGCGAAGGTCAGGTAATCCGTATTCGTGGAAATGGATCTTTAAGTTTATCTAGTAACCCCCTTTATGTTGTTGATGGAATTCCATTGAATGACGGTGGTGTTGGAGGTTCAAGAAATCCACTAAACCTTATCAATCCAAATGATATTGAAAGCATGGTAGTCTTAAAAGATGCTTCTGCAACTGCAATCTATGGATCGCGAGGAGCCAATGGTGTCATTATCATTACCACGAAGTCCGGTAAATCTGGAGACTTTAAATTTAATTTTAATGCATCAACAACATCGCACAATCCATTAAACCAAGTGGATGTAATGAGTTCAGATCAATTTAGAGAGACAGTAATTGGCACAGGAGATTCTGCTGCTATTGACCTTTTAGGAAATAGCAACACGAATTGGCAAGACGAAATCTACGACTCTGCTATGGGGCGAGATTTTTCATTAAGTGCTACTGGACAGTTGGCCAATATACCTCTCCGATTGTCGCTTGGGTATTCGGATCATGATGGTATTTTAAAAGGAGATAACTTTGATCGTAAAACAGCTTCTATCAACTTTAAGCCAGAGGCTTTTGGAGGAGATTTGAAGATGAGTTTCAATGCACTTTATTCGAACACAAACAATACTTTTGCAAACAGAGGTGCCATAGGGAATGCCATTTCCTACGATCCTACGCAAAGTGTCTTTGATTCAACATCGCCTTATGGTGGCTATTATTCCTGGATTGATCCTGCAACAGGTAGTCAATATAATCTTGCGCCAACAAATCCCGTTGCATTACTCAATTTGACAGAGGACTCCTCTGAAATAAATAGAATTGTTTCCAATGTCAAGTTCGATTATTCTTTACCTTTTGTTGAGGGCTTAACAGCCACTGTTAAGGTAGGTATTGATCAAACTGACGGAAGTGGTGGAACTATGACTTCAGCCAATATGCCCACATCGGATCCAACCTTTGATGGGGCAGAAAGTCGCTATGATAATGAAGCAACCAACTCTTTGTTTGATGCATACCTAACTTATGAAACATCCTTTAATGAGGTTCACAATTTAACTGCTGTTGCAGGTCACTCATACCAATCGTTTGAGTTCTACAACTACAGCTACGACAGCGAAGCTGAAGAAGATGGTAATGATTTTGAATTTATTGATAAATCCAAAAATGTGTTACTTTCCTATTTTGGACGTTTGAACTACGACTACAATGGTAAATATTTACTAACAGCAACCTTAAGAGCAGATGCATCATCTAAACTTAATCCAGACGATCGTTGGGGCTATTTCCCGTCTGTTGCTGCCGCATGGAATCTTCATAAAGAAGATTTTATGGAAAATTCTTTCTTTAATGAATTGAAACTTCGAGTTGGATATGGAGAAGTTGGAAATGTCAATGGATTGGGAGATTATAGATTCCTTACGCGTTACACTGGAAGTACTTCTACAGCAAATTACCAATTTGGAAATTCATTTTACCAAACTTATAGACCAGAACCTCTTAATGAGGAATTACGCTGGGAAATTGGACGAACTACGAACTTTGGTGTTGATTTTACGGTCCTAGACAATCGTCTTTCTGGATCTTTGAATTATTATATCAGAGAAACTAAAGATCTTATTGCATTTTCTTCGGTTGATCCATTCACAAACTTTGGTAACAGAGTTGATAAAAACATTGGTGATATGGAAAACAAGGGACTTGAAATCATGTTAAATGCAACCCCAGTAGTCACAGATGATGTGGAATGGTCTATTGGCTATAACATCGCTTTTAACGATAACACCATCACCAACCTTCCTTTTGATCAACCTACTGGAGGGATCAGTGGAGGAGTAGGAAATAATGTACAACTCCACACTCAAGGGCAGGTGCCAAACAGTTTCTTTGTATTACAGCAAGTTTATGACACCGATGGTAATCCAATCGAAGGGGCCTATGTCGATAGAAATGGAGATAATATAATTAATGACAATGATAAGTTTTTCTATAAATCACCATTTGCTGATATCACAATGGGTCTAAACACCAACTTGAATTATAAGAACTGGGATTTTGCTATGGTTACTAGAGCCAGTCTTGGAAACTATGCCTATGATAATGTAGCTTCCAGTACAGCATACCTTAGAAGAGCCACAGAAAACAGCATCTTGACAAACCTTCACTCAGACTACCTGGATACAGGGTTTGTAAACATAACAGAAAACAACTTGTTGAGTTCTCATTATGTTAGAGAAGCATCATTCTTTAGAATCGATAATATTGCTATTGGATATACTTTTGATTTTAATAGTGATACTAGATTTAGAGTTTACGGGTCAATGCAAAACGTATTGACTATAACTGACTACGAAGGATTAGATCCAGAAATTTTTGGAGGAATTGATAACAATTTCTACCCAAGACCACAGTCTTTTGTATTTGGAGTAAATATTGACTTTTAATAAAACATGAAAACAATGAAAAAAATAATTTTATTATTAGCGGTTTGTATTGGGGTTTTGTCTTGTCACGACGACTTGAATCAATCACCAATCGACCCAGACAGTTTTACAGAAGAAAACGTATTTGTTAATGCTGATGAAGCAAAAGGCGCTTTGGCTAAGCTATATGCCAGTTTAGCACTAACGGGGCAAAACGGCCCAGCAGGACAACCTGATATTGCCGATATTGACGAAGGGTTTTCTCAATTTACAAGAATGCTTTTCAACTTAAATGAGTTAACTACAGACCATGCCGTAGTAGGATGGGGCGATCCAGGACTTCCAGATTTGCATGGCATGTACTGGTCATCAAGTAATGACTTTACAGAGGCGATGTACAATAGACTGGCTCAAGAAGTTTCATTCTGTAATTCATTTATAGCAAATGCAGCAAATTTATCGGACGACGTGGTATCTACATATATTGCTGAGGCAAGATTCCTTAGAGCATTTGCTTATTACAACTTAACTGATTTGTTTGGCAATGTGCCTTTGTCAACATCAATCACAACAGACTTACCACAGCAAAGCACTAGAGCAGAGTTGTTTAACTTTGTAGAAGCTGAACTTTTAGAAATTAAAGATCAACTTTTACCATCTGGTTCAAATGAGTATGGCCGTGTAGATCAAGTAGCGGCTTGGGCACTATTGTCTAAGTTATATTTAAATGCTGAGGTTTGGACAGGAACACCACGATACACAGACTGTGTAACTTATTCTAGTGAGGTGATGAATTCCACATATATGATTAATACGAATGATGCCAATGGCAATGGCACGGCTTACGACGAATTGTTCTTAGCGGATAATGATACCAACGGCGCTCAAAATGAGTTTATTTTTACTGCTAATTTTGATGGTTTAAGTTCACAAACCTACGGTGGAACAACCTTCCTGGTTCATGCCGCTATTGGTGGCACCATGCCAGCTGGCGATTTTGGGGTCAACGGTGGATGGGGTGGTATTCGCACAACAAAAAATTTAGTTAATAAATTCCCAGAAGGTATGGTAGATCCAGACGCACTAAATGCCTCCCTATCCGGAACATTGTCTGACTGGGGATTGGTAGGGGATGCTACAACCAACGGCTGGAATGGACCAGATATGGAAATGTATGAAACGAGCTCTAATGTGTTTGAATTGTATGCAACACTTTCTGGCAACCTAATGAAATTTCGTTTCAATGAAGATTGGGGACAAAATTATGGCGATAATGAAGCCGATGGAACGCTCGAAGCTGGTGGTGGTAATATTGACCTTCCATCAGGAAATGGTGTGTACCATGTGGTATTAAACCTAAACTCACTAACCTATAGTCTTTCAATTGTCCTTCCAGAATCTGACAAACGTGGAATGTTTTATACCGATGGGCAAAGTTTAGAAATTGAAAATATCCCCCCTTTTAATAACGGATATGCAATAACTAAATTTAAAAATATTGATTCCAATGGAAATCAAGGCGTTGATACATCTGGTAACTTTGTCGACACAGACTTAGCACTTATTCGTTTAGCTGAAATTTACTTAAACTATGCTGAAGCAACTCTTAGAGGAGGTGGGGGTGACTTAAATTTAGCCACTACCAAAATCAATGAGTTAATTGCTAGAGCGTATGGAAGCAATAACAATTCGATATCTTCCTCCGATATGAGCTTAGATTTTATATTAGATGAACGATCAAGAGAGTTGTATTGGGAAGGACAAAGACGTACAGATTTAGTGAGATATGGTTATTTTACTTCTGGAAATTACCTATGGCCTTTCAAATCCAATCAACCTGCGGGTATTGGTACTGATGAATACAGAAACCTGTTTCCAATACCACAATCCTCAATACTAGTCAACCCTAACCTACAACAAAATGAAGGATATAACTAAAATATTTAAAATCATGAATAAAATAAAATTATTAGTCTTATTGATTGTCGGAGCCA
>JGI26088J50261_1001581_pt1 | contig 12181 bp, 9 predicted proteins | sample SaaInl1SG_22_DNA_FD_50261 | JGI IMG/M metagenome (IMG submission 50261)
TTCCATTCATAATTGGTTCAATGACTTGAGTTTTAAGTGCAGTCAAAAATTCAATGGTTTNTTCAATTACNGTATCAATATTATCAATTACCTTGGTGTTTGCATCCCCAAATGTGTAATTACCGACACTCATGATGGATTGTCTGGATATAGGATTGGAGGGCTTAAAGTTTCCCCTTACACGTGAAGAGTTATTTCCCATTTATTTATATACATAAATATAATTTGACGATGAAAATGATGAAGAATAATAGTATTTAAATTTAAATTTAATGTTGGTATATATATAAAATGAACTCCCTGCTTTATGCTAAACCTTTACCCAGATGTAGAGTAATCGCTTCAGCTAAGAAAGAAGACAATGCTGAACGAAGAAGAGTCTTCAGAGAAAAGATCGTTGACTCTAGAAAACAATCTCTTGGAGACATTGGTAGAAACATCAAGTCCCTTGTCAAACAAGAAATATCTGAAACACGTGCTATTTTTGATGATCACGTCAAGTTCTTCAAACAAAACCCCAAACCTCAAAAACCAAAGAAATCCAAGAAGCCAGAACCCAAAGAAGTTGAAGTAATTGATGCCGAATTCTTTGAGTAAAAAACAAAATATATTTTATAAGTTATTTTTACATGTATTATACAAAATAGTGTAGAGTAAATGATGTACATTTATGATGTTGTACACAAGATGTTATAAAATTATTGTATGTATAAAAAATACATGATGAAAGCAAACATTATCATTTGTGTTTGTTGTACGTCACGTTTGATAGTTTTTGTTTTAGCCTTCATACTATAAGCAGTCTTCTCTATAGATATGATCGATGAATTTATATTCTTTATTTTAGAAGGTATTTCTATGATGTTTGTTAAAGCCCCTTCTATATTAATTGAGCTTTCTTCTAATCTGTCTTCAACATACGGTTGAATATAAGATAATGGTTTATAATCTGGATCAAGTTGTCTACAAATACCGTCGAGTAATGATAAACTTTTACCAAGATATATCAAATCGTTTGATATTGTGAATGGTCTATTCGAATCACTGAATCCCAAGTCATTCAATACTTCCATTGATTCTCCCAAATCAAAATCTGTATCATCCACAGAAACTGTGCCAAACATCTCAAATAATGAATCGAAAAAGAACACGATATTTGGTTTGCTGGATGTTGGAAATATTAATTTTGAATCAATCAATATCTCAGTGAGTCTCTTTGAATCTTTTTGTATGAGACTGATTATTATATCGTCAAAAGAATCCCTCACAAGTGTAGATACATCAATGACGAGTCCAAAATCATACAAAATGAGATCTCCCTTATTGTATGCGAGATTTCCAGGGTGAGGATCTCCGTGTATATACCCGTATTCAACGAGTTGTTGTATGAAACATTCGATGATTAGTTTTACAGCTGTCTTTTTACTTTCATCTTTCTGTAATTCTGTTATTTTTCTTCCTTTCACTCTTTCCATCACGAGTAGTTTTTTGGTGCTGTATTTACTACAAACACGGGGCACAATGTAATTCGTATCATCATAAAACTGAGTTCTGAATATCTTAGCATTCCTTGCTTCGTTGATATAATCAACTTCTTGCATAAGATACTTTTCAGATTCTTGTAATAAGTTTTCATCAAAGTCACTCAAGAGACGAAGAAATGTAAAAACTCCGAAAATTTCTCGGACTGTTTTTAAGTCATTGAGGATGATATTAGATATGTTTGGTCTCTGGACTTTAACAACAACATCAATACCATTTTTGAGTCTAGCGTTATGCACTTGACCAATACTTGCCGCTTTGTATGGTTGTGTATCAAAGGATTCAAAAACTTCATGGAGATTGCTATTCAACTCTGATTCTACCATTTGTATGATATTCTGATCTTGTATGGGAGGACACTCGTCTTGTAAAGTCTCTAATTCACTTGTAAAACCTTCAGAGAAGACATCTTGTCGCGAACTGGCGACCTGACCCAATTTGATGAAGGTGGGACCTAAGTCTATGAGTTCTTTTTTGGTCCACGCCCCTAACTCTTTCATTTTAGAATCATACGTAGGCTTATTCTTATGGAAATAATCTATTTTAGTTTTTTTGAAAGCAAATTTCGATGCAAAGTCCCATGTTTTAAGTTTTTGAATATTGTTACCTATACATATTGTATTCATTTCATATTATATTAGAATGTTATTATTTAAATAATGTGCGATGCATAGTTCAAAGTAAGATGGAATTTAAAAATATTTTAAGAATAATAATGAAGTCGACTGTTATAAACTTTATGAGTGAAAAGAATATGACCTATAAAACATTTGATTTAAGAATGGTCAAAGAACCAATGTTAGCATATTATTTGAAAAAATACCATGAATCAAATGAGCTTTACAAACATAAAGATGTAAAAGCCATACGTAAATCAAGACATTACAATGAATTCAAAAAAGATAAAAGCATTTTTGATTTAGATGATGTTATGGTGCTTGACGATTCATTCAAAATACTAAAACCAAGCTATGTAGATAGTAAAAAGGTGGTTACATTTATTCAAAGGAAAGATAGTCAAGATAAGTATCGAATATTGTTGGAAAAAATACGAAATGAAGATTATCACACAAAATTCGCTAACTATGTTAATTTAAAAGATCCCACTGTGATTATGTTGAGTGGATATCCCGGGAGTGGTAAATCAACATTATCTTCTTATTTTAAGTCAATTCAGTTTAAAATAGTTGATGGTGATAAATTAAGTCCTCAGAAAATGAAGGAAGAAGTCAAAAAGTTGATGTTGAAGAAGAAAAATATGTTGATAGATGGGACATTCATGACTGAAAAGAGTCGCAAAGCGTATATAGATATTGTTAAGGATACTTATAACGTTCATTTGATTGAAGTGACAACAGATGTTATTGAATCGTATGTTCGAAATGTGAAAAGGTCCTTGGATAAAACTTCGAAACGCACATTAGTGCCAATTAAAGTATACCGTAATTTTTTAAAGTCCTATGAATCTCCAAGTTATGAAGAAGGGTTTACAAAGATTGAACACTATCCAAGTAAAACTATTAAAGGTGGAACAATAAGAAAGCTTAAAGACATTGACTTTGAATTATTTAACTTGTTGATTTCAAAAGAAAAAAGAAGAGAATAAAAATGAAAACAAATAATATTTATGTTTTTTAAATGTAATACAAATGGTCAAGGTAATCCAAAAAAATATCAATGATATTTCATATTCAACATTTCGTCTTGTTGACATTTTTGATCCATTGATGATGTATTATATAGTAAAAAATTTTGATGGAAGCTATGAAAATGTTTCAGTTGATAAAGTGAAAAAAACTCACAAATATAAATCATTTAAGAAAAAATACAATGATATCAAAGAATTGAATGATGTTGCTATTGTTGATAAAAAACTTAGAGTTAAACATAAACGTAATGATGAATACAAGTATGTATTTTTAGAAGATGGTAATAAGTTAAGAATAATGATTAGTAGTATGATTGGTGGTACCAAGCGACACGGGAAAGACATAGAAGATTCAGCAATGAATAATAACACAAAAAAACAACGAACAATGACAGATTCATATGCACTTTCATCTGCATCATCTACACTTGTATCTAGGACACCTGCATCTGCAGCATCTACACTTGTATCTGGGACACCTGCATCTGCAGCATCTGCAGCATCTGCACAAAGAGCACCTGGTTCTATAGATATAGTTTCATCTGAATTTTCATCTGTAACACCAATGGATGTCAATGAAAGACAAGGTGAAAATGAAGTATCATCAGAACCTCTCATTCCTCAATACATGGAAGAATATTTCTCAGAAGAAAATAAAGAAAAAAGAGGGCTATCTAAATTAGAAGATATTGAAGGTGAATTAGCATTGATTTATAAAGGACCATCTGGTGCAAATAAAAATATAATGAAACGTCAATTACAACAAAAAATAAATGATGTAAAATACTATGAGGATTATGTGATTTTTTTGAAAAACAATAGTGTGGAAGCAACAATTGGTAAATCTATTCATGAAATTTTATATGGTTTTGACAATTATACAGGAATTTTTGAAATGTTTAAACAAATGATGGTGGAAAGGTTTGATGGAAGATATTCTTATGTATATAAAAATACAAAAATATTCAAAAAAATTGTATTGAATAATGTATTATTTTACATTCAAGAAATTACAAGATTTAAATTACTAATTGATAATTTCATAGAGGCTTACATATTTTCAGGAATACTTGTTCAATGTGGCGGAACAAGGAACGATGTATGTAATAAAGAAAATCCTATTTTCTGCAATTTACGCGATAGATTAGTTAGAGATATTGTTCACGATTTCAAAGATCTTCCTCTTGACACACTAGATAAATATATTAAAATGTTTTCAAAAAATGGTTCACCGATATCATTTGAGAATCCTGAAAATTACACATATGGAAATACAAAAAATTCGTTGGCAGATGTAGAAAAATCTTACAGAGAAATTATCATGAGAAAATGTCTCGACTATGATTTGCTTCATTTCATAATGATGAAAGTCGAAGGTGATGAGAAAGATGATGACACAAAAAAACGTTCAACATCAGTCAATTGGAATGAAAGTTTTCTTTATAAAGTTTATGGAGACGAATCAAAAAATATAATATCATATACTACAGATAATAATATTTCAAATAAAATTAAAAGTAAAGTACCAGTTGATCAACTCGAATTTTACTATACAGTAGCTGGTATTTTTGACCCTGAAATTAATCAAACAAAAGCTTCAACCATTTTAAACAAATTTCTTTCCGTTCATCAGTCGTTAAACAATAACCAACTGACAACAACAAAAAACTTAAATGAATTCGAAGTGGATTTACGAATAATGAATTCCATTAGTATTAAATATTCAGAGTATTCATTTAAGAAAGGAGTCCGAACAGATGAAAATCTTGAAAAATTCCTCAAAAACGTTTATTTACATTTTGAAAGTCTAAAAAAAGTAGACAATAAATTAGTATTCAAATGCAAATTCGTTTATCATTATGGAAATGTTGGGTTTAGTGTTGACGGTATGAATCTGAAAATAACAGATTATAAAAAAGAAGGAAAAAAAAGTATTCATAGTGAAAGCTTTGATGTTCCACAAGGATTGTTTAGTAAAACAAACCTTGGTAATTTTGTTAATGTAAGCAAAGAATCATCATTAGTAGATATTATGTTAGAATATTTGAAGGATCTTTTATCGAAAGTTCACGGAAATGATCCTCTACTCAAATCTGATATGTTTTCAAGACTATACATATTATCATTGAAATCTTTAGGTGATTATATTCAATTTGAATTTGTTAAAGAATGCAATAGATTGTTACAAACAAGTAAGCAAACAAGTAAGCAAACCAATGATGTTGCAACAAAGTTATTTATCACATCAACAGATGTAATTGCATATTCACAAGGTATATGCAACAATGTGCCTATATTAGCTGGTATGATTAATCCAGATATATTTTGGTTATTCGAAGATATTTCTAAGAAGTATCCAACTATCCCCGATGATATGAAAGAGTATATGAGTTCTAACGTAATCAAAAGGGCATTGAAGTTCAAGCACATAGGTCTCTTTTACGAGGGAAATATGAAACTTGACTCTCTTACATCTAAAAACACTAAGCTTAACGAAGCCAATTGGGAACATACAATGAGAACTATTGTGAATGATTTGAACATGGTTAATGCTGGATTTCCATATTTACAGTCAAAGGAAAAATTCCAGAATTGGATTACGTCAAAAATACAATTACCAATAAAGGAATACAATATCACAAAAAAAACATTTGAATTCGTGCCAGCATTATTTAAAAATGATAGCGAAGATATACCTTTGCGTTCTATCCATAAGTATGTTAACGATATAATGAACATTCACTATATAAGTGACTACTTAATAAATTTCGAATCCAAATACAAAATTGTAATAAACGAAGATCTTCGAACGTTGAATGATTTACGTTCAAATATTATACTTCAGTATGATATTTATTTGAAAATTAAAGATGCAAATAGAACACAGATACTGATGTTAGATAAAAAAGCTGTTAAAGCTGATGAAGAAAGAAGAAGTCCGAGACATGTACCAAAATATTATAAGATTCAACCAGACTTAAATTTTGACTATATTTTATATCTACAGTCATACAAGAATATATACAATTATTTTCAAAAACTTACACAATTTCTAATTGAAATGGATAATATACTTGAAAGTGTGCTCACTCTAAAAGAAGACTCTGAATCAATCGAAAATGCAGAAGATATAAAAAATCAAATAATTGGTATGTGTATGAAAACTATTAATGATGAACTCATGGATGAAATTGGAGATACGATTAATACTTACAAAGAACAGAAAGAAAATGAATTATCAGTGAATACTATTCTTCAACAGTTAAAAGATTTACGCCAGACAGGAGATGTTCGAGTTCATGAGAAAGACTTTTTATTTAATACTGAATTACAACTCACGAATTTCATAAGTGTCCATGGCAACATTAAAAAATTATTCACTAGATTAAAATCTAAATACAAAAAAGTGGAGAAAACTAAAGATCCTAGTTCTCAAAATGGGGAAAAAGGTTTAACACCAAATGACGTAAATAAAGGTTTGTCAAATCTTACAATAAAAAATCAAGACCCCCCTACTAACAACACACAATCGAATACAAAAAGAAAACGTGTGTCGTGGGAAAAAGTACTTTCTGGTGTTAATACGGAAGATAAACCTAGTTCTCAAAATGGGGAAAAAGGTTTTACACCAATTGAAGCCATGCGAAAAGTTTTACCAAATTTGTTCATATCTACAGGGACACAGGCAAATCAAGGACAAGAGGATTCTACAGGGGCTGTGACACGAGCACAAGCAGCAAGAAAAGCAGCAAATGACAAAGGTCCTGCTTTCGGTACACGACAAGCAGCAAAACAACAACGAACTATTGGTGGTGCAAATAAATCAGCTTACATGAAAAGTCTTAAAAAGGCTGATGAAGATTTAGCAAAATACCTTAAGAAGAAATGTTCAATAAAATTACTGAAATAAATGAGAAAATGAAAAAGGATAGATTTGAGTATCAAAAAATGATTTAAGATTGTAATTTTTAGAAGTAATTATAATACATACATACACAAATAATTGTTCATTAAAGTATGATTGTTAAACCCATTTACAACATCATTATTAAAGAACTCCATAAGAAATTAACGAATGGAGAATGCAAAACAGTTGAAGATTTCATGAAGAAAGTCCCAAAGAAATACAAAATTACACCCCGCAAGGATATATTGTCACATACTTATCAGCAGCTATTGAATAAAGGCGAACTTAAAAAGAATAATGCTATGGATTCGTATTTGGTAAAACTCCCCGTTCGTTCGTGGTCGGGTGTTCTTGTAGTCACCATTGTTCTACGACCAGACAAATTCAGTTGTCCGTATGATTGTAAATATTGTCCCGATGAACGCAAGTCAAATGGCGCTGATTATGATATGCCTCGTAGCTATCTGTCATCTGAACCAGCGGTCATGAGAGCTATGGAAGTTGATTTTGATATCGCTAAACAGTTCAACAGCAGAATTGATACTCTGAAGAAGAATGGACATGAAATAGACAAGGTTGAAATCATTGTTCTGGGAGGAACATTCTCATCATATCCCCGTGATTATCAATCAGAAGCCATGCGAGACATCTTTTATGCCGCGAATATTTATAACAAAACAGAAAAGAGAGACCCATTGTCATTGCATACAGAACAAGCTATCAATGAGACGAATGATATTAAAATCATCGGTATAAGTCTTGAAACTCGTCCAGATCAAATCAATAAGCACGAATTGAGACGGTTCAGAGAACTTGGCTGCACCCGCATTCAAATTGGGGTTCAACACACTGATGATGAAATATTGAAAATCATAAACAGAAAACANGATGTTCAATGNAGTGTTAACGCNATAAAACTAATGAAAGATTTTGGATTCAAAGTGGATATTCATATTATGCCTGATTTACCAGGTGCTACCCCTGAAAAAGATAAAGCTATGTTCGATGAAATATTCTTGACTGATAAGTATAAACCTGATTACGTTAAAATTTATCCCTGCCTCGATGTCACTTATACAGAAATAAGAAAATGGAAAGAAGATGGGCGATGGACACCTTACAGTGAAAAAAATGGCGGGAAAGATATTATTGACCTCATCCTATATGTGCAAAAGAATCTCATTGAGAAGTATGTCCGTATCAATCGGATTCAAAGAGATTTCCCGAAAGAGCATAACAATAACGACTTTAAAGGATTCGTATCTGACACACACATGACAAATTTGCGTCAAATATTGGAAGATAGGTTGAAAAAGGATGGAGTCAAGTGCAAATGTATTAGAAGCAGAGAGATTAAGAATGGCGATTACAAGTTGCGAGATGTGCGAAGAAACATTATGACATATGATGCATCGGGAGGAATAGATAAGTTTATTAGTTTCGATGATTCTAAAAACGATGCTTTGTTGGGATTCATTAGATTGCGTATTCCTAATGAAGTGGAGAGTGCACGACATTTCATTCCCGCCTTGCGAGATGCTGCACTCATAAGAGAATTGCATGTTTATGGTAGTTTGAAAAAGGTGAATGATAAAGGTGAATTCTCCAAACCACAACACAATGGATTTGGTAAAAGCTTGGTGATGACAGCTGAAAACATAGCTTGGTATAATGGTTATAAAAAAGTTGCCATCATATCTGGTGTCGGTGTCCGTAAATACTACGAGCGCATGGGGTATGTGTTGAGGAATACATACATGGTAAAAGAAATAACATTATGGACAGTGATATATAATCTATTCTTCATTCTTATTGCATATATCAAGCGTATGTTGTCAAGAAATTAGGTTCTGGCTTTTGTTAACTGTCATATATATTAGTTTCATATCTCCTTTTTTGTAATAAAAAATGAATTTATAAATTTGGTAATTATATTGATATAATTATATTGATATAATTTAATTGTAAATATATTGAAGCATGATGGAGGATATCTTGTTTAAAAAATGCGAATTAGGTAAATTGATGGAATTCAATACAACAATAAAAGAATTAGAAACAGTATTCGGAAAAGTTCTTTCAGAACATCAAGCAATTAATAATAGGTATTTATCCACTTTAAATACAAACATTCAAAACAAAGAATTGGAATTACGAAAACTTAAAGCATCTGCATGGGACTTTCTTTTGAATAATAATGAAAATATATTAATGGATATTGAAAATAGTCCTGATGATGTTGAAATAGAAATAGATGAAGCTATTCATAACAAATTATGCACTGCAAAAAGTGAAATGAAGATTTTAAAAGAAGAACAAGACAATCTCATTCATGGTTGCGATGTATTATATAACTTACTCGAAGAATTGGCAACATTCATGGGTAAAGATGATAAAACTGTGAAGAATACGAAAGCATTCATCATAATACCAAATATATGCAAAATTGATAAGAGATATAGCATATGGAATAAAAATACGAGTGAAATCAAGATGAACTTGAGAGCATTATTTGAAGCATTAAAAGAAAAAATTCAAAAGAACATTGAGATACTGGAGAATGATCTCATTGTATTAAAGGCTATTGAGTTTGATAAGTTAAACATTTCATGTTAAAGTTGTTGATTGATAATTGTATTTGTAAACATCACAGTTTATTTGTTTTTTATTTGTCAGTATATGTTAATATAATATGTTTACAAAAATATCATTTAGGAATGTCGTATTCATAGTCTTATGTGTGATTTTCACTCTATATGCTATAGATGTTATTGATATTAATCCTAAGCTGATTCCTCTTTTATTGATTGTGAGTATTTACTTACTTACATGTAAAAACTGGAATATATTTTCAAAAGAAAATAGAGAAGAATTCAGTGAAGATGAAAAGGGAACATTGGTTATACCTGGTAATCTCAAGGTTGCAGGTAAACTTATTGTTGATGAAAATGCAAGATTTGCAAAACAAATAGACACTAATAGTCTATATGTGACGAGTTTGATGAATTCTGGGTCATTAAATGTGAGAGGCGATACGACTATTGAGGGTAAAACTGAATGTAAAGGTATTGTTGATGCGATTGATAAAATAACAACAAAAGACTTGGAAGTTACAAGTATATATTCTAATACTAAATATCATCCTGATGTTAATATACAGAATAAAGCAATCATGAATGGTAAGGTCTTTTTTAATGACGACATGACACTCAAGGATGGAAAGGAAATGAAGTTCATGAACAAAGCCAAAGCCAAGTTCGGTGCAGGTGAGCGAGACAACAATGATACTGCTGCTGGTGTCATCGTATTCAACACGTGGGATAACTCATTGAACATCGTCGGTACTGGAACATCTGGAAGACGTATTAAAATATGGGGTGATCTTACTATGGTTGGAACATTTACTGTCCCTAGTATCAATACTCGCAACCTAACATCAACCTGGGGTACCGGTGGTGGAGGTGCGGGTATTGTGAAAATAGCTAGATTACAAGTTGATCAACTCAGTGGGTATGCTTGGGGTGATAATAGCGACAAGATATGTATTATTCGTAATAAATTGGTATTCAAAACTGCACAACATAAAGATATATTAGAAATAACTAAAGTCCCATCAAACGAGGGTAATACAGATGATCAAAGTATGGTTAAACTCAATAATTCTGAACTACGAATAATAAATAATGATGGAAGAGCAACACATTTTAATCATAAAACATTCAATAGTTGGTATGGTAATTGGTTGCGTGGGAATTTCATTCACAATCAATAAACTTCGTTGTTGTTAACTTATACCCTAAAAACATCATAATAATGATTTAACATGTTGTCCACGTCTTTTTGAGTAATCTCAACTGTTTTTTAATTTCAAATCATCATTGCATGGGAAAAGGACTGAATGTTGTTGGTATAAAGGATGGCACTAGTGGAAGAGTTGTAAGATTGCATTCATATTATTTGACCAACATAGGTAATATTCATCCTTACAAGGTAAGAGCACATATAATTGATACAGATCAATTATTGGGACATGCATTTGGTGTAAAAGCTGGAGACAACAATACAATCTATACTCCAGGTAAAAAAATTCATTGGAGATATGACAGGGGTTAAAATACTCAACAGCAATACATATAACTTCCTTCTGGACATTGTTGGCACTGGAACTTCTGGTAGAAAAACAAAAATATGGGGTAAAGTTGAAGTGGATAATATTTTAAATGCTTCTAACATTAAAACTATACGAGTTGAACTAAATACTGTAAGTAAAGATAAGGATACTGGTTGGACAGATCTATCACCTTATGTTGGTTGTAGATTCAATGGTATTGTTATTGTTAAATCTGTTCATAATGATTACGGTAGTGGTGTATTCGGTGTTGCAGAAAATAGTGCATGGGATCCAGGACATGTTTTTACAAATAATATTGTGCACGAGAACGCTAAATTCATTTCTTTTTATTTTTTATTTGTCATTATATGTTAATATAATATGTTCACAAAAATTACATTTAGGAATGTCGTGTTTGTAGTCTTATGTGTAATATTTACTCTATATGCTATTGATGCTATAACTATTAATCCTAAATTAATACCTCTTTTGTTGATTGTAAGTATTTACTTACTTACATGTAAAAACTGGAATATATTTTCGAAAGAAAATATTGAAGAGTTTAATGAAAATGAGAAAGGAACACTAGTCATACCTGGTAATCTTAAGGTTGCAGGCAAATTAATTGTAGACGAAAGTATGCAAACGAAAGACTTAAAAGTTTCGAGTATTCATTCCAATACTACACATCATCCAGATGTAAATATTCTGAATAAGGTTAATATGAAGAAAGATGTTAATATGAATAAAGATGTTAAAATAGATGGAAATGCAAAATTTGCGAAACAAATAGACACAAACAGTCTACATGTGACGAAAGATGTTAAAATAGATGGAAATGCAAGATTTGCGAAACAAATAGACACAAACAGTCTACATGTGACGGGTTTGAGTAATTCTGGGTCATTAAATGTGAGAGGTGATACAACTATTGGTGGTATGACTAAATGTCATAAAGTAGTATGTACCGATG
>JGI26088J50261_1001582_pt1 | contig 12178 bp, 12 predicted proteins | sample SaaInl1SG_22_DNA_FD_50261 | JGI IMG/M metagenome (IMG submission 50261)
CAGAATTTGTCAGGTAGATCGACGAATTGCCAAGCGGTCGAATTCCAGTTGATGAGTTCCTCAGAAAAACGAGATAAATGCATCATCACCAAGCTGGCAGCACTTAAAAATTCGATTCCAAAGTCACGGTCAGAGACTGAATCGAGACTATTTTCTGTCGGTCGATCAAAGCCAAGGAGTTCAGCTGTCCGCTCACGATTGATGGGATAGCTAGTACCCGCCAACGCAGCTGCTCCCAAGGGGCATTGATTCATCCGTTGACGACAATCTAGCAATCGGCCTGCATCACGCTCAAGCATTTCATTCCACGCCAGCATATGATGCCCAAAGGTGACAGGTTGGGCTGCCTGAAGATGTGTGAAGCCTGGCATAATTGAATCAGCTTCGCGCTCAGCAAGGTCAATCAGGCCGCTTTGTAGGCGTGAGAGCTCAGTGATTGCGTGATCAATCGTGCCTCGAAGCCACAATCGAATATCCGTCGCGACTTGATCATTTCTTGACCGTCCGGTGTGAAGTTTTTTGCCCGTGTCACCAACCAAATCGATCAGACGGGATTCAATATTCATGTGCACATCTTCACGTGCAATTGACCATGAGAAATTGCCTGCTTGAATTTCAGACTCGATTTGACGCAGACCTTCAATAATGGTTTGGCAGTCGTCGCTTGTTAGGATTCCCTGCTCCGCGAGCATCGAAGCATGTGCGATTGATCCTTCAATGTCTTCGCGCGCCATCCGCTGATCGAATCCAACAGATGCCGTGAATGCTTGGACGAACGCGTCGGTGGATTCCGAGAAGCGACCGCCCCATAGCGCTTTGGGGGTTTCCTGACTCATAGAGACTCCTTCTGTAAGCATCCAGTATACTTTGTGTAACAAAGGACCACACATGCAAAAAACATTAACTATCGCAACGCGTAAAAGCCCACTGGCACTGTGGCAGGCATATCACGTGCGTGATCGTCTTCAAGCGGCATTCCCAGAGATCACCATTGAGCTTTTGGAAATGACCACTCAAGGCGATGAACGCCTGGATGTGTCGTTAACGAAAATCGGTGGAAAAGGCGTTTTCGTCAAGGAACTCGAGACCGCGCTTTATGATGGGCGTGCTGATCTGGCGGTGCATTCACTGAAAGATGTTCCGATGGAATTACCGGACGGGCTTGAGTTGTGTTGCCTGACTGCGAGAGAAACTCCAGCGGATGCGGTCGTCCATCGTGCCGGGACAACGGCATGGACGGGGTTTTCGGATATTCCCGACGGCGCGCATTTGGGAACGTCCAGTTTGCGACGGATTGCGCAAATCCGAGCATTGCGGCCTGATTTGAAGTTATCACCCGTCCGAGGAAATCTTGGAACTCGATTGAGAAAACTGGATGCTGGCGAATTTGATGGATTAGTTCTGGCGTCTGCTGGACTCAAGCGACTCAAGCTTGGTGACCGGATCGCATTTGAGACTGCTTCTGAGGATGTCTTGCCAGCATGTGGACAAGGGATTTTGGGGATTGAGATCCGCCAAGACGATTCAGAAACCCGGGCAATTGTGATGACATTACAAGATGAGGCCAGTGAAATTGCGGGCCGGGCGGAACGTGCTTTGAATCGCCATTTAAACGGGGGCTGTCAGGTTCCGATCGCTGCTTACGCGATCGAGCGTGAGGGTCGCTTATGGCTTCGTGCCTTGGTTGGATCCGCTGATTGCGGGACGCTATTGAAAGCTGACGATGTGGGTGAATACGATGAGGCAGAGGCGCTCGGTATTCGAGTCGCCGAGGAGTTGATCGCGCAGGGCGCAAAAGAGCTTCTCGCTCAAGCGGGTTTGTAGGCTTGAAAATCTGGTTAAACCGACTGCCTTCTGCGTTTCCTCGAACCAGTGTGGCCTTTGATGCGGCAGGTTTCGAGCCGATTGCTATCTCGTGTCTGCAGGCTTGTCCGTTAGATGTGTCATTGCATCCTGCGATCGTCGATTTTGATCGATTTTCTGATGTTGTCGTGACATCGCCTGAAACCGCGCATTTACTGATCGACGCGATCCTTGGGCGATGGACGCAATGGCCTGACTCTCAGACTTTTTGGGCGGTGGGTCCAGGCACTGCGCAAATCCTCAACTCAGAAATTCGATCCGTTCGCGAAGGCAGTGAACCCGGATCATCATCGCTGATTGAGCAAATGCAGCGAGAAGTCCACGCTCAGAGTCGCATCGTCGTCGCAAGCGGACAAGGATCTGGCCGTCAATTTGATGGTTTGAATCAGCTCGTGGACGATCCGGTTGTGCATCTGGAACTCTTTGCCCTTGAGAGTTGTCTGCAGCCATCGGATTTGGATGTGTCGGAAATTACAGCGATCGTGCATGGCTCTGCGGCGTTGTTAAAAGCATTTGTGGATACCGCCGTGTCACAACGCGTGGACATCACGCCCACACTACATTTTGTGACAAGTTCCGATGCGAAAGAACAATTACCCTCGGGAAGCCGGTATTATCAAATCAACGCACCGACATCTGATGCGGTCGAACTGGCGATGCAAGGAGAGCCGAGTGTCAAAGCCTGAAGAAACACAGCCCGAGTCAGCCGATGAGGCAGTCGTCGCGCCCGAGGAGATGGAAGTCGTCGCTGAGTCCTCAGACCCAGTGAGACCTGCTCAAACCAATCGGTCGGGTGCGTTGCTTTCTTTGACACTGAGTATTGTCGCGACTGCGGCCGTTGGTGTCGGCGGTTGGCTGGGTTGGACGGAAGTTCAAACGATCCGAGGCTCGGTGCAATCGATGGATTCCATCGTACAGACACTGGGAACTCAGTTAAGTGAGCTGAAAAAGCTGCAAACTGAGACCCGCGCGCTGGAATCACACATTCAGCGGCTTGAGACTGACGTGAGCCGTGCGGATGCGCGTAATCAGTCAGTGATTGATCGGGTGGAAATGGTTGCTGAGCAACTGGCAAAAGCACAAGTTGATACCCGTAGTAGTTATGTCCTCGCGGAAGCCGAGTATTTATTAAAACTGGCTGATCAACGGTTGTTGATTGAGCGCAATCCAGAAACTGCGGTCAACTTGATGCGCACCGCACAAGCGCTTTTTGGTCAGTTACAAGATGGTCGGCTGCTGTCCGTCAGAGAGTTGCTTGCGCAAGATTTAAATACGTTATCTTCAATCCCGACCATTGACGTGCTTGGTATCCAAGCGGACCTTCTGGCTCTCGATCCTGTATTGGACGAGCTACAGTTGCCGGTTCGTCGATTGATGGCCGACACGCCAACGGATCAGGCAGTTGATGTGCAAAAGTGGCTGGGTGATTTATCAGAATTTATCCGGATTCGTGAGGTGAATGCGCCCATTACACCCTTAGTTTCTGCATCGGATGCAGGCCGAGCACGCGAAGTTCTGCGTTTGAGCCTCGAGCAGATTAAGGTCGCCTTNATTCGAGAAGACCAAGATTTATTTGATGCNGGCCTGGCTCAGGCAAAGCGTCTGTGTGCGCACTTTTTCGACGTGACAGCAGGNGCTGGTCTNAAAGTGATGTCGGTGCTGAGTGCGCTTGAGGGAACGCCTATCGTTCGAGAAATCCCTGATGCCGCTCAAGGTCTTCGTGCACTCAAAGCGTANCGCGATGCGCTGACCCAAGAGCGTATTTCCGCCACTGAGGTGAAGCAGTGAGTCGCTTCATTCGATTATCCATTTGGCTTGGGATTCTCGGAGCACTGCTGGCACTCGGNCTGTATCTCGGNGATCGGGTTAAAGCGGACCCNGGCTATGTACTGTTCGCCTACGGCGGGTACACCATTGAGATGTCACTCTGGGCCTTTGTCATTTGTTTTCTNGCAATCACGGTCGCGCTTTGGGTGCTGTTTGGTTTAGGNGGTGCGCTTGGACGGNTCCCCCTCAATCTATTGAGAGCCTGGGGCCGGATGCGTCACCGAAAAGCAGATTCTAGATTAGTCGAAGGCGCACTGTGGTTGCGTCGTGATGAGCCCGCGCGCGCACTGTCGGTCTTAAAAAAAGATGCCAGTTCGGAGTCCCTACCTGCATTACATTGGCTGTTGGCCTCTGAGGCGGCGCGTCGACTGGAGCAGTTGGATGAGTCCGAGCGTTATTTGGAATCTGCCGAACGTTTGATGGCGAGTATTCCGAAAGCGATTGAGCACGATTCAATGCCGACAGAATTTAAGCCGCTGTTGAAATCACTGAAAAAGCAGTGGCGGGAAGATTGGGCCCTGGGCCTCGAAACGGTTGGCGATGACGACCCATTGTCGCGGTTGGCCAGCTTAAATTCGCTGGCGAAAGCACAAGCAGAGTCGGTTGCTTTAGAGGTCGTTCAAGCGAGACTCGCACTGGCTTCTGGGCTTGAGGCGGAAGCAAGACATCACATTGATCGAGCGAACCAACTGGATCCATCCAATCCTCTGGTTTTGCTGCTCCGTGTTGAGTCCGAGACGGGTCGAACAGCGGCACTTGAAGATTTAAGACACCGCTTACTCCAAGACCTCGCTTAGCGCTTTTTCATCGACTGGAAGAATTCATCGTTGGTTTTGGTTGTCTTAATGCGATCAACCAAGAACTCGATCGCTTGGAGATCTTCCATTGAATCCAGCAGTTTCCGCAAAATCCACATCCGCTGCAGTTCTTCTTCTGTTGTGAGTAGGTCTTCGCGACGTGTTCCGGATTTACGAATGTTAATCGCTGGGAAGATCCGCTTCTCTGCGGCACGTCTTTCCAAGTTCAGTTCAGAGTTACCTGTTCCTTTGAACTCTTCGAAAATCACTTCATCCATCTTNGAACCGGTNTCGACCAGTGCTGTCGCNATAATCGAGAGACTACCGCCCTCNTCAATGTTTCGAGCGGCACCAAAGAATCGTTTTGGTCGTTCTAAGGCATGCGCATCCACACCACCTGTCAGAACCTTGCCTGATGATGGTTGAACGGTGTTGTATGCCCGAGCAAGACGGGTGATTGAGTCCAGCAAGATCACCACATCGCGCTTGTGCTCTGTGAGTCGCTTGGCTTTTTCGATGACCATTTCGGCGACTTGCACGTGCCGCGCTGGAGGCTCGTCAAATGTTGATGCAATGACTTCACCGCGAACGGTTCGTTGCATTTCGGTGACTTCTTCGGGCCGTTCATCGATCAACAAGACGATCAGATAGCATTCGGGGTTATTTCTGGTGATGCTGTTGGCGATATTCTGAAGCATCAACGTTTTACCCGCTTTCGGCGGTGAAACGATCAGTGCGCGTTGGCCTTTACCGATCGGACAGACCAGATCAATAATTCGGGCAGTTAAATCTTCAGTTGAACCATTGCCTTGCTCCATTTTAATTCGTTCTTCGGGGAACAAGGGCGTGAGGTTTTCGAATAAAATTTTGTTCTTGGCGTTTTCTGGCTTATCAAAATTGATTTCATCAACCTTCAACAGCGCAAAGTAGCGTTCGCTATCTTTTGGAGGGCGAATTTTTCCAGCAATTGAATCACCTTTACGAAGGTTGAATCGTCGTATTTGGCTCGGTGAGACGTAGATATCGTCTGGACCCGCGAGATAGCTCGAGTCAGCAGACCGCAAAAATCCAAAGCCATCCGACAAAATTTCTAAGACGCCATCGCCATAGATGTCTTCACCACTTTTCGCATGGGCTTTCAAGATGGAGAAAATCACATCTTGTTTGCGAGATCGTGCGAGGTTTTCAAGGTTCATGCTTTCCGCAATCTCAAGGAGCTGCGGCATTGATTTTTTCTTAAGTTCTGTGAGGTTCATGTGTTCTCTGAATCACCCTGGAACGGACCATGGGCGCTATTTTGGTTGGTTGGTAACGTTGAGTTCTGAAATAAAAAAGGGGGTATGGAGGGCATCCACACCGAAAGCTTAGGCGCTTTCGGTGTGCTCGTCTAGTCCTTTAAATGTTTGAGTCAATAAAAGCAGCCAGCTGGCTTTTCGACAGTGCGCCGACTTTTGTGGCTTCTGGCTCACCATTTTTGAAAAGGATGAGGGTTGGAATACCGCGGATGTTGAACTTCTCAGTTGCTTCGCGATGATCGTCGACGTTCAACTTGGCAATGGTTAGGCGGCCGTCATATTCGGTCGCAAGCTCTTCCAAGACCGGTGCGATCATCTTACAGGGGCCACACCATTCGGCCCAGAAGTCCACAAGTACAGGGGTTTGCGCGTCGTTGATTGTTGAATCAAAGTTTTCGTTAGTCAAAGTTGTAATGTGATCGCTCATTTCGTCCTCGTTATGTTTTTTTGTCTAGGCAGTGAGGTTTTCGGCCGCCTCGATCGCGGCATAAGTCAGTATACAGTCCGCGCCGGCACGAACCATTGATTCGAGACTTTCCATCATGACGGCCTTGCCGTCAATCCATCCGTTCTGATGTGCNGCTTGAATCATGGCGTATTCGCCNCTGACTTGATAGACCGCAACCGGAACTTTAAANGTTGTTTTGATGCGTTGGACGATATCCAGGTAGGGAAGCCCTGGTTTAATCATCACAATGTCTGCACCCTCGTAAAGATCTTCAGCAACCTCATGTAATGCNTCATCACTNTTGGAGGGATCCATTTGGTAGGTNCGCTTATCCTTTTTTCCAAGATTCGTGCTGGATCCCACAGCNTCTCGGAAGGGTCCGTAGAATGCGCTCGCGTATTTCGCGGAATAGGCCAAGATGCGTGTATGAATGTGATCTTCATCTTCCAGCGCATCACGAATCAAGCCAATGCGCCCATCCATCATGTCGCTCGGTGCCACGATATCGGCTCCTGCTTCGGCATGCGAGAGCGCTTGTTGGACCAAGACGTCACAGGTTTCGTCATTCAAGACGTAGCCTGATGCATCAATGAGACCGTCTTGACCATGGGTGGTATAGGGATCAAGTGCGACATCGGTGATGACGCCGAGGTCTGGTAGTTCTGATTTAAGCGCACGAACGGCACGCTGTACCAGACCATCTGGGTTGTAAGCTTCTCGTCCATCATCAGTCTTGTTGTTGCGAACAACCGGGAACAAGGCAACCGCTGGGATACCTAATAAAAATGCGCGTTCGGCTTGTTTCAGCATCAGATCAATCGATAACCGTTCGACTCCAGGCATTGAGTGCACGGTTTCCCGTTCATCATGTCCGTCGAGCACAAACATCGGATAGATTAAATGTGAGGTCGTCAGAGTATTCTCTCTCACCAGCGCGCGAGAAAACGCGTCGCGGCGATTGCGACGTAGGCGCCGTGTTGGATAACCGACTGGAAATATTTCCGCCATCGTAAACCTCTTTGGATGAAATCTATGCAGATGCCCATAGGGTATCTGAATTAAAATGGAGTTTCGCCTGTTTCAGCAATGAGGACTTGATGACAATGAGAGGAATCAGCGTTTGAAACGTCTGTTGTGGGCCGTCGGTCTGATTGGCTTGATTTTCGTGATCTGGATCAGTCGCGATTCCCTCAGCATCAGCGGGATGTTGAGTCATTATGCGGAATTTAAACGACTCGCCGGCGATCAATTTTGGTGGGCTTTGAGCCTGTTCTTTCTCAGTTACGTCGCGTCTGTGAGTTTATCGCTGCCGATCGCATCATTTCTGACCTTGACGGGATCTGCAGTGTTTGGATGGGTGGCTTTGCCTACGATCGTGTTGGCAGCAACCACGGGTGCATTTCTGGTATTTATTCTGGCATCAACCGTTGCTCGGGAGTTCTTTTTCAGTCGCGCCGATGTGGTGCTCGACCGAGTTCGATCTGTCTTTGCCAAAAGCCCGATCCGATGGCTTCTGACGATGCGCTTAATTCCATTTTTCCCCTTCTGGTTAGTCAATATTTTGCCCGCACTGCTCTCGATGAAGTCTCGGGACTATCTGTTTGCAACCCTGATTGGAATCCTTCCGGGGACGGCGATTTATGTGGCTGTTGGTCGCGGCCTCGATACCATACTGACAGCTGGCGATGAGCCAGATTGGAATCTCTTGCAAAGCCCGGAGGTCTGGTTACCTTTGGTTTTACTTGGCTCGTTGACAGCAGTCTCTGCGGTCTTGAAGAGCCGCCATCAATAGGATCGGATAATGATGTGGATTCGTCTCTTTGTACTCATGACTGTGCTAATGGCCAGCTATTCAGCCACAGCTCAATCATGGAGCGAGATTGAGCGTGAGGCTCGTGGCCAGACTGTCTATTTTTATGCTTGGGGAGGCTCTCCTGCGATCAATCAATACATTGATCGTTGGGCTCAAATCGCCAGTGAACGTCATCAGATCAACGTTGAGCATGTCAAAGTTGATGATATTTCGATGGTGATTCAAGGAATTCAGACCGCGAAGCGAGTCGGTGCATCCGATCAGGGGTCTGTTGATTTGCTCTGGATCAATGGCGAAAATTTCGCCCGGATGAAACGCGATGGACTGCTTGGCGAGCCCTTTGTCGCTGGTTTGCCATCAGCAGAACACATCAATCTGGATGATCCAACAATTGCAACGGATTTTTCAGTCCCAACCGATGGTTTAGAGGCGCCCTGGGGCCGAGCGCAGTTGGTCTTGATGCATGATCAGGCGCGGCGACCAAATCCCCCGCGGTCAATGCAGGCGCTGTTGCAATATGTCCAGACGAATCCTGGACGCATCACCTATCCAGAGCCGCCCAATTTCCATGGCACAACATTTCTCAAACAAGTCTTATTGGAAACGACGCCCGATCCACAATGGCTGAGCGAACCTTATGCAGCAGAGCGTTTTCAGGCAGCTACCGAGCCGATGTGGGCGCTTCTGGACGCGCTCCACCCCCACCTCTGGAGATCAGGGCGGGAATTTCCGGATTCAGCAGAAGCAATGATGGATTTATTTGCAGATGGTCTTCTCGACATGGCGCTCAGCTTTAATCCGAATGATGCGTCACAGCGCATCTTAGATGGCCGCTTTCCACCCACAGTCAGGACCTATATTCACGAGCCTGGCACCATCGGTAATACGCATTTCCTGGCGATCCCCTTTAATGCATCGGCCCGGGCAGGTGCGCAGGTTTGGATCAATCTGCTTCTCAGCGTTGAAGCCCAGGCCGATAAAGCCTCTCCTTCAGTCTGGGGTGATCCAACGGTGATCGATGTGGGACGTTTGCAAGGGGCTGACCAGGAGCGATTTGAGGCTCTTGAGTTGGGGCCTGCGACTTTAACCGGAGCTGAGCTTGGCACTCCGTTAGCCGAGCCTCACGCGAGCTGGGTTGAGCCGCTCGAAGCAGCATGGAAGTCACGCTATTTCGGACAGGCTCAGTGACTTGGGTTGAGCGTGTTTTTGGCCTGATTCTTGTCATTCCGGTTATTGGCTTGTTCGATGAGGCCCTCGGTCAATATTCTGATCGATCCTGGACTACCGGTGTCGATCGATTACTCAATGAGCCGGCGCTCGTTCAATCAATCGTCCTGTCGATTTGGGTTGCCGTTGTCTCGCTCGCGATCTCGATCAGTCTTGCTCGCTATCTGTCTGGTCAGTGTGTGACCAGTGGCTCAGTCAGACGTTGGCAAAGCCTATTACTCGCGATTCCTCACAGTGCCCTGGCATTGGGGTTATTGTTAGCGCTATCCTCAGGCGGAGTCGGTTGGCGATGGGTCTCACAATTCCTCGAGCTCTCAGCTGATCATCAATATCTGTTTCCGAGAGACCCTTGGGGGCTTGGGCTTATCGCGTCCTTGGTCGTCAAAGAAACTGCATTCCTGACCGCGATTGCGATTCCAATTGCTCAACGACTGCCGCTCGCTTCCTATCGAGCACTCTCTCGACAAGCGGGCCTCACGCAGACCGAATCATTTAATCAACTGATTTGGCCGCAAGTGCTTAGTCTCATGAAGCCCGCTTTATTTGTGGTTTTCGTGTTTGGTTTGACGAACCTCGAAGTCAGTTTGATTTTAGGACCTGATCAACCACAGGTCTTCGCTGTTCGATTGTTTCAGTTAGTGACAGATCCGAACCCGTTAAACCGCCAGGCTGGATCCTTGGGACTGATCGTTCTCTTGTTGAGTTTAGGTGTGGCGTGGCTCATTTTCCGACGTGTGTTTCGAACACGATTGCATCAAGAGCGGATGGTGCATCACACGCCGGGATGGGTATGGTTGTCGATCGATCGATGCCTGATTGGCCTGGTCTGCTTGTCGTTACTGAGTTTGCTGTTGTGGTCGATCACTCAACGCTGGAGTGTGGCCGATGTCTTGCCTGTAATGTCCTTTCGTCTGGCCGCGTTAGCCCCTTTAGTGGATCCGATGATCATGTCACTGATGATCGGTTGTACAACGACTGTCCTATCAGTGGGTCTTGCGATTGCAGTGCTTGAGTATCAAGTGTTTCGAGGGCATGCGCGTTTGCATTGGGTGTGGTGGGCGTTTCTCTGGATGCCGGCGCTCCCAATGTCGGCGGGCCTCTTGGCTTGGATTTATCTGTTAGGCGGAGCACCTGGTCTTGGGCCGGTGATCCTTGGACACACACTGATTGCGCTGCCTTATGTGATGATTGTGATGAGCGATGCTTGGTTCGCACGTGATCTGCGGTATCAGATGATTTTGAATCAATCAGGCTTGGCTCGATGGCGAGCGGTGATACAGATCTGGATTCCTCGACACAGCCGATTACTCCTCATCGCCGCGGCATTAGCGTTTAGCGTGAGCTGTGCGCTTTACACACAAACAGTTCTGTTAGGTGGCGGTCGGATAGAAACATTGATGACAGAATTGATGGTGGCCGTCAGCGGTGAGCGACGCATCGCTGCGTTTTCAGGCTTGATGAATTTGTTACTCCCGTTGATGGCTTTTGTTTTGGTGCAGTTAGTGAATCAGTGGTCATGGCGAAATCGGATCGGAATGCAGGGAGAGGGTGATGCTGATTTTCGATAACGTCTCTGTGAAGCGTTCCGGTCGCTCGTTGTTCGAGCCGATTTCTTTCGCGTTGAAACCCGGTCAGGTATTCACCATTCAAGGCCCGTCTGGTCTTGGAAAATCAACCTTATTGCAGGCACTGATTCAGCCCGAAGATTCTGTGGAACTGTCCGGTCAGGTGACGATGGATGGCCGGGCCATGGATCCAATCGAGCGGTTAGCACCCTATTCACAAACGGTATTCCAGGATCCTTTATTGTTTGCGCACTTATCGATTGGTGCCAACATTGCGTTATCTCTGAATCGATATGATCAGGCGCAGCGGACTGCTCGGATCAAAGCGCTTCTGGAGCAACTGGGTCTTACTGGGATGATCGCGGGTGATCCTTTTCAGTTGTCGCGTGGACAAATGATGCGTGTGTCAGTGGCACGAGCGCTTGCGCCTCATCCAAAAGTGATTCTGTTGGATGAGCCGTTCAGCGCGCTGGATGCATTGACTCGGCAACAAGTGCAGTCTGCGCTGTTTGACCAGATCCAGGCGGATGGGGGATACGGTATTTTGGTCACCCATCATAGTGAGGACCGACCACCTGATGGAGAGTGTGTATGTTTGACGCCTTTTTCGTCCGGCGGCTGAAGTCGCCCTTGGCGTTTGCGGCTAAACCCCTGGATGCAGCCGGANTCAANGCAACTCAAGTGACTTTGATTGGTGCAGTGATTGGGTTGGCTGCCGCCATCTTGATTGCCGCTGATGCNCTCCTTCTCGGCGGCTTNCTATTTCTGATGAATCGTCTGTTTGATGGCCTCGATGGTGCATTNGCGCGGCAACAGGGACCCACAGAACAGGGTGCATTTCTCGACATTACCTTAGATTTTTTGATTTATAGTGCCATCCCCTTTGCGTTTGCGGTCCGCGACCCNGATGTGGCTTTAGCGGCTGCTTTTTTGCTGTTTTCATTTGTGGGTACCGGTTCGACNTTNCTCGCTTTTTCGATTTTNGCCACCCGCCATGGGCTGGAAAATGAATCCCTCAAGGACAAATCCATCTACTATCTGCAAGGACTGACCGAGGGCTTTGAAACGACCNTGGTTCTGACGTTGATGTGTCTGTTTCCACAATGGTTTGAGTGGTTGGCATGGGGCTTTGGGGCACTCTGTTTCATGACCACAGGTTCAAGGATTGTTGAGGGAAATCGAGTCTTACGTGGCATTTCAACCCCGGAGCCTGATAGGCTTTCAGAAACCTAATTAAGGAGTATGTATGAAATCATTGTTTCGGGGCGCGTTGATTGCTTCGTTGTTGGCGACTCCCGCGCTTGCGAACGAACCTTCCACCGATTTAGAAAAACTCAGTTACA
>JGI26088J50261_1001586_pt1 | contig 12152 bp, 12 predicted proteins | sample SaaInl1SG_22_DNA_FD_50261 | JGI IMG/M metagenome (IMG submission 50261)
CCGCGTCCGTGGGTCGCCATAAAGTTAATCGCATCAGGCGTGGCCATTTGCGCGGGGATAACAAGATCACCCTCGTTCTCACGGTCTTCGTGATCCACCAGAATAAACATCCGACCATTACGCGCATCATCAATGATGTCTTCAATGGGGCTGATCATATCAGAGAGGTTTTCCTCAACAGGACCGGGCTTTTCAAACATGCTTTCAGCGCTCATTACGCCCACTCCTGCAATCGGGCCACATAGCGGGCCATTGTATCAATTTCGAGGTTCACCGCATCACCAACAGCTGCATCACCCCATGTGGTGACGCTTTTTGTGTGCGGAATAAAGTTGATCCCGAAGGCAGTGCCCTCAACATCATTTACGGTCAAAGACGTGCCATTAAGCGTAACCGAGCCTTTGGGCGCGATGAACTTTGCAAGTGCCTGTGGCGCTTCAAGCGTGACCCGAGTGCTATCGCCCTCATCATGCATGGCGACAATCTTGGCCAAGCCGTCGACGTGACCGGAGACGATATGTCCGCCCAACTCATCGCCCACTTTCAATGCACGCTCCAGATTGATGCGCCGCGCTGCGGACCATGTATCAAGATTGGTCTTGCTAACGGTCTCTGCCGACACGTCCACATCAAACCACCCAAGCTGATCGCCTTCGGCTAGACCTTTGCCAACCACAGTGAGGCAAACACCGTCACAGGCAATTGATGCACCCATATCGACGCTGCTCATATCGTAACGCGTTGAAATGCGCGCCCGCAAATCACCGCGCTGTTCCAGTTGCGCGATATGACCAACGTCTGTGATAATGCCAGTGAACATAAATCTTGTCCCGAATTTCGTGTTGCAAACCACCTATAACGGCGCACCCATCCGGACAAGGGCTTTGCCGCCCATTCAAGTGATACCTTTTCGCACATCGCCTCAGTCCCTACGAAGCACTTGAAGTTGGCAAAGCGGCCCCACGGCAACAGTTGCGTTTCATTCCCTAACAACCACAACCCCTAGCGGTAGCTTTCTGTGAGGGATTCCAGTACGGTAAAAGAAAAAATTGAGGCAGTTCTATAAGGTCGAAAGGACCAGAGCAGTGAAAATTAATATGTCCCGTGTGGTAAAAGGCATTGCCTTGCTAAGCCTCGTTGCGACTGTTTCTGCATGCGGTCTGCCGCGTGTAGGCCCCAACAAAGCCGAAATTTTTCAAGGATCCGATTTGCGTGAAGGCGATGCGTTCATCGTCTCTGTCAATGACCGCGTGACCCGCGCCACAGCAGTAACCCCCGCGTTTGGTTTTTCGGATACTTTCATCAACGCTGGCGTTGTTGGCTCTGACGTGATCCGTCCTGGCGATGTGTTGGGGCTGACTGTTTGGGAAAACGTAGATTACGGCCTGCTGGCCGGTGCGGGGCAAAACGCCACCATTCTTGACGAAGTGCAGGTAGACGGAAACGGCAATATCTTCGTCCCCTACGCCGGCACCCTGGAGGCATCTGGCAAATCTCCCGAAGCGCTACGTCGTCTGATCACCACGCGCCTGAACAAACAAACCCCTGACCCCCAAGTGCAGGTCCGCCGCGTAGCCGGTGATGGCGCAACAGTCACTGTGGTGGGCGCAGTTGGCGCGCAAGGCGTCTACGCGATTGAACGCCCCACCCGCACTCTTTCTTCAATGCTTGCCCGTGCAGGCGGCGTGGGACTTGAGGCCGAAGTGGCACAAATCACCGTTATTCGCGGTACACATCGCGGGCAGGTTTGGTTCCAAGACCTTTACCAAGACCCGCGCTTTGACATCGCCCTGCGCGGCGGAGACCGCATTTTGGTGGAACGAGACACCCGCGCCTATACGGTTTTGGGCGCCACTGGCAGCCAGAACCGCGTTGAATTCACCACACGCACGATCTCTGCCATTGAAGCACTTGCACAAGTGGGTGGCTTAAGCAGTAACGTGGCAGACCCCACAGGCGTTTTTGTGTTCCGCAATGAACCCGCCGAAATTGCTAATCAAGTAATGGGCCGCAATGATCTGCAAGGCGCGCAGCGTGTGGCCTATGTGCTTGATCTGACCGAGCCTAATGGCATGTTCAACGCACGTGATTTCGCCGTACGTGATGACGATACGGTCTATGTGACCGAGGCGCCATTCGTGCAGTGGAACAAAACAATTGCCGCACTCACAGGATCACTAACTATGTGAATACCTTGAATACACTGGCTGGTAACTAAGCCCGATGACGACCTCACTTTCGGCCGCTGACCCAACCCGTCGGCGGCTGTTTGTCTATAACGGCGGCTTTTTGCGTCAAAAACGCGTGCGCCGTATCCTTGCGCTAAAGGGCTATGACATCCGCATTGGCATGCTGTCGGAAACTGATCTGGTCGGTGTGTGGGGGAAATCACCAACTTCGCACCGCGGTGAAAAGGTTGCAGCCCGCACCAACTCAAAGCTTTTGCGCGTGGAAGACGCCTTTTTGAGGTCAGTGCGTCCTGCCAGCGGTGGTGACCTGCCCATCGGGCTCAACATTGACACACGCGGTGTACATTTTGATAGCAGCGCGCCCAGTGACTTTGAGGTCCTGCTTGCCACGCACCCACTTGATAACACCGCTCTGCTTGACCGTGCACGCGGTGGCATGGCGCGCATGAAGCGAAGCGCGCTTTCGAAATACAATACCTTCGTTCCTGAGGCACCCTTTCCAAAAGGTATTCCAGACGCCGGATATGTCCTTGTGATTGATCAAACCGCAGACGATGCCTCCATCACACATTCGGGCGCCAATGCAGATACGTTCCGCGAGATGCTGCTCGATGCACGGCTTGAAAACCCGCACGCAACAATTGTGCTGAAGACACATCCCGAAACCCAAACCGGTCATAAAAGCGGTCATTTCGGCCCTGCAGACATTGGTGGCAACGTGGTCGTGCTGGATCAAAACACCAACCACCACCGCTTGCTTGAGGGCGCAATCAAAGTCTACGCCGTCAGCTCGCAAATGGGTTTTGAGGCTATAATGGCTGGTCACCAAACAATCCTGTACGGACAACCCTTTTATGCCGGTTGGGGGCTAAGCGAAGACCGTGCACCAATTGATCGGCGCACCCGCACGTAAACCCGCGCGCAACTTTTTGCAGGCGCGATGACCTCAACACTTGGGTTTGAAGCGCTTTTACGCGGTATGCCTGTCACCTGCTTAGGCGCGCCGTTTTATGCAGGATCGGGTCTGACAACTGATATCGCAGACACCCCTGACCGCCGCACCGCACGCCCAAGCCTTGATCAATTCACACATGCAACTTTGATCGACTACCCGCGCTATTACGATCCTGAGACAGGTTACCCCTGCCCCCCGAAGTTGCGGTTGACCGTTTAGCCGTGTCCAAAGGCAATTACAGTGGGCTTGGTTTGCGTCTGTTGGCCAAAGCACAAGGCGCGCTTTCAACTTACGCACATCTATGGCGTTAAGCGCGGCGCCAACGGTGCAACACGTCACCGCCAATTGAACGACACTCAACAAGCGTCCAACGCGGGGCATCTGCCAAAACACGCTGCCCAAATGGTGCAATGGCGCCCAATCCGTCACCTCCGATAACAACACCAGCCGTCATACAGACCAGATCATCCACAAGGTTTTCGCTCAATAAAGACGCGGCAAGTCCGCCGCCCCCTTCACAAAAAACACGCGTAAGCCCCTGCGCTGCAAGCGCCCGCAGCGCGTCGGTCAGATTGCCTTGATAAGGGACAGATCGCGCATTTGACGACAGCGCACTCACATCCGCTGTATTCGGGTGAACAAACCAACCGCCGTTTTGCACATCGCTACGCGCCATACCCTGAAGAGTCTCACTGATGACAACACGGACCGGCTGATGTGAAACGCCAAGGCCCCGTACATTAAGCGAAGGGTTATCGGCCCGCACAGTCCCCGCGCCAACCATCACTGCATCATGTCGGGCNCGCATCATATGAACAGCGCGCCGCGCATGTGCTCCAGTGATCCACTGGCTGTCTCCGGTTGATGTGGCAATTTTTCCATCAAAAGATGTTGCCATCTTGAGTGTCACCAAAGGCAGACCTTCACGCGCAACTTTGAAAAACCCNCGATGATCTTCAGCGGCCTCTGACNAGAGCACGCCGATATCTANCGTAATCCCTGCATCGCGGAGCGCTTGAAACCCGCGCCCTGAAACACGGTTGTCTTCATCCTCAATCGCACAAACGACCCGAGACACCCCCGCCTCAATAAGCGCATTCGCACAGGGCGGTGTCTTACCATAATGCGCGCAAGGCTCGAGCGTCACATAGGCCGTCGCACCACGTGCCAGACGTCCTGCCTGCGCTAACGCGATCGGCTCGGCGTGCGGGCGGCCACCGTCTTGGGTCCAGCCACGCCCCACAATAACGCCGTCCTTAACGATGACACAGCCGACCGCTGGATTTGGCCACACACGCCCCTGCCCGCGCCGCCCGAGGGCACGCGCGTGGCGCATGTATTGCTCATCCACGGATGCTAAGGCTTTGTTGATCAATCGTTTTCCGGTGACACGTTCGGGCGAAGTTCACTGACAAATTTATCAAAATCATCAGCTGCTTGGAAGTTTTTGTACACGCTGGCAAATCGCACGTATCCAACGGTGTCGATACGGGCCAAAGCCTCCATCACGATCTCACCGATCTGCTTGGAGTTGATGTCAGTCTCGCCCATGCTTTCCAACCGGCGCACTATTCCAGAGATCATCTGGTCTACGCGCTCAGGCTCGACGGGCCGTTTTTGCAGAGAAATCCGAACTGAGCGTTCCAGCTTGTCGCGGTCAAAATCTTCACGGCGTCCGTTAGATTTGATGACAACCAAGTCACGCAACTGAACACGTTCATAAGTCGTAAAACGACCACCACACGCGGGACAGAAACGCCGGCGACGAATGGCCACGTGGTCCTCAGCGGGACGGGAATCTTTCACTTGTGTGTCTACGTTACCGCAAAATGGACAGCGCATAGGCTATGCCCCTTCTCGTTGATTACTGCCTCGATAGGGTCTGCGCCCTACTTATGCACAGATTATAGGACAGCAATCTAGATTTGTGTAGAAGAAAAATTCACAAACAACATCTGGGGGCAAACCGTGCCGTCAGATGCAAAAACGGCGCCTACAAGAGGCGCCGTTTTGTAAATATATCCGCAAAACCAGAGTTCAGCAGGGTAGTTTATTGATCCAAGAAAGACCGCAACTTGCGTGAACGCGACGGATGCTTCAGCTTGCGCAACGCTTTAGCCTCAATCTGACGAATGCGTTCACGGGTGACCGAAAACTGCTGGCCAACCTCCTCAAGGGTGTGGTCTGTGTTCATGCCGATCCCGAAACGCATACGCAAAACACGTTCTTCACGCGGCGTAAGCGATGACAGAACCCGGGTCGTCGTTTCCTTCAGGTTCTCCTGAATAGCACTATCGAGCGGCAAGATCGCATTTTTGTCTTCGATGAAGTCACCAAGCTGGCTGTCCTCCTCATCCCCGATGGGCGTTTCAAGACTGATCGGCTCTTTGGCGATTTTCATCACTTTACGCACTTTTTCGAGCGGCATTTGAAGTTTTTCTGCCAATTCTTCCGGTGTCGGCTCACGACCAATTTCATGAAGCATCTGACGACCCGTGCGCACTAGCTTGTTGATCGTCTCAATCATGTGCACAGGAATACGGATTGTACGCGCCTGATCCGCAATCGAGCGCGTGATCGCCTGACGGATCCACCATGTGGCGTAGGTCGAGAATTTATAACCACGGCGATATTCGAACTTATCAACCGCCTTCATCAGGCCGATGTTACCCTCTTGGATCAAGTCGAGGAATTGCAGACCACGGTTGGTATACTTTTTGGCAATCGAAATAACGAGACGAAGGTTTGCCTCGACCATTTCTTTCTTGGCCTGACGGGCTTCCTTCTCGCCTTTTTGCACCTGTTGTACGATGCGGCGGAATTCAGAGATATCCAGACCAACGTATTGGCCAACTTGCGCCATGTCAGAACGCAACTCTTCGATCTTGTCGGTCGAGCGCTCAATCAGCGCCTGCCAGCCTCGGCCGGGTTTATCACCCATGTCAGTCAGCCAGTTTGGATCAAGCTCGCGACCACGGTACGCATCAACGAAATCACGGCGGTTAATACGCGCTTGGTCCGCAAGTTTCACCATCGCACTGTCAATGGACATGATACGGCGGTTGATGCCGTAAAGCTGGTCGATCAGCGCCTCAATACGGTTGTTGTGCAAGTGAAGCTCGTTCACTTGGGCAACAATTTCAGAGCGCAGTTTTTGATATTTCTTTTCAGCTTTCTCGCTGAAGGAGCTGTCTTCGTTCAACGTGGCAGACATCCGAAGATCCTGCATCTCGCTCAACTTGCCGTAGTTATGCGCAATGATTTCGAGCGCTTCCAGAACACGCGGCTTAAGCGCAGCTTCCATCGCCGCAAGAGACAGGTTCGCCTGCTCGTCTTCATCATCGTCATCATCAGACTGGATCGGGTTACCGTCGGCATCCAATTCTTGCGCAGCGTTCTCTTGCTTGGGCTCGGCTCCAGACGTCGGCACAGCAGCTTCTTCCTCGCCCTCTGCCAGCTGGTCGCCAAATGTCGTTTCCAAATCGATCACATCGCGAAGCAAAATGTCTTCGCTCAACAATTCGTCACGCCAAATAGTGATCGCTTGGAATGTAAGAGGGCTTTCGCAAAGGCCCAAAATCATCGTGTTGCGGCCGGCCTCGATACGTTTCGCAATCGCGATTTCGCCCTCCCGGGACAACAGCTCAACGCTGCCCATCTCGCGCAGGTACATGCGGACGGGATCATCGGTGCGATCCAGCTTTTCTTTTTCAGCACCAGCAAGAGCAACTTCACGTGCACCATCTTTGGTCACGACGGCTGTAGAGCCTTTGGCGTCTTCTTCGGCCTCGTCGTCTTCAATAATGTTGATGCCCATTTCCGATAGCATCGACATCACGTCTTCGATTTGCTCGGAGCTTACCTGCTCTGGGGGCAAAACTTGGTTAAGTTGCTCATACGTAATGTAGCCCCGTTCACGCGCCTCGGAGATCATTTTCTTTACGGCGGCTTGGGACATGTCCAAGTTATGCGCGTTTTCCTGATCTTCGTTTTTGCGGTCGTCGGTGTCTTTGGCCATGAGCAAAGTCCTTTGCGGCGGAGGCGATGCGGCGTGAAGGCCGCGCGATGTAACTTTAGGCTGCCGTAATCCACGCGCACGCGAACCAGGAAGACGAATCAACCCATATCCGAATCATCTTACATTTTGACTGATTCGACCATGGGGCGGTGTGAACTTAACCACATGCCCTGAGACATGGGCATTGGAAACCCTAATTGTAAGAGGATAAGCCTTCGTTAATTACTATTTTCAGCCTTACCGATGCTGCCCAGAAGTGCTGCAAATGCATCACGTTCATCACGGCTTAGTTTGGCACCGTTATCGGCCACGTCAAAATCAGCTGTGTCATCCGCGTCATCACCGCCACCGCCCCCTTGCAGACCTTCCGCAGCCTCGCGCAAACGCCACGTCAGGTTTTCATCAACGGGTTCGCCATCATTTCGATCAAGGTCTTGGGAAACTTCGCGTACTTCAACTTCATGACCACGCTGTGCCGTAAGTTTTGCGAGGGCATCGTTCACGCACATGGACGCCAGATCGATGTTTCCGGGACGGCGCACGGGCGGTGCGATCGCCACGTGCTTATGCGCAAATAGTTTTTCCAAAAGCGCCGCACCGATCTCATGCTCAACGCTCTCGATCAGCATATCAGTATCGGCCTCAATATGGCGCAGCAGAGCCCCCTGAATACGGCGGTGATCCGGATCACGGCACTCAAGCCGCTCAAGCGCGTCTTCGAATTCGGGCAGAACGGCTGGATTTTTCAGCAAAGTTGCCAATACCACTGCTTCGCGCAAATGCCCCTCAGCGGCCCGTTCAGAACTCACCAAAAAGCTTGATTGCGTCGTTGGCATCGCACCTTCGGCAGGCGCATTCCAACCGCTACTCCGCTTACCACCGCGCGGCACAAAGCCACCGGACGGGCGCGCTTTTGCTTGAGGGCGGAACAAATCCCACCGCAAATCCTTAATGGCCTGACCATAGTGGCTGCGAATGCTTGGGTCAGTATCAGCATAATTTTCTGACGCAGCGCCTTGTCTAACGCCGCTTTACGCTCGGGGCTGTCAAAATTGCGCCCCTCAGTTTCACGCCGCCATAGCAGCTGGACCATCGGGATAGCACCGTCGATCACATTTTGAACCGCCGAAGCCCCTGAAGCACGGATCAAATCATCAGGGTCTTGGCCCTCTGGCATGATTGCAAAGCGCAGCGACTTGCCCGATTGCAGCAACGGAAGCGCCAGATCAACCAAGCGCATCGCCGCTCGCAAACCGGCCGTATCACCATCAAGGGCAATAATCGGCTCATCGGTGATCCGCCACAAAAGCGCCAGTTGATTTTCTGTAACGGCCGTCCCGAGGGGGGCAACAGACGCGGCAAACCCCGCCTCACTCAGCGCAATAACATCCATGTAGCCTTCGGCCACGATCAGTTGCTGGCCCTTGCCTGCAGCCTCGCGAGCTGGCTTGTGGTTATAAAGACTGCGGCCTTTATCAAAAAGTTCCGTCTCTGGAGAGTTGAGGTATTTTGCGTTGTCGTTGGGGTCCATCGCGCGCCCCCCAAAAGCAATCGCGCGCCCCCGTGCGTCACGGATCGGGAACATGATCCGACCTCGGAATGTATCATATGGCTTGCCGCCTTTTTGGCTGGGTTTGGCCAAGCCAGCACCCAAAATCAGGTCTTCAGGTACGTTTTTGCCAACGAGATGATCCCAAAGTCCCTGCCACGCATCAGGTGCAAAACCGATCTCCCAACGCTCAAGCGCTGCCTCTGACAGACCACGTCCCTGCAAATACCTGCGGGCCTCAACGGCCGTCGATGTACGCAGTTGCAACCGGAAATATTGCACCGCTTGCTCCATTACCTCGGCAAGTTTGCTGGCACGGTCCAGCTTTTCAGCCGCCTTTGGATCGCGCGCAGGCATTTGCATGCCCGCCTCACCCGCCAAAATTTCCACCGCTTCCATAAAGCTGACGTTCTCGGTTTCTTTCACAAACGAAAGTACGTCGCCTTTCGCCTGACAACCAAAGCAGTAGTAATATCCTTTTCGGTCATCGACGTGAAAACTGGCCGTTTTTTCATGATGAAACGGGCATGGCGCCCACATGTCACCCTTGCCTTGGTTCGACTTGCGCGCGTCCCACATAACTTTGCGCCCCACCACGTCGGAGATCGACAGGCGGCTGCGTAATTCATCAAGGAAACCGGGCGGCAGACTCATGTGCGCAATATCCGCTGTCGCGCGCGCAGAGTCTACACCACCTAAGGTGAATTCCTAAAGGCCCTTAGCGCGGTAAGACTGTGCCACTTTATCGATGGAAACCAGATATGCAGCGGTGCGCANATCNGGNACATNATCGCGGCCGTGCCAGACGTCACGCATCGCCTGATAAGCAATCCGCATTGTGTCATCCAACCCNGAACGCACCAATTCCAACTCATCCGCACCGCGCAAATACCGCTCTTTGAAGTCCGGACTAAGCTGCCAGCCGACACCGCNATCGGCGCTCAGGCGCTCCAACTCATCCACAATCAATTGGTGACGGGATTCCTCTTGGCGGCGCTGCATCCGCCCAAAGCGGATATGCGACAGGTTTTTAACCCATTCAAAATACGACACTGTCACACCGCCCGCGTTTGCATACATGTCGGGAATAATCACACAGCCTTTAGCCGCAAGGATATCATTTGCACCCGCCGTCACCGGACCGTTAGCGGCCTCAATAATAAGTGGCGCCTGCACGCGCTCGGCGTTGGAATCGCAGCAGGAGATCAGATTGTCATGGTTGAGACTGTCTCGCGGTTCAGCCTATCGTGGGGCCGGTTCTTTGAAAACAACCTCTATCTAAAAGCGCGGACATTTGCCCGCTCACGCGCGCCTAACCCGCCCACATACACCGCGTCTTAAAACAAGCAGCTTAGCCGCGCGGCAAATTTCCGGCATCGCGCGCAGCAATTAACATGGACAGGCTCTCTGCCATAAACTTGGCTTCTCCGGCTGGCGTCACCCCACCTACCCCAAGCATTTTGGATGTTGCCCACCAAATACCAGGGCACCACCCTTTAAGGCCCGCTGTCTTGCGACGCACCATGAAACCGTTTGACGGCTTAAAAGCAAAGACGCCGCGGTCAACGCCCACAATATCATCCAGCGGTGCAAGAACGCGGCCCGTCGTGTCGCGCAGCCCCTCAACCGTCAATTCAACCGCGATGAGCGTCGAGCGCCACATGATCGTTGCCGCCGCCAGCACGCCTGCGCCACCAAGGACCAAAAACAGACGGTAGCCTAAACCTGTCTCGGCGCGGGNAAAGCCCAACAGCACCAACAAAGCGCCTAACGCCAGCAATGTGCCACAACCAAAAAAGCGACGACCTGCGCTGGCACGAACACGTGCAATCACACCATCTGCGGGGATATCAAAAGGAAATTCCATGCGACCTAGTACCCCCCCAGTGCGNCAAGGGAAAGAGCACATCGCCTATGTGCATTTTCGCACTGCAAATCTGCGAAACACGGCAATTGTGTGCGCCTCTGTTAAGGCGTAAATTCTGCTCAACACGTGGGAAGCACCCCATGTCGATCCTACAATCTGGAGGCTGAAAATATGTCGATCCGTCCTGTTCTAGAAACCCGCCCGGCCGTTCCAACCATGGAAGGTGCCGGAGTTCATCTGCACCGTGCATTTGGCTTTCAAGACCCGTCAGAGCTTGATCCATTTCTACTGTTTGACGATTTTCGAAACGATCTTCCGGCGCATTTTGAAAAAGGTTTCCCATGGCACCCGCACCGCGGGATCGAAACCATTACGTATGTTCTGAACGGCACCGTGGATCACGGTGACAGCCTTGGCAACACAGGCACCTTGGGCGCGGGTGACGTGCAGTGGATGACTGCTGGTCGCGGGATCATGCACCAAGAAATGCCACACGGAAACGCAGCCGGCCAAATGCACGGCTTTCAGCTTTGGGGTAACTTACCTTCCTCACAAAAGATGGTCGCACCGCGCTACCAAGACGTAACCGCCAAGGACATTCCAGTGGTAACGGACGATGATGGAACTCAGGTCAAAATCATTGTCGGTAACTTCTGGGGGGAAACCGGTCCGGTTGATGGCATCGCCGCAGACCCGCAGTATTTGGATATCTTCGTGCCTGCTGGCGTGAAGAAGAACTTCAAGATTGACACCTACCGTCGCGCGTTTGCCTACGTCTTTGAGGGTGAAGGCGCGTTTGCAGATGCGTCTGCCCCATCTGGCGTGTTACTCGAAAAAGAAGTCATGGGAAAGGAAGTCAACATCCGCGACATGTCCGGCGATCGTACGTTGATCCGGTTTGGCACGGGCGATGAAGTGACGGTTCAGGCCGGCGAGCAAGGTGTTCGCTTCTTGCTGATTTCAGGCGCCCCAATCGAAGAGCCTGTCGCATGGCACGGCCCGATCGTGATGAATACCGAAGATGAATTACGCCAAGCCGTGCGTGAGTTGCGCAACGGCACATTCATCAAACCCGCACATTAAAATAAACGATCCAAGCGCGCCGCGACCCCTACTTTTTTCCAGCAACCACGCGGCGCGCTTGTACAGGTATGCGTTTTTCGATCTAACGGACGCATGTTTCGCACCACCACACTCGCCTTCGCAACAGCCGCCCTAAGCATGATTGCAGGCTGCACAGATATTCCGCAATTGGAACAATCCGTCTCGGCGCGCGCCCAAGCCGCCCCCTACCCCGCGCTGATCTCTCTCGAAAGTATCATCGCATCAGCAACAAACGATGAGGCCGGTAAAGCCGCGGCTGACTATCTTGCCACAAGGTCATCGTCCCTGCGCGCCAAAGCAGCACGGCTGAGCGGCGATGTGATTACTCCGGATGACCAGTCCCGCCTTACGGGCGGTACCGCCAACAACTAAGCAAAAACAAAGCCCAAAACTACCGGACAGAACCGCGTTAGCGCAAACCACGGCGCCTGTCTGCTTTGGCGCGTTGCAAGCCTGTTGCACCTGCGATA
>JGI26088J50261_1001598_pt1 | contig 12099 bp, 10 predicted proteins | sample SaaInl1SG_22_DNA_FD_50261 | JGI IMG/M metagenome (IMG submission 50261)
GGAAAAGTTATCCAAATAGGAACACCAGAAGAAATAGTAATGAAACCAGCAGATGATTATGTTGCTGATTTTGTAAAAGGAATATCTAGATTAAAAATTATTCAAGCAAAATCTATCATGCAGCCTGTTGAGAAATTTGAAAAAGAATTTGGATTAATATCAAAAAATTTAGAAAGCGTTCATGAAAATGATTTACTAAATAAGTTGATAGAAAAATCTTCTATTAAGGATGAGCCGATATTAGTAATTAATAATGAAAACAAAAATATTGGTATAATAACACAGGCAGACTTATTAAAAGCTGTTGTAGAGGGTAGTGATGGATAATAAAGCAAACAGAAACCCATCAAGAGATGAATTAATTACTGACTTTGTAAAAAGTAATCCAGACTATTATATTAAAGAGTTTAAAAAAATTGGTAGCAAGCCTACTTACTCATTTTCATTTAATTTATTTGCATTCATATTTGGACCAATTTGGTTTGGAATGCGTAATATTTGGAATTGGACTTTAGCTTTTTTAATTATTGAAACTTTTTCAGTAGTACAAATAATCAGAGGTTTATTTGGTAATATTACGGCAGAGGCCATTGCTAAAGTTGAACAAGTAAAAAGCACTATAGCCTTTAGAAATAAACAATTAGAAGCTGCGATAGAAAATAATCCAGACAAAATTGATGTCTTTGAAAGAAACATAAAATCCTTAGAGGATGCTATGCAAGGTTATTTAGATGAAATTACGAGAATAGAAGCTTCAGCAATTTGGATAGCAATTTTTGGTTTTATTTTATTGATAGGAGTTAAAATTGTTCAGGGTGTTTTGGCAAATTCAATTTTAGAAAAGAAATATTCTGAATGGTTATCCGATAAATCTATTCATCCAGGGATGCAGATGAAAAATTACATTTTAAGTGGTGTTTTTACCTCTGTTATAATGATTTTTACAGTTATCCATTACAGTTTTCCGGGCTTACTTCAGATAATGGATACGTTCCCAACACATCCTGAAATAAGATTATTTTCAATTAAATGGATAGAAATTGTTTTTGATTATGCCGTTGTTAAAGGAGATTTAATTTTTACAGCTATAACAATTGGTATTAGGTCCGTATTAGATTTCTTAGAATTATTGTTTGTTAAAACTCCTTGGATTGTAATTATAACTGCAATTGTAACTTTAACTGGGTTATCTGCAGGACCCAGGGCTGCAATTTATTCTACAGGATTTTTATGTTACATGGGTTTTTTAGGTTTCTGGGTTAAAGCAATGACTACACTTGCCTTATTAGGAACTGCTGCAGTTTTAAGTATAGCAATTGGAATTCCGCTTGGAATTTTCTGTGCAAGACGACAAAGATTTTATTCATTAATTAGACCGATAATGGATTTCATGCAAACAATGCCAGCTTTTGTATTTATGATTCCAGTAATAGCGTTTTTTGGAACTGGAAAGGTTGCAGCAGTAATTATTACAATGATTTTTGGTGGTACACCTGTTGTAAGACTTACAGTTTTAGGGTTACGTGGAGTGCCAGAAACAATTCGAGAAGCTGCTATCGCATACGGTGCAACTAAATGGTATTTGCTGAGAAAAGTAGATCTGCCACTAGCTACACCTTCAATTTTAGCAGGTGTGAACCAAACAGTAATGTTAAGTTTAGCCATGGTAGTTGTAGCATCCCTAATTGGTGCAAAAGGTTTAGGTCAAGATGTTCTTGAGGCATTGCAATATGCTAATGTTGGACAAGGTATACTTGCGGGTATAGCTATTTTATTTGTTGCATTAATACTTGATAGGGTTGTTCAGGGNAAAAAAAGAGTTTAATAAAACTTAATGGATTATTTAATATTAGGTTTTTTAACTGGGTTAAGTTTAATTCTTGCAATAGGTGCTCAAAATATATTTGTCATAGAACAAGGCTTAAAAAAACAATATATTTTTATTGTATGTTTAATTTGTTCAATTTCAGACTTTTTATTAATTTTTTTAGGAATTTTTTTATTTCAGTATCTGAATCATTTTTTTACTCCAACTATTGAGTTAGTTTTTAANATTTTACTTTTAATATTTTTATTACATTTTATTTGGGGAAAAATTAAAACTAAANTTTCAGAAACTTCATTTGATGTGGATAGTAAAACTAATAATTTATCTAACATTGTAGTTAAAACTTTAGGTTTTACTTTTCTTAATCCACATGTTTATTCAGACACTGTGTTTTTCCTTGGAAACTTCTCTAAAAGCCTTAGTCAAGTGGATAAGTATTACTTTGGTGCTGGGGCAGCCATTTCTTCATTCCTATTTTTTTTTATAATAGGATATCTTTCAAAATATTTTTCTAAATATCTTAAAAGTGCAACAGTGTGGAAAAGAATAAATTATTTGATTATTCTTTTTATGTCTATTTTGGCTTTAACAGTGCTAATGGAAATTATATAATTTAACTAGAATAACCGTACTTTTTAAGCCTAACGTCGCCTGTTCTTGCATGTGCTTCCATTCCTTCGTATCTAGAAATTCTTGCAGCTGCAGCACCAACTAATTCAGTAGATTCTTTTGTCATTCTTTGAAAACTTAAAGTTTTAACAAACTTACCAACGAATAATCCACCCGTATATCTTCCCGCACCTTTAGTTGGAAGTATATGATTAGTTCCTGAACATTTATCTCCATAAGCAACAGTTGTTTCTTCTCCAATAAATAAAGAACCATAGTTTGTAAGTCTTTTGTGAAACCACTCTAAATTTTCTGTCTGAACTTCTAAGTGTTCTGGAGCATACTCATCACTAATAGTTGCCATTTCTTCATCAGTATCACAAAGGATAACTTCACCATAATCTCTCCACGCTGCATCTGCGTTTGTTCTTGGAACTTCTGGTAGTTCAGCAATTAATTCTGGAACTCTTTTCATTACTTTTTCTGCAAGCTCTTTACTCGTTGTGTATAACCAACAAGGTGAATTATAACCATGCTCAGCTTGACCCACTAAATCTACAGCAACTATCTCAGGGTCAGCTTTAGCGTCAGCAATAATTCCAATCTCAGTAGGACCAGCAAACAAATCAATACCCACTTTTCCAAATAAAATTCTTTTAGCTTCAGCAACAAATTGATTTCCAGGACCAACGATAATATCTGCAGGAGGGTTATTAAATAAGCCATTAGTCATTGCTGCAATTGCAGGAACACCACCTAAATTTAAAATTACATCAGCACCACAAAGATCTGCGTATAAATAATTGTTGGATGTGCACCCACTCCTTCTTTTGGAGGACTACAGGCAATAACGTTTTTTACACCAGCAACCTTTGCTGTTGTTACACTCATAACAGCTGATGCAATGTGTGCATAACGACCTCCTGGTACATAACATCCAGCAGTATTTACAGGTATTAATTTTTGACCAGCAAAAAGTCCATCAGAAAGCTCTACTTCAAAATCTTGACCATAATTTTTTAATTGAGCTTCAGCAAATTTTCTAACTCTTTCATATGAAAATTGAACATCATCTTTTGTTTTTTGATCTAATGTTTTTTTAATTTCTTCAATTCTTTCTTTAGAAACGATGATTTCTCCATCGTACTTATCAAATTTTTTTGTAAGATCGATACAACCTTGTTCTTTTGTAGTTTCGATATTTTTTAATAAATCCTGAACAATTCCAGTTGTTTTAGTATCGTCNGTTGANGATGTTTTTGGTGATTTTTTTAAGTACGTTATAGCCATTGTTTCCCTCTCTAAATTTTGAAGCTTTATTTAAAACATTAATGNCATTATTTCAATGAAGAATTAGTCTAAAGCAACAACAGCTGCAGCAATAGAGGCTAATCTAGCTTGTGCTTCATCAGATCTACTAGTAATTACTATTGGAACTTTACCACCNACTACNACACCAGCTGCACAAGCTCCCATAAAATAAATCATCATTTTAACCAAACTATTTCCNGTTTCAACACTTGGAACTAGCAATACATCTGCATNACCAGCTACAATATTTTTAACACCTTTTATAGCNGCAGATTTTTTTGAAATACTATTATCAAATGCCAAGGGACCAAAAACATCAGCATTTAAATTTTCTTCTTTTGCAAGTTTTGTAATTTCATCTGCATCGATAGAGCTTGGTACACTATCTAAAATTTCTTCTGTTGCTGATAGAACTGCAATTTTGGGCCTTTCAATTCCTATACGGTTTGAAAAATCAATTACATTTCTTAAAATATGCATTTTTGTTTTTACNTTGGGTAAAACATTTAAAGCACCATCAGTAATTATAAGTGGCTTGCCGTCTTTAGTATTTGTCATATGCCATATGTGACTAAGTCTAGTTTTACCAAGTAAATTGTAATCTCTTTTTAAAATTTCTTTCATTAAGACATCTGTATGAATATGACCCTTAACAATAATTTTTACTTTATCTTGGCTAGCAAGTTTTGCAGCAATAGCAGCAGTATTATTTTCAATAGGTTCATCAATGATTTCAAATTTTGAAATATCCCATTTTAAATCTTCAGCACATTTAAGAATTTCTTTTTTATTCCCTATAAAGATAGGTGTTATTAAATTTTCATTAACAGCATCTTGAACTGAAAGCATTGGTAAAGGCAACCCTGCATTTACGATTGCAGCATTAACACCTTTTTTCTTATGTGCATGATCCAGAAGGTTATTAGGACAAACAATTTCTTTATTTGAAAGCATGAGGTATATTTAGTCTGAATTTTTAAAAAGTATATACTGTAAATTGATAATGATTAAGCCTTTTAAATTAGATATTCCCGATAAAGTACTTCAAGAAATATACACTAAAGTAAAAAATTACCCATGGCATGAAATGCCAGANGATGGTGGCTGGAAATATGGAAGTAATCTTGATTATATGAAAGAGATCTCAAATTATTGGATTAAAGATTTTGATTGGAGAAAACATGAGGCAGAAATAAATCAATTTCCAAATTTCACAACTATTGTAGATGATATCGAAATACATTTTATTCATGAAAAGGGAAGTGGGTCCAACCCAACACCTTTACTTCTTATGCATGGATGGCCTGGATCGGTAATTGAGTTTTTACATATTATAGAAAGACTTGCACACCCTGAAAAATTTGGTGGAAACATTGACGATGCCTTTGATGTAGTGGTCCCATCATTACCTGGTTTTGGTTTTTCTGGGAGACCTTCAAGACCCATGGGACCAAGAAAAATAGCCAATACTTTAAATAAATTGATGACAGAAAACCTTGGTTATAAAAAATATTTAGCACAAGGAGGTGATTGGGGAGCAACTATTGCAAACTGGATTGGTTATGATCATTCAAAATCATGTAAGGCAATTCACATTAATTGTTTAACAATGCGCCACCCTGATGGTCCACAAACAAAACAAGAGGAAGAATGGCAACAAAGATTTAANACAGACCAAANAATGCAGGATGGATATAGAACTCAACAAGCAACTAAACCTCAAACTTTAAGTTATGGAATGATGGACAGTCCTGTTGGAATTGCAGCATGGATTATTGAAAAAATGTACTCATGGTCTGATTTAAAAGATAACAATATTGAAAGTGTTTATTCAAAAGATACACTCTTAGCTAATATTATGGTTTATGTAGTTACAAAAACTTTCAACACAGCTACTTGGATTTATTACGGAAGAAGAGAAGAGGGTGGACGTTTTTTTCCTAAAGATTTTAAAAAAATAGAAATTCCAACAGCTGCAGCAATTTTTCCAGCAGAAATGTCTGAGTGGCCACCAAAATCTTATGTAGATAGAATGTTTAATATTACTCAATGGACAGAGATGCCGAGGGGTGGACATTTTGCAGCCCTTGAGGAACCTGAACTTCTTGTTAATGATCTTGTAAAGTTTTCAAGATCTGTACGATAGTTAGATACTTTGTAAATATTCCAAGTCTTTTAAAACAGCTTTTGAAATATTAATTTCTTTTTTAAGATTACTTTTAAACCTATTAAACTTACTTTGTCCTGGGTAAAGAATTTCTTTAACACCTTTTATCTTAGGTAGTNTTTTTATAGTTTTGATATTGTCTTTTATTCTTTTATTGAAAGAATTTCCNACAAATAAATTAGGCTTTAAAACAAAAAATAGGTGACCAATATTTTGTGGACCACTAAAATCNGTAAATGGATCTTTAACTCTACCTGCATGATTACCACCTGTTAATACACCACTTAAAATATCAACCATCCAAGCTAATCCAGAACCCCTAAAACCAGCTATTGGTAATTGAACACCCTCTAATGCTTTTTTAGGATCCGTTGTTGGTTTACCAAATTTATCTAAAGCAACTCCCTCAGGAATTTTAGTTCCTTCTCTTGCTGCAACTCTAATTTTTCCTCTATTAATCATTGAGATTGAAGTATCTAAAATAAAAGGAACCTTTGATCCAGTAGGTGTTCCAAAACAAATAGGGTTTGTTCCAAATAAACTTTTTAAAGCCCCATGAGGTGCAACTGCTGGAGGTGCATTAGTAAATACCATTACCATTAAACCTTTTTTAACTGCTTGCTCTGCGTAATAACCAGATAAACCATAATGACCACTATTCTTAACTGCAACTAAGCCAATTCCAGTTTTTTTAGCATTGTTTATAGCAGTTTTAATAGCGGTATCTGCTGCAACAAAGCCAATACTATTGTTACCATCAACATGGGCAATGGATTGAGAAATTTTTTTAACTTTAATTTTAGCTTTTGGATTAATAACTTTTTTAGAAATACGGTCACAGTACATCTTAAGTCTAGATAAACCATGTGATGGAGCACCAACTAATTCTGCATTGATTAAGGCTTCAGCACAAATAGTGGCATGATCTTTGTTTAATTTATACTTAATAAAGATATCTTTAATAATTCTTTTTAATTTCGAAGATTTCATAGTTTAATAAAAGTTTGATTAACCTTTACCATGCCATGGAATTGTTTTGTCAATTATTTTTCTTAAAGCAACATCAAATAATAAACCTAACATACCCATTACAAAAATAGTGATCCAAATAACTTCATATTGGAAGTATTTTTTAGCAACGTTTTCAACAAATCCAATACCTGTAGTACCGGCTAAAAATTCAGCTGCAACCAAAGTTCCCCAACACATTCCAACAGCAACTCTAACCCCTGTTAAAATTTCTGGTAATGAGTTTGGAAATATTACATGTCTTAATATTTGCCATTTAGATGCACCAAGTGAGTGTGAAGCATGAATTTTAGACAACTGCGTACCAGCAGCTCCTGCTCTAGCAGAGATGATCATAATTGAAAATGAAACCATAAATAATAAGAAAACTTTCCCAACATTATCAATTCCAAATACAGTAATAACTAGAGGAGCCCAAGCTAATGGGGGTACCGGTCTATATAGTTCAATTAATGGATCAAAAAATCCTTTAGCAAATCTGTTTAAACCCATAAATAATCCTAGTGGTACACCAAAAATAATTCCAAGTACTAAACCTAGGAGAACTCTTAAAAAAGAATCCCAGATATGACCCATCGGAACTGGTATCTTAAATAATTTAAACTCACCTGTAACAACACTTAAGACTTTACTCTTAAAGTTTGGAGTAACAGTTCCATCAGCATTATGAATTGGATATGCCCCAGGCATAGCATCTGCAATCCAATCAGGTAATATAAAACCAACTATTTTACTTACATCCATCATTTCATACCAAATTAGAGGTACGTTTTTAAATCCAATACTGGGTTTAAGGAGTAGCACAAATTTATTAAAGGTATCAGACGGTTTTGGTAACCATCTTCCAGATCCTTGTTCAGAACAATTTGGTCCACTTGAAACAATTGTACCAGCAGGAAATAAAAAAATATCAACTAGTCTTAAAACACCTTGCTCTTTCTTTTGAACTTCATCAAACTCTATTATTGATTTTTGCATATCATCAAGAGTATTAGGTGGGAAAATACTTGCGTATTCGATTCTTCGAGCAATTTTTAAAACATCTTTTGCTAATGCAGAAGCTACTTCTTGGGTATCATCTAAACTAGATCGATAAGCTTTAATCTCATCCTTAATCTCTTTCATTAACTGCTTATATTTATAGTTATGATTTCTTAATTTGAAAAAGTCATTACTAATAAGAGTTAATTCTTTTGCAGCTGCATCAAATTTTAAACCCATTTTTGTTTCAGGAATAGTTGGTATTTCAACTGTATTTTCTACAGCGGTTGCAGAGGCTCCCCATTTCCCTTGTTTTTTTAAAGCTTCAATTCTTGCGTTCTCTTCTTCAATACTTTTAATTGGTGGATAGCTTATTTTTTGAAAATCTTCTGTTAACCAAGTAATTCTATTTGTTAAATCTCGAATTTGACTTTTTGTTTCTTCTTCTAAAAGGTCAATATTGGTTAACAATGGAATTGATTGTTGAGTTTTTGCAATAAATTTTAAAAGAGTAGTTTTGTCTTGTTCTCTTATATTAGGTGAATTTTTAATTTCATTAGCTAGTTTTTGTATATTTTTGTTTTCACCTTTGATTATTGAAGTACTCTTAAATTCACGTTCTTCAATTGGAAATAAATATTTTAANGAAAGTAAAGAGTCGTTTACTTTTGCAACCTGACAAAGTTCATTTGCAGACTGGGGATAAAATGATTTCGCCATATCCCAAGAATAGTAAAGCCAAGTTAATAGTAAAAAACTACTACCAACAATAACCCAATGAACTCCACCTTTAGCTCTTTCAGGGTTACCAAATACAGCATCTAATTTTTCAGTTTTTGCTAATTTTCTTCCATACAAAATAGATCCAATAACTGCAAAAATTACTACGAATGTTATAATACCTGTTAGCATACTAAATATCTTTACCCATAATTTCTTCTTCCATATTCCAAATCATAGTTAGAATTTCTTCTCTAGTGCTTACAAAGTCAGGTGTTTTTTTTATCTCTCTTAAATCACCATCAATACCCATTGATGCAAAAGGAAGATTATATTCTTTATGGATACGACCTGGTCTTGGTGCCATTACATATAATCTTTCACCTAGTAGTAAAGCTTCTTCAACTGAGTGGGTGATTAAGATAATTGTTTTTCCTGTTTCTTTCCAAATTTTTAAAACTAAAGACTGCATCTTCTCTCTGGTTAATGCATCTAATGCTCCTAACGGTTCATCCATTAAAATTAAATCAGGGTCATTAATTAAACATCTAGCAAGAGCAACTCTTTGCTGCATACCTCCAGATAATTGATAAGTAGGAGTGTTTCCAAAACCTTGTAGGCCTACTATATTTAACCATTCTTCAACTTTCTTAGCAGTTTTAACTGGGTCTTCTTTTTTCATTCTTAAACCAAAGTCAACATTCTCTGCAACCGTTAGCCATTCAAATAAAGCACCTTGTTGAAAGACCATTCCCCGTTCAACACCAGGGCCATTAATTTCATTTCCGTTAAGAGTGAGAACTCCAGAAGTAGGTCGTAGAAATCCAGCAGTAATGTTTAACAAAGTTGTTTTTCCACAGCCCGAAGGACCAAGAACAGTTAAAAGTTCACCTTTTTTAAGTGTAAAGTTTACATCTTTTAATGCATGAACTGTTTCTCCTTTAGGAGTTTTAAAGATCATGTTTAAATTCTGAGAAATTAAATCACTCATAAGANAATACTATATTAGAATTTTTTTAAAAAAATAGGCACCAATTTATTAAATTGGCGCCTATTTAAATTTATTTAACTCTCTAAATTAAAGAGGTAAAAAGCTTGTATCAACTGCTCCGTTAGGAGTACCCATTCCTTTTAAAAATCCACTTAGATTTCCAGAAGTCATAGATTTTTCAGTCTCTTCAGGTGTAAGAAATTTAAATCCGCTTAAAGTTTCTTTCATATCACCAAGCTTCATCTCAGCATCTTTAGCGATAACATTTAAATCACTTTTACCTGCTGCATATCTAGCATTTGCTTCATGAGTTACTTCTATGAAAGTTCTCAGCATACCTGGGTTCTCTTTCATAAATTTGTCAGTAACAGATGTAATGTCAATACCTAAGATACCAGCATCACGCGCTTCTTGAACTGTTAGTAATCTACTTCCAACTGCAGTTGCAGCTTTAATAGAATTTCCACCAAATAAACATGCCATTACAACATCACCAGAAACTAGTGCAGCAGCACCTTCTTCAGGATCCATTTGAATAACTGTCATTTTACTTTTATCAGCGCCAACAACTTTCATACTTTCATCAAAAACATACTCAGCCATTGTTCCTAGAGGAACAGCAACTTTTTTACCTTCTAATTCAGAAGCGTTAGCTTTTGTAATTCCAGAAGCATTAGATGTAACACAAGTTGTTCCACCCATTCCGTATTCCATAGCAATATCTACAAGTTTTAGCGGAGCTTTTGATTTAACAGCATTGATAAATGGCACTAAGCCTTGTGAGTAAGAAATATCAATATCTCCAGCTAACATAGCATCAGTCATTGCACCACCGTTTGAAAAGTTAGTCCATTTAACTGGAACACCTAGAGCTTTATCAAACATCTTTTTAACTTTGTCTTCTTGGTTTGGAGTAGGCCATTCTAAAAAGAATGCAACTCTAACTTCTTTAGCAGCAGCGTTAGCAACTGACATTGATAAGTTAAGAGCAACTACAGCACCAAGAATAAAACTAATTATTTTTTTCATTATTATTCCTTTGTTAGTAATTTAATTAAATTATCTGTATTTAAATAGAATTTGGAATTGATGTAAAACAAATTTTAATTTTTATACACCTATAAGTTGTAAAATTATAAGCCTTAAAGAAAAAAATAATTATAGAAAACCTTTTGATTTAGTCTAATAGTTAGGAATAAAATTATAACACTACATACTTAGAGAGAGAATATTTATGAGCTCAGAAAACAGAACTTCAGTACCTAATTCATTAAATGAACATTGGATGCCGTTTACATCTAATAAAGATTTCAAAGCAAACCCAAGACTAATTACAGAAGCTAAGGGGGTTTACTTAAAAACTCACCATGGAAAAACACAAATAGATGCGAGCTCAGGGTTATTTTGTAACCCACTAGGCCATGGAAGAAGAGAAATCACAGAAGCTGTTACAAAGCAATTAGAAACTTTAGATTACGCACAACCATTTCAACAAGGTTTTGGTGGTTCATTTGAATTAGCTACAAAAATTTCAAAACACACACCAGGTGATTTAAATAAAATGTTTTTTACAATTTGTGGATCTACAGCTGTAGAAACTGCAATTAAAATTGCTGTTGCATATCACAGAGCAAAAGGACATGCAGAAAGATTTAGATTTGTTGGACGTGAGCGTGGTTATCATGGAATGAACATTGGCTGTATTTCAGTGGGTGGAATGGTAAATAATGTTAAAACGTTTGCAAGCGTTTTAATGCCAGGTGTCCAACACATTAGACATACACATTTACCAGAACATAAGTTTGTGAGTGGTCAACCAGAAACTGGAGACTATTTAGCAAATGATTTAGAAACTATTTGTCAAAATTTTGGTGGTGAAAACATTGCTGCTTGTATTGTTGAACCGATTGCTGGATCAACTGGAACACTGGTTCCACCAAAAGGATATTTACAAAAACTAAGAGAGATCTGTGACAAGCATGGAATACTTTTAATTTTTGATGAAGTAATTACAGGATGGGGCAGAACAGGATCTAAATTCGCTGCAGATGAATTTGGAGTAACTCCAGACATTATGACAATGGCTAAAGCTACAACCAACGGTGTTGTTCCCATGGGTGTTGTTGCATGTAATGATTATATCTATGATGCGGTAATGGATGCTTCACCAACAGGTGCAGTTGAATTGTTTCATGGCTATACTTATTCAGGAATTCCAGTTGCAGTTGCTGCCGCTCTTGCAGTGCAGGAAATTTTTGAAAAAGATGATATTTTCAATAGAGCAAAAAATTTATCTCCTTATTTCCAAAAAGGATTATTCTCTCTTCAGGATCTAGAGTCTGTAGATAATATTAGAGGATATGGAATGATGGGCGGAATAGACATGAAGCTAAACACTAAACCAGGTAAAGCTGGTTATGAATGTTTTAAAGCTTGTTATGAAGCTGGTGTTAACTTTAAAGC
>JGI26088J50261_1001599_pt1 | contig 12095 bp, 10 predicted proteins | sample SaaInl1SG_22_DNA_FD_50261 | JGI IMG/M metagenome (IMG submission 50261)
CAACGCTACCTAGCTATTCTTGATGCCATTGATGCATCCTATACCGTACTTACAGAAGCTACTTTTAAAGACCGATTGGTTGAGGCCAAATCCGCATTGACNANCCTGNGATTTACACCACGCGATTGAGTTTATCGTCCAACATCTGACGCAATTGGTTCCATCTATGGAATTCATTCATGTAACGATCGATCTGAATATCATCGCCCTCCAACTTCGCTTTCAATAGTTCCAGTTGACGTTGTACGTGCATGTATTTAAAGCGAAGTACGGTATCGCTCACGAGTGCATAGATGATGTTTTTTTCCTTNGGCAGGTAGATTTCGCGTGCTTCCCATTTCGCCAGTACGTATTTCTCCGTCAAGGCTTCGGTAACTAATTCCACCACTTCCGGATCAGGTTGACGCACCCACCAAGAAATTTCAGGAACGCCCCCCTCTTCCAACGCTTTGCAAAGCAAGGCATAGGCCTTCGCAAAAACAGGAACCTCGAATATCATACCGTCCTTTTCCAACTCATCTTTGATCCAATCCGCTACCGAAATTGGCATCACCTCTTCAGGATCTAGTCCTTCCTCGAGCATGAACGCATTTCCTTTGCTTATGGCTAAATGAATCAAAGTCTTCTCTTGGTCGTAACCCAAGATTTTAGCCTCTTCAGGTACACCACCTGTAACCACCTCCATCGGCGGTTCTTGCTGTTGCTTTCTTCGAGCTTGACGGGACTGATCTTTTAATAATCGGTCCAATTCGTCAAAAAGCGCCGTGGCATCTATATCTAATAGTCGTGCAGCTTCTTTCACAAAGACCTCTTGACCAATTCGATCCGGAACCTTAGCAATACTCGCCACAATTTCACGTACCATCTGCGCCCGCTTAAGCGGATCACCAGCGGCTTCATCTATCAAAACTCCCGTCTTGAAACTGATGAAATCGCGGCGGTTTGCACTGATGTATGCTTCCAATTCCTCCGTGCTGTGNGCTTGTGCAAAACTGTCCGGATCCTCTCCATCTGGGAAAGGAACTACCCGCACGTTCACCCCCTGCTCCAACATCATATCTAAACCACGGAAACTCGCACGAATACCCGCTGCATCTCCATCATAGAGCAATGTAATGTTCGGGGTATACCGCTTTAGCATCGCAATTTGACCTTCCGTAAGCGCAGTACCGGAAGAACTCACCACATTGTGAACGCCGTTTTGATAAAAACTCAATACATCTGTATAGCCCTCAACTAGAAGTGCTTCATCGCGCTTAACAATCTCTTGCTTGGCTTGAAACAATCCATAGAGCACCTTGCTCTTGTGATAAATTGGGTTCTCTGGCGAGTTGAGGTATTTCGCGGCCTTTGCGTTACTCTGCAAAATCCGCCCACCAAACCCCAGGACCCTCCCCGAGATCGAATGAATAGGAAACATCACACGGCCGCGAAAACGGTCGTACCAGCCACGTTCGTTGCGCATACTAATACCCGAAGCTTCTAAGGCTTCTGCGCTGTAGGAATTTGCCAATGCATAGTCGGCAAAAGCAGCAGATTGTTCCGGGCTGTATCCTAAATGAAATTTTTTAATGGTTTCATCGGTGAAGCCNCGCTCCTTAAAATAACTCAATCCAATAGCCTTGCCTTGATCGGTCTCGTGCAATTGTTCTGCGTACCACTTCGCCGCTACATCAGAAATTAAATACACTCCTTCCTTAAGATTACCGGCTGCGATCTCCTCTGGCGTCTGCGGGCGTTCTTCGGGAATTTCAATATTGTATTTTTTCGCAATCCAGCGCAGGGCTTCAGGGTAGGACATCTGCTCCAATTCCATGAGAAAGGTCACTACATTACCTCCTTTACCCGAAGAGAAATCTTTGAAGATTTGCTTTGCCGGACTCACCATAAAACTCGGAGATTTCTCGTTGTTGAATGGGCTCAGTCCTTTGAGATTACTCCCGCTTTTCTTCAATTGCACAAATTCCCCTATAACCTCCTCGATTTGAGCGGTGCTAAAGATTTGTTCAATGATACTTTCGGGAATTCTTGACATAGTACTGCAAGATACATTTACTAAATAAAAAAGCCACCCTTTCGGGTGGCCTGCAAGCTGAGTGAATAGTAATTATTTCTGTAAATGTACATCCATTTGAGGAAATGGAATAGAAATTCCTTCTGCATTAAATGCTTTNTATACTTCTGTAGTCACTGCATAATATAAAGGCCAATAATTTTCGCTTCCCACCCAAGCGCGAACTAAAATATTCACGGAAGAGTCCGCCAGTGCATTAATCTCAATCAATCCTTCAGGCTCTTTCAACACCCTTTCGTCCGCATCGATGATATTTTTTATAATNGCTTTTGCCTTATCCACATCATCACCATAGCCTATGCCAAAAGTCCATTCTTGACGTCGAGTCGCCTCCGNGCTATAGTTAATCAAGCTACCGTTGCTCAAACCTCCGTTTGGAATAACCACTTGCTTGTTATCAGATGTTGTTAAAATGGTAGTGAAAATTTGAATGCTCTTCACAGTGCCACTGTACCCTTGCGCTTCTATAAAATCGCCCACTTTAAAAGGCTTAAACATGAGGATCATTGCCCCTCCAGCAAAATTTTGCAGCGTACCACTTAAAGCCATACCCACAGCTAGACCGGCAGCGCCTAAAATGGCAACGATACTGGTTGTCTGTACACCCAATTGATTAATGGTAGCAATGACTACAACCGCTTGTAGCGCGATTTTTAAAAAACTTTGAAGAAATGTCGAAAGACTCGCATCCACTTCGCGAAGCGTCAGTGCCTTTGTAAAGGCGCGCATCATCACCTTTACCACGCGCATTCCTATCCAAAATATTACAATGGCCAGCACAATGTGCTCCGCCCATTCGAATGCGTTTACTTTCAAGGCATCCAGTATTCCTTCAAGTTTTTCCATCAATCTATTTTTTCCGAGCTACCGTAAATTCTAATAGCGATTCAAACGAATCACGCACAGCACTTTGTGGAAAGGTAAAAAGAAGTTCTTTTGCCGTGCTAATGTGTTCTTCCATTCGAGCACGCGCGTAATCCAATCCACCTGAATGCCTTACAAAATCCACTACTTCCTGAACCTTCTTCGGACGGTCGTGGTGCTTTTTTATGGTTTTAATAATGTACTTACGTTGTTTAGGTGTTGCCTCTTTCAACGCATGAATCAAAGGCAAAGTCATCTTCTGCTCTTTAATGTCAATACCCGCAGGCTTACCTGTTAAATTTACTTTTTCAAAATCAAACAGGTCATCCTTTATTTGAAAAGCCAAGCCTAAATGGCGACCGATCTCGCGTAATTTCGAAACACTTGCCTCATCGGCACCCACGCTGGACGCGCCAACGACGCAACAGGTTTCAATGAGTGAAGCCGTTTTTTGTTGAATGACTTCATAATAAACGGCCTCGGTAATGTCCAGCTTTCTTGCCTTTTCGATTTGAAGCAGCTCACCTTCACTCATCGCCTTTACGGCACCACTGACATGTTCTAGAAGGGTATACTCTTTCGTCTCTACAGCCAGTAGCAATACTCTAGATAAAAGATAATCACCAATTAAAACGGCAACCTTATTTTTCCAAAGTGCGTTAATACTGAAAAAACCACGACGCATATCGGAGTCGTCCACAACATCGTCGTGAACTAAGGTAGCAGTGTGCATCAATTCTATGAGTGAAGCCCCTCTGTAGGTGCTCTCATTTACGTCACCCAGTAATTTAGCGCTAAGAAATACAAGGATGGGACGCATCTGTTTTCCCTTACGCTTCACCATGTAACCCATCACTCGATCAACAAGCGGCACTTTTGAGCTCAAATGCATTTTGAACTTGGGCTCAAAGCGTTGCATTTCCTCTCGAATAGGTGCTTTTATATCTGCCAATTTCGCCATTAGTTCCAGCCCATTTCTTTACAGATCTGTTCATAGGCTTTTTGAACGTTCAAGAAGGTCTCTTTGGCAGCCGCCTGTGCCTCTTCACCGGCACCGACTAAACGATCCGGATGGTATTTCAGCGCCATCTTGCGATACGCCTTTTTCACCTCAGCTTCTCCAGCTCCCTTTTCTACCTCTAACACCTTGTAGGCCCAATCCGCATCCTCACCTTTATAGAACATCGCTTGTATCGAAGCAAAGTCATAGGCATTGATGCGTAAATTTCGTGCGATGCGTTGGATTTCCTCAAGCTCACTAGGATGTAAATATCCATCTGCTAAACCCAGCTTGAATAAAAAATGAATTAACTGTAACCGCGTACTGTGTGTAGTAAAACTATTAATCTGTGCACAAACCTTCGTTAATGGAATGGGCTGATCTACGATCTTTTTAAATACTTTGAAACTCTCGTTGGCNTTTTCCTTTCCAAACATGCCAACNAACTGCTGACGGACAAAGTCTAATTCACTCTGACTTACCTTACCGTCTGCTTTAATCACNCGAGCGGCAAGCACTAATAATGAAATATGAAAATCGCTGGGTGATCCCTGACGTTGTTCGCTTGCCGACCACTGGCCGCTTTCGCGTCGAGTCGTAGTACCATCGGCACCGACCAATTCGTGCATCATATTGCCCAAAGCTACGCCGAGCAGCGCCCCAATAGGACCGCCTAAACTCCAGCCGAGGCCGCCTCCGAAAATTTGAAATAAACGTTTCATTCGCAACCCAAAGATAGGTTACGTGAACGTCTTCATTGACTTAGAGGTAATAAAATCAAGTCGCGAAAATCGCAACGGCTGATATACCTGCTATTATGAGTATGACNAAGCCGATCTGAGCATAGAGCTGCGCTTTAGTCATTTTCTCTTCAGGAGACCGTTTTCTAGTTCCTGAAGACCGCACTCTATGAGTGTCTCTTTGAGGTGCTGCACTGTTAGACATAAAAAGTTGAGTTGGTTGTGTTCTTTATGAAGATAAGAAATTCTTTAGTATTTAACAAATCTACTTTTTACACAACAACATCGTAAACAAGCGTTTAACCCTTTAATAGTCTCGATTTAGACCCACCAAAAAAAAGCAAAAAAAAATCCCAAACGTGCTGTTTGGGATTTTGAATACCTAGTTTACCTACGGTTTTACGAGCCACAAGAAACGCAATCATCCGGATTTTCGATGGAACAAGCAATTTTCTCTTCCGCCGTCACCTCTTCTTTCATCGAGGCAATGGCCGCTTTTTGCGCTTCAACACGGGCTTCGATANCCGCAGGAGAAGCCTCTGCAGCAGGAGCAGCATCAACCTTCTCTGAAGTAGCTGTACCCGAAACACCAGGAGCCATATCTGTCTGAGCGTTCTTCTTTACAGTAAATTTAATTGCAGAAGAAGCCGGTTTAGAGCGCAAGTAATACATCCCTGTTTTCAATCCTTTCTTCCATGCATAGAAGTGCATCGATGTCAATTTACCCATGTTAGGCGCCTCCATGAAGAGGTTGAGACTCTGGCTTTGATCGATAAAGATTCCGCGATCTGCAGCCATATCGAGGATATCACGCATCGAGATTTCCCAAACCGTCTTATAAATGGCTTTTAGGTTTTCTGGAACACCCTCAATGTGCTGTACTGAACCGTTTGACGCCATAAGCGCATTCTTCATATCGTCATTCCACAACCCTAAGTCGATGAGGTCATGAAGCAAATGTTTATTCACTACAATGAATTCCCCTGAAAGCACACGACGCGTGTAGACATTCGATGTATAAGGCTCAAAACATTCGTTATTTCCTAAGATTTGCGAGGTAGATGCAGTTGGCATTGGAGCCATCAACAGTGAATTTCTTACCCCGTGCTCTTTCACTTCACCGCGCAAGGTTTCCCAGTCCCAACGACCACTGAGTTCGCTATCATTCACATCCCATAGATTGTGCTGGAACTTCCCTTTTGAGATCGGTGACCCTTCGTAGGATTCATAAGGACCATCAAGCCTTGCTTGATCCTTAGACGAAGTAACCGCTGCATAATACATGGTCTCGAAAATGTCCTTGTTGAGCTGTTTTGCCTCTTCCGAATCGAAAGGCAAACGCAACATAATGAAGGCATCTGCTAAACCTTGTACACCTAAACCTACAGGGCGGTGACGCATGTTTGAATTTCTCGCCTCCACCACGGGATAGTAGTTGCGGTCAATCACTTTGTTCAGATTCTTAGTGACCTTGTAGGTCACATCAAACAACTTATCGTGGTCGAATGTACCGTCTTCAGTTACGAACATCGGCAACGCTATAGAGGCCAAATTACATACCGCAACCTCATCCGGAGAGGTGTATTCTAGAATTTCAGTACATAAGTTCGACGAACGAATGGTACCCAGATTCTGCTGATTAGATTTCAAGTTCGCTGCATCCTTGTAGAGCATGTAAGGCGTACCTGTTTCAATCTGGCTTTCCATAATTTTCGCCCATACTTCGCGCGCCTTCACTGTTCTGCGACCACGGCCTTCACTCTCGTATTTCGTNTAAAGGTCTTCAAACTCTTTACCGTGGCAATCGAACAATCCTGGACACTCGTTAGGACACATCAATGTCCATTCCTCGTTCTTCTCAACGCGCTCCATGAATAAATCTGGAATCCACATTGCATAGAACAGNTCACGTGCACGCATTTCTTCTTTTCCGTGATTCTTTTTCAGATCTAAGAATTCGTAGATATCTGAATGCCATGGCTCAACATAAATTGCAAATGACCCTTTGCGCTTACCACCACCTTGATCCACGTAACGCGCAGTGTCGTTGTACACTCTCAACATAGGTACGATACCGTTTGACGTACCGTTGGTACCGCCAATGTAAGAACCTGTACCTCTGATGTTGTGAATGCTTAGCCCAATTCCACCAGCACTTTGAGAAATCTTAGCCGTTTGCTTCAACGTATCATAAATACCATCAATGCTGTCGTCTTTCATTGTTAGCAAAAAACAAGAACTCATCTGTGGCTTAGGAGTACCGGCATTAAACAACGTCGGGGTTGCATGCGTCATGTACTTCTTACTCATGAGCTCATACGTCTCAAGCGCGCTTTCAATATCGTCCTTGTGAATACCAATACTCACACGCATCAACATGTGCTGTGGGCGTTCAACGATTTTGCCGTGCATACGTAGCAAATACGAACGCTCCAAGGTCTTGAAACCGAAGTAGTCGTAGCTAAAATCTCTATCGTAGATGAGTTGCGAGTCTAAAAACTCCGCATTTTTCTGAATGATTTCAAAGACGTCATCAGCAATTAAAGGTGCAGGCTTACCGGTTTCTGGATTGATGTATTCATACAAACCCTGAACCGTCTCNGAAAAGCTCTTTTTGGTACTTTTATGGAGGTTACTTACCGCGATGCGTGCTGCGAGATTGGCATAATCAGGGTGCTTGATGGTCATTGACGCTGCCGTTTCTGCGGCAAGGTTATCTAATTCTGAAGTAGTTACTCCATCATAGACACCGTCAATAACACGTTTTGCTACAGAAACCGGGTCAACATATTCGCTCAGCCCATAGCAGAGTTTTTCAATTCTCGCCGTGATTTTGTCAAATTTAACCGCTTCTTTACGGCCGTCTCGTTTTAATACGCGCATCATGGTATTGTTCTTTCTTGTGTTGTGTGTAAGTCTTATTAGAAGTTCATTGCGCCAAAAGCGTCATCAATGTTGTGGTCCGATTGCTCTTCGCCAACACCTGCTTTCTTGTATTCAGAAACGCGCTTCTCAAAGAAATTAGTTTTTCCTTCCAATGAAATCATGTCCATGAAATCAAAAGGATTGGCAGTGTTATATACTTTAGGGCAATTCAGTGTCTCAAGGAGGTGATCCGTTACAAACTCTAAATATTCCGACATCAGTTTAGAATTCATTCCAATCAGATTTACTGGGAGTGATTCAGTGATGAACTCACGCTCGATCTCCAGTGCTTCTGAAAGAATTTGAGTGATGCGCTCCTGAGGCACCTTGTTCACCAAATGGTTGTTGTGCAAGTGGCATGCAAAGTCACGGTGCAAACCTTCATCACGCGAAATGAATTCGTTTGAGGTCGCTAAACCTGGCAACAGTCCGCGTTTTTTCATCCAGAAAATAGAACAAAACGCTCCAGANAAGAAAATTCCCTCAACCGCCGCAAAAGCAATCAGTCTTTCTGCAAATGAATCCGATTCAATCCANCGTAAGGCCCAATCTGCTTTTTTCTTNATGGCAGGGAAACGCTCAAGCGCATTAAACAGCTCGTCCTTTTCACTATCATTGTCCACAAGCGTGTCAATTAAAAGTGAATACATCTCACTGTGGATGTTTTCCATCATGATTTGGAATCCGTAGAAGAATTTAGCCTCTGAGTATTGCACTTCATTTACGAAGTTCTCCGCTAAATTTTCATTCACGATACCGTCTGATGCAGCAAAAAATGCCAGAATGTGTTTTAGGAAATAACGCTCATCGTCCGAGAGCTTTTTCCAATCCACAACATCTTGGTGAAGATCAATTTCTTCCGCTGTCCAAAAAGATGCTTCTTGCTTCTTGTACCACTGCCAAATATCACTATGCTGGATAGGAAAAATGACAAACCTGTTCTTGTTTTCCTGAAGGATGGGTTCTTGTTGCATGGTTGCAATTGTTAGTCGTCGTTAAGGCCGATTAAAAAAGTATAATCAGCTTAAAATCAATTAATTAAACTAGCTCTTGTGGCGCGGAGTAGGCACTGGTGCTCACTTGTTGTGGTGAACGGCCTATACAAACATGGCCCGTATTTGAGGGAATATCAAGAAAGTTAAATCGGGTTTTTACCACAGTTATTAACAACCTCCTTAGGTATCAAAAATGAACCATTGGGACCCTANGTTCGATTGCAGCGACCCTTGTGCGTATTTCATACTAATTCCAAAAAGTATTTTCCTTTAGGATCTCGATAAATGCGCAGCAACTTCTTCGAGCTCGTCGTAAAACGCAGGACCGTATTTCCGGATAAGCGGTTCTTTTAAGAATCTGTAAACAGGTACCTTCAACTCTTCACCTAGGGCACAGGCATCACTACAAATTGACCAACGGTCATAGTTCAACGCCTCGAAATCTGTGTATTTGGCAATGCGAATGGGATAGAGATGACAGGAAATGGGTTTTTTCCAATCCACTACACCGTCATTGTATGCTTGTTCAATACCGCATTTCGCCGTACCGTCGGGATCAAAAACTGTGTAAGCACATTCTTTTCCATTATTCAATGGTGTTTCCAGCTCGCCTATCCCGGCGACACTGGTCCCTTGATTCTCAATGGATTTTCGACCTTCTTCAGTCAGATACTGACGGACTTTAGGATAGATCTTTTCAAGTATTTCCGCCTCTTCAGGTTCCACAGGGGCACCTGCATTGCCCTCTACACAACAAGCGCCTTTACAAGCACTGAGATTGCACACAAACTCCTTTTTGAAGAGCTCCGACGAGAGCAACTTATTACCTATTTCTATCATATGTACAAAGCTAGTTCAGTAATGGGATGGTCAGCTAAGAGAAACACGCTAATTTTGCACCAAATACTAACCGCATGGGTTTCAATTATAATGACGCGTTGAGCGCCTTCCTTATTTTATTTGCAGTCATCGATATACTCGGTAGCATTCCCATTATCGTAAGTCTGCGTAAAAAGGTAGGTCACGTTCAAAGCGAAAAAGCGACACTGGTTGCAGGAGCAATCATGATTGTGTTTCTCTTTTTAGGAGAGCGCATCCTTCATTTGCTCGGCGTTGATGTTCAAAGCTTTGCCATCGCAGGTAGTTTTGTATTGTTTTTCTTAGCTCTTGAAATGATTCTAGGGATTACGCTTTATAAAGAAGAATCGCCGAACACTGCGAGTATCGTTCCTATCGCATTTCCGATGATCGCAGGGGCAGGTACCATGACCTCATTGGTTTCGTTGCGCGCAGAATTTGCGACCATAAACATTATTATTGCCATCGTACTCAATATGATCGTGGTATACGCCGTGCTAAAGAACACAGAGCGTATTGAGCGTATTATGGGTAGCGGAGGACTCAGTATTCTCAGAAAAGTTTTCGGTGTTATCTTGCTCGCTATTGCAGTCAAGCTCTTTTTCGCCAACCTCATCCCCTTATTACAAAACGCATAAATTACCATGTCTGACGACCAGTTTAAAAATGTTATTGCCCATGCTAAAGAGTACGGGTTTATCTTTCAAAGCAGTGAAATTTATGATGGCCTCAGTGCTGTTTATGATTACGGCCAGAACGGCGCACTGCTAAAGAACAACATCAAAGCGTATTGGTGGGGAGCGATGGTGCAAATGCACGAGAACATTGTGGGCATTGATTCCGCAATATTCATGCATCCAACGACTTGGAAAGCTTCGGGACACGTGGATGCTTTTAACGACCCATTGATCGACAACAAGGACAGCAAGAAACGTTACCGTGCAGACGTACTGATCGAGGATCACGTCGAAAAAATTCGCCAGAAGATCGAGAAAGAGGTCAGTAAAGCAGCGAAGCGATTTGGGGAAAGTTTCGATCGCGTACAATTCGAATCTACCAACCCACGCGTCGTAGGTTACCATGAGAAAATCCGTGCCATCATGGACCGGTTTGTCAAATCCATGGAATCTGAAGACCTCGCTGACGTGAAGCAACTTATAGAGGACGAACAAATTAAATGCCCAGTGAGCGGTTCTATGAATTGGACCGATGTACGCCAATTCAACCTAATGTTCGGCACTCAAATGGGATCGGTAGCCGAAGGTGCCTCAACTTTATACCTACGTCCAGAAACGGCTCAAGGGATTTTCTTGAACTACCTCAACGTACAGAAAACGGGGCGCATGAAAATTCCATTCGGAATCGCTCAGATCGGAAAAGCATTTAGAAATGAGATTGTTGCGCGCCAATTCATCTTTAGAATGCGTGAATTCGAGCAGATGGAGATGCAATTTTTCGTTCGCCCAGGCACAGAAATGGAATGGTACGAAACGTGGAAAGAAAAGCGTCTCGCATGGCACATGAGCTTAGGCTTTGATGCCAGCAATTACAGATTTCACGACCATGAAAAATTGGCCCATTATGCAAACGCGGCCGCTGACATTGAGTTTAATTTCCCATTTGGCTTTAAAGAATTGGAAGGAATACACTCGAGAACGGACTTTGATTTGAAGCAACACGAGGAATTTAGCGGNAAAAAATTACAATACTTTGATCCGGAATTGGGTGAAAACTATGTGCCGTATGTCGTAGAAACCTCTATCGGTCTTGATCGCATGTTCCTGGCAATTCTATCGAACAGTCTACAGACAGAGCAGTTGGAAGACGGTTCATCGCGCACAGTGCTCAATATTCCAGCCTTCTTAGCCCCTTACAAAGTAGCCGTCCTACCCTTGTTGAAGAAAGATGGACTTCCCGAAAAAGCACGTGAGGTGGTAAATGCATTGAAATTTGACCACATGGTTCAATACGATGAAAAAGATGCGATTGGAAAACGCTACCGCCGTCAAGATGCTGCCGGGACCCCTTTGTGTGTTACGGTCGATCACCAAACGCTTGAAGACAACACNTTAACGGTGCGATTCAGAGATTCCATGGAGCAAATCCGCATCCCGATGACGGAATTAAGTGCTCTAGTAGCTCAAAAAGTGTCATTGAGCGCACAATTTTCAAAACTTTAAGCTTAAAGTAATTGTAGACATTTGATTTTCAGTTAATTTTCGGCTGTTTATAAACTAAAATCATTCGCTAAATGAAAAAAGTACAATTATTCGCTGCGGCTGTTGTTGCTGTTGCAATGACTGCTTGTGCAGCACCTGCAGAAGAAGCTGAAGTAACTGAACCTGAAGTAACTGAAGAAGTAGTTGCTGAAGAAGCTACTGAGGAAGTTGCTGAAGAAGCTGATACTACAGCTGAAGAGGCTACTGAAGAGGTTGCTGAAGAAGTAACTGAAGAAGCTGCTGCTGACGAGCACGAAGGTCACGACCACTAGGAAGTCACCTCGCTTTAAAAGCACAAAAAAAATCCCATTACTGCGCTGCAGTAATGGGATTTCTTATTTTAATGTGGCTGTTGCAGTACGCACCACTTCTTTCAAAACTGCGTCGTCGGTTCGGAGTACATTTCTATATGCATCGAAA
>JGI26088J50261_1001601_pt1 | contig 12079 bp, 9 predicted proteins | sample SaaInl1SG_22_DNA_FD_50261 | JGI IMG/M metagenome (IMG submission 50261)
CGTTCGTTACGCATAGCCCACATAAACCCAAGTGCGCTGCCCCAATCATGAATGACCAGCGTCACATTGGCGGTCACATCAATTGCCTCTAATAGACCCGCTACGTAGCTGTAGGCAGTTTCCAATGTGTAACGATCAGCGCCAAGAGTGGAGGGTAGCTTATCGGAATCCCCATGGCCGATGAGATCGGGGATGATCACGCGCCCCGAACTAAGGAGTGCTGGAGCGACGTTTCGCCAAAGAAATGAAGACGTAGGGTTTCCGTGTAGCAGAACAATGGGATCGCCATCCCCCTCGTCGACGTAAGCGATTTTATGACCGTTAACCGACGTGAATTTCTTCTTGTAGGGCATTACTTCGCTGAACATGACGCTTCCCGGCGTAAGGTGGTTGGAGCTTTGGGTGAACGAACTGAGGTTATTGTACTTCGGTAACGCGTTTTCAGATGTCTTTTTTCAAACTATGAGCGGTTTAGCGCTAGATTTAATCCCTATGCCCAAGGACCCTTCAATCGCTTTATTGGGCTCACATACCATGGCTAGCTGAGTATTCTGTGTATAGTGGGTGGTGCGTATGCAGGCCACGGGAGTTCCATTACATGCCTATTGTGAAATCCGAGGAGTTAAAGGCACTTGAGACTTCCGAACTACGCTTTCGTCGGCTCTTTGAAACCGCGCGCGACGGCATTTTACTGGTTGCCGCCGACACTGGCATCATCATCGCGGCTAACCCGTTTATTTGTGAGTTACTCAGTCGCACTAACGAGAGCGTTGTAGGTAAACATTTATGGGACTTGGGCCCACTAAAAGACATCGTTTCGAGCCAAGCAAAATTTCTTGAACTCCAAATCAATGAATACGTTCGCTATGAGGACTTGCCCCTTGAGACACCTTCAGGGCGCATAGTCCATGTTGAGTTTATCAGTAATGTTTATCGAGAGGGCGGGGGCTCGATTATTCAGTGCAATATCCGTGACGTGTCTGAGCGCTACGAGGCTCGTCAGAAAGAGGCGGCATATTATCAAAGTCTGCGTACGATAAGCGCCTGTAACGCGGCCCTGATCCACAATTCTGATCCGGAGCAAATGAGTTACGCTACTTGCGATGCGCTAGTCCAAGAGAGTGGTTACGCCTCGTCATGCCTTTATACCGTCGAGTTCTGTGGTGATTCAAACGCCTCAGTATTAAAACGTGTGACCGCGGCGGGCGTTCCTGCGGCATCGTTTCCTAGCCACCTATCATATGAGCTGGGAAACAACTTGCGGGAAGAATCATTGATCCGCATGCTCCATGAAAAGCGCTTACCCATTGTGATGAAGCAGCCGCTAACCCCGTGGGTCAACAGCACCTTTGGTCGTTTGATGAATCAGAATAACTACGCGAGTGGGATTGTGTTGCCTATTCTTGATGCTGACAGTTTGTCTGGGGCGCTGGTTATTTTTAGCCGCTCCGATGCTGTTTTCGATACCGCTACTACGCAATTACTTGCGATGATGGCATCAGATTTGGGTTTTGGTCTTTCAGATTTAAAGATCCGGCGTGCCCATGCCGAGAACGAGGAACGTTTAAAGTCGAGCTTTGGCGAGGCCATTACGGCACTTGCATTCACGGCGGAGCTCAGAGACCCCTATACAGCGGGCCATCAGGTGCGCGTAGCCGATTTGGCGCAGGCAATAGCGCGGGAGATGAAGTTGTCACCTGAAACCATTGCCTCAATTGCTATGGCAGCTACCGTTCACGACTTAGGCAAGGTGCAAGTGCCCGCCGAGATTCTTGCGTTTCCCGGTGCGTTAAGCGATGCCCAATACGAAATCATCCGCGGTCATTCTGCTGCAGGTTACGAGATACTAAAGCGCATCAATTTCGATGCGCCAATCGCTGAGATCGTGCATCAGCACCATGAGCGACTCGATGGCTCCGGGTACCCAAACGGTTTGGTGGGTGATCAGATTTTGCTCGAAGCGCAGGTCATTGCTGTCGCTGATACGATCGAAGCTATGTCATCCCACAGACCTTATCGCGCGGGATTGGGTATTGATGCCGCATTGAAAGAGGTCAGTGATCATGTTGATACGCGGTATAACAGTCTCGCTGTTAGTGCTGCGCTCAGGCTATTCCAAGAGCAAGATTTTCGCTTTCAGGAGATTTAGCGCGTCAGAAACTTGACTGCATGTATCTGTGACGTATGGCGCCTGTGGCATGAAATAAACTGGCGCTGCCAGAAGATGTTCGAGCCAATGAATCCCGCCATGTTCAGATCGGAAGCGTCAGTTAACATCAGTGCTCCCTTATCATTGATAATCAAAGATACCAGACGCGCGACAAGTAATAAGATGACGAATGAGCAACTTAAGTTGGCAATATCGCAAATGAGGTGTCTTACGGCCCTTTCATCGTTTGTACGATCGTCGTTCGTTACATTCAACGCATCGTTGCGTCGTCGAGGGCTCCTTCGCCGCGCGCTTTGTTCACTTGCGCAGATGGGTGTAGTTTTTTGCTTACTCCAGCCATCTTATCTAATGGCGCAGAGGCCGGGGGGTGACACACCATTGCCCTCGCTGTTGGCGCAGCGCTTACAGCTAATGCGCGACGTCGCTGCCTATAAGTGGCACCACGCGCACGCTATAGAGGATCTTGAGCGTGAGAAAGCTGTACTCGATAANGCACAGTTGAGCGCTCTTCGCTTCGGATTAACCTCTGAGTCTTCCCGTGCCTTTTTTGAAGCGCAAATTGAAGCGGCAAAAGTTATTCAGCGCGCCTGGTTTGAACAGTGGTACGAGCAGGGCTCGCCAGCGATTGCGCCCGACTTAAATCGTGACTTGCGACCCGCTCTGCTGCGATTAGGCGATCAGATTGTTCAAGCGTGGGCTGAGCAACCGATCGCGGCCGATGAAACACTCGAACAAGTGTTAACTAACATNTATGGCTTAAGTGATGNAGCNATAGATAATNTAATACACGGCGTCCGAGGCCGCGCTTTTTATCCTGACACCATGAGCCAGATTCTGGGTGCCAAACGACTGCGAATTGGAACAACGGGGGACTATGCGCCGTTCTCGCTAGTATCGACGGATGGTTTCTCCGGAGTCGATGTATCAATAGGCCAGTCAATTGCCAAGGCCCTGGGCGTTGAGCCCGTATTTGTAAAAACGTCCTGGCCTACTCTGATGGCAGATTATGAGGAGCGGCATTTTGATATTGCCTTGAGCGGCATCACCGTGACAGAAAAGCGCGCGTTAGTGGCCAACTTCTCTGTTCCTTATTACGCCGACGGCAAGGCCATGCTGGGGCGTTGCAGCGACGGCCGACGCTGGTCAACGCTTGCCAGTATTGATCGACCTGAGGTCCGTGTCATTGTAAATCCGGGCGGCACTAATCAAGCCTTTGTCGACGAGCATATTCGCAACGCCACGATTACGGTATTTGATGACAACCGCACAATTTTTCACGAGATAGCGGCTGGGCGTGCGGACATCATGATTACCGACGCCGTGGAAATACGCTTGCAAACAGCACGGAATCCATCATTGTGTCAGCTAAGTGAAGGGTTGCTGAGCCATCACAACAAGGCGGTGCTTATGACCCGTGATAGCGCGCTTAATGCATCGGTCAACGCAACTGTGGAACGATTGTTACAGGAAGGTCGGATTAGCGCCTGGCTTAACGATGCACTGGCGTATTAGGGAGCGCCAAGTCCTCCAACGCTTGGCCAGTAAGTCGATAGACCATCCATTCTGACTGTGGTCGAGCACCGACAGATTCATAAAAATCGATCGCGGGCTTATTCCAATTGAGAACACTCCACTCGAAGCGTCCGCAGCCCTCAGCAACCGCGATGCCCGCCAAATGCTGAAGGAGCAATTTGCCGGCTCCGCGACCTCTGAAGCTCGGTGTGACGTACAGATCTTCGAGGTAGATCCCGTGCTGACCGAGCCATGTTGAGAAGTTAAAAAAGTACAGCGCGAAGCCAACGGGCGTATCGTCTTCCCAGCATAAAACGGCAAACACTTTCGGTGCTGGGCCGAACAACGCGTTACGAAGATCATCATGTGTGGCGACAACCGCATCGGGTTCTCGCTCGTAAACGGCAAGCTCCTGAATAAAGGTCAATATTTGCGCCACATCTTGCTCGCGCGCGATAGTGATTTGAAAAGTGCCTGACACACAAACTCCTTATCTACCAATGATGGTCATGTTGACGCTCGGGCTCGGTCAGCCGACACTTAAGCATAACAAGTGGTACGAATCCAAGCGCTTAGGCGCAGACAATATAACGATAAATCGATTCAATAGGTGGGCTCTTGGCAGCAATAAATCATGTAACACTCAGCGAGCAGGTCGCGAGCCATGGGCGTCTGTATTCCCAGCAGCTCGCCATCATCGAAGCACCCAACACCTTCGAACTCATAGGCAGGCAGCCTTTGCGCTTAACGTGGTCGGCGTACGATCAGTTGGTCGATCGATTGGTGAGCGGTTTGCTCCGAGCAGGCTTGAGGGTAGGCGATGTCTTTATGGTGCAGCTGCCCAATACAGCCGAGCTTTGTGCGCTGTATGTTGCTGCCAGTCGTATGGGTGCCGTTATCTCACCGGTGGCGGTACAGTACAGTGCATATGAGCTGCGTCATTTCGCTTCGATAGTTAATCCAAAGGTGATGATAACAACCGCAGCTTTTCGTGAGGGTGAATTGATTACTCGGGCGAAAACCAGTGACTTGCCTTGTGCTGTTCTTGATGTCGTGGATCTACAGTCAGAGCCGCTAGTTGACTTGCCCGTAGACGTTGACTCGCCCCTGGAAGCGAGGGGCGATCGGCTTTTGACGCTGTGTTGGACGTCGGGTACTACGGGTCAGCCTAAACCAGTCCCGCGGACAGAGACGATGTGGCAAGTTCAAGCAAGACTGACTGCAGAGGCCGCTGGCTATTGCATGCATGAACGTTGGTTAGTGCCTTTTCCTTTGATCAATATGGCTGCTCTCGGGGGATTCATCTTCCCGGCTGCACAGTTTGCAGCAGAGCTGGTACTGCATCATCCATTGGATCCGCAGCTTTTCTTATCTCAGCTTAAGCAAGAAGCGGTTCAGTTCACGGTAGCGCCACCGCCGCTACTGAACAAACTCGCTGCAGCACCGGCGATGTGGGAAAGCTGTGGGATTAACTCTTTGCGCGCCATAGGTTCGGGGTCGGCGCCTCTAGCGACGGAAATGATTCGCACCTTCGAACAAAATTACGGGATACCCGTTATTAATTTTTACGGCAGCAACGAGGGCATCGCGTTGTATGCAACACCTCAAGACACGCCAAAAATTGAGCATCGCGCACACTTGTTCGCGCACCGTGAAGACGGCGCAACGCCCAATTTTGAGACCCAGCTTCGTGATCCCGAGAGTGGTGCGCGGGTAGTAGACCCTGAACAGGCAGGCGAACTGGTCATTCGCGGGCCCGGTGTTTTCGCCGGGTATCTCGGTGTTGATAATAGCGATGTCTTTACCAGAGACGGCTGGTTTCGAACGGGTGATTTGTTGGCGCTCGACGCCAATCTACCGAGCCATTATCGAATTGTTGGTCGCATTAAAGACATCATAAATAGAGGTGGTTTCAAAATCGCGCCTGACGAGGTTGATGGTTTATTGACGCAATTACCAGGCGCACTCGAAGCTGCCGTTTGCTCTGTGCCCGATGCGGTACTGGGTGAACGTTTGTGTGTTTGTATCGTACCCGAGGCTCGCGATAATCCGCCGCAGTTAAACGATGTGATTGCTTTCCTTGAAGGGTTCGGCTTGGCACGACTGAAATTACCGGAATTTCTCGCTGTTGTGGAAAGCCTGCCACGCAATCCGCTGGGAAAGCTGGTCCGACCTCAACTTAGCGCGCAGGTTGCCGCACAGTTTGAGACCCAAGGCTAGGTCGGTCCGCGTCTGGCGTACCCTTCATTGTGTCGCTTAAGTCCGTTAACCGCGGTAATCTCTGTACGCAGTGAGACATCAGTTTTGTCACGCGCTCGATTGTGTAGCAATGAGTCTGTGCAAAATGACGTTGAAAGCACCTTGCTAGATCTTGGAGACGAATAATATGCAGCAGGTATATGTGCTTGGCGGTTCACAGAGCGACTTCGCCCGCAACATTACGCGAGAGGGCTCGAACGCATTTGAGTTGTTCAGTGAGGTCACGTTTGCAGCTCTCGACAATGCGCAAGTAGACCCTGAAGATATTGATGTGGGCCATGTGGGTAACTTTGTTGCTGAGTTGTTTGTGAAGCAAGGCCAATTGGGCGGTTTTTTTGGGCACTTATCGCCCGCTTTTAGAGATCTTCCGACCTCGCGTCATGAGGCCGCATGTGCCTCTGGTTCAGTGGCGATTTTGGCCGCAATGCGAGAGTTAATGCTGGGACATTATCAATGCGCCCTGGTGACAGGCATTGAAGTCATGCGCAATGTCGATGGCCGAACCGGCGCGGATTATCTGGGTGCGGCAGCGTGGCAGGGACAGGAAGCGACAGATTGTGAATTTCCTTGGCCGCACCTGTTTGATCGCATAGCGACCGAATACGATAGTCGCTACGGTTTAAAACATGAGCACCTAGCAGGCATTGCCGAGATTAACTTTGCTAATGGCAGGCGCAATCCGTTAGCGCAAACTCGAGAGTGGCGAATTGATGATGCGTCTTTCTACGCACCTTACTCGGGCAACCCATCCATCGAAGGGGCGATCCGGAAGCTCGACTGCGGCCAAATAACTGACGGTGCTGCGAGTGTTGTGCTCGCTAATGAAGCATTCGCGAAGGTTTGGGCGGCGAAACGTTGCATATCACTCGCTGACGTTCCTCGTATTAAGGGGTGGGGACATCGATCAGCGCCCTTGCTGTTGGAAGAGAAAATACGAATAAGCCAGGGAGAGCCCCTCATCTTTCCCCATGTGGCCAAAGCCTTCAAAGAGGCCCTCAATCGTGCGGGTATGAATGATATTCGTGAAACCGATGGCTTAGAGACTCACGATTGTTTTACCGCTACGGAATACATGGCAATCGATCATTCGGGCTTGACCGCGCCGGGCCAAAGTTGGCGTGCGGTAGAGGAAGGCCTCATTGCCGCCGATGGTGATTTTCCGATTAACCCAAGTGGAGGCCTTATGGGTCTTGGTCACCCTGTGGGCGCCACGGGTGTTCGTATGCTTTTAGATGCGCACCGGCAAGTTTCAAGAACAGCGGGTGCCGCACAAGTGGCGGAAGCTAATAATTTTATGACGTTTAATATGGGGGGTAGTGCGACTACCTGCGTGAATTTTGTCGTAGGTCGAGATTGAGGTAGCGCGTTGTGAAGTTTGTCGGAATTGCTGGCGTTTTAGTCTTCTTTACTCTGGGTTTAGGGTGGCTTGCCAACCCTCCTATGGCTCTCTTGATGGGATGGCCATCGCTACCTGTCATTTTTGCAGTGATTTATCTGGTGCAGTGGCTTGGCTTTCTGCATGCGTGGTATCACAAGACTGAGCATTTCTACGACCTCATAGGTAGCTGTTCTTTTGCCTGCGCCGTNGTCGTGGCGTTGTGGCTGGGAGAGGGCGGTCCATTGCCAATATTGCTCGGCACCATGGTTGTGGTTTGGGCATTNCGNTTGGGGTCATTTTTGTTTTTACGCGTACGTGAGGTNGGNGAAGATCAGCGCTTTCGCCAGCTCAAACACTTGCCGGCGCGTTTCTTCTTGGTTTGGAATTTACAGGGCTTATGGGTATCTCTAACATGCGCTGCCGCACTAACCGTTATTTTAAGCGGTACCAGTGAGCCACTTACGCCTCTCTCTTGGCTTGGTTTTGGACTGTGGTGCATGGGTCTTGGTTTTGAAGCCTACGCCGACCATCAAAAAACCGTCTTTCGTCGCAATGCCGCTAATCACGGTAAATTCATTTCGAGCGGGCTGTGGTCGTTGTCCCAGCACCCTAATTACTTTGGTGAAATACTGCTTTGGGTAGGGGTTGCTCTTGCAGCACTGCCCGCAATGGTTGGCGGGCAGTTTTTGACGCTTATATCGCCACTTTTTGTCATTGTTCTACTAACGCGCGTCAGCGGTATTCCGACGTTAGTGCAGAAGGCGAAGCGACAGTGGGGCGATGACCGCGATTACCAGGCTTACGTTAAGCGCACTCCCTTGTTAATACCTAGGCTACTGAGGCGCTGATCGTATAGGCCCTAGCTCTGGTACGGCTCGCCCGATCACGTCCCAATAGCCGTATGCGAGCGCATCGGGATAACCCTCGTAAAAGCCCTTTGCCTTCAGGTGGCGGTGTAACTCAGCCAGTCGATAACAGGGTACGCTCGCCAAAAGATGATGCTCGAGATGGTAGTTGACGTAGTTCGGACAGAGGACTGCACGCTCATACCAGCGCGGTAGTGTTGTTCGAGTGTTACGTCTTGGATCGGCATCAAACAGATTAGGCACGGCGCCATGCTCGGCAACTTGTCGGATGCGCGCTAACAATGGGTAGGCGATCACGTAGGCCGCCAACCAGAGTAAATAGAGTGCCGGCTGTCCGACTGCCAGTAAAACGCCAAACAGCAGAGAGTTGGCGATAAGACCTTGTGTGACCGACGTTTTTTCACCTTCTCGCATCATAATGCTTCGACCGCCACCGGTGACTAGCCCCGCCAATAATTTGAAGCCCGTCTGCCCCGATAGATCGCGTTTGAGTTTGCGAATAAAACGTTGCTTGCTTACGGGGTAGCTCTGATAGTTAGGCAGATCTGGATCATTTTCGGTGCCCGCGGTTCGGTGATGCACTCGGTGTGAAGCGCCATAACGATCGCAGTCACCCATAACGGGATACGCGCAAAGCCATTGGCCAATCAACTGATTCATGTGCTGGGAGCGAAAGAGTGTTTTATGGCCTGCTTCATGCATCAAAATCGCCAGTCCGAGCTGCCTCCCCTCCCAGCAATAATACGGCGAATAAAAGGGTGATGGGATTCGTCCACAGCGCGACGGTCGTGAAAGCCGCGGCAATGATTAGCCAGTTGCTGAGCACCATCCACGCGCCGGCTAGGTCGCTACGTTCAGTGAAGCGCTGAATGTCATTTTTAGAGAGGAAGTCGGTGGGCTTCATGCCAGTTCCTGTGGGTTAATACGACTCATATGTTTCGGCTATTATAAAATAACAGGTTTGGCGAGTTGATACATTTGTGCAGTTCAGCGACCATGCGAGCGTCCCGCGTACGGCACAACAACAATAGGAAAAGCATTATGAGCACATATTTTCAGGGCAAGCGTGTCGCAATTACGGGTGCCGGTGACGGTATGGGACGTGAATTAGCCATTCAACTCAACGCCCAAGGCTGTGATCTTTGGCTATGCGATATCAGTGAAGAGCGACTTCAAGAGACACATGCGTTGTTGAATGAAGACGATGGCGCTGTTCACCTTGCAGTGGTCGATTGCGGCGACAAAGACGCTATCGACGGGTGGGCTTTACACGTTGCGGACGCCACTACCTCGATTGATGCGCTTTTCAATAATGCGGGCGTTGGATACGCGGCCCGTTTCGAGCACGCCACTGAGGAGAACTATCAGTGGCTAATGAACGTTAATTTCTGGGGTGTCGTATGGGGATCGCGCGCGTTTTTACCCTTGCTCACCAAGGCTCCCGTGGGTCACTTGGTAAACCTATCGTCGATATTTGGCATGATCGGCGTTCCCACGCAATCGGCCTACAATGCCGCTAAGTTTGCTGTGCGCGGTTTTTCTGAGTCGCTAGTGGCTGAGTATCATGGCACGTCTATCCGCGTGAGTTGCGTCCACCCTGGGGGTATCGCAACCAATATTGCCCGCCGTGCTCGTGCCGATAGTGATCAACCGAGCACTACGCCAGACGAACGGGATCGGCAATTTAAGCAACACACCCCCACCACGCCCAAGCAGGCAGCCAGTATTATTTTGAAAGGCGTTTCACGTTCAAAGCCTCAAATTATGGTCGGTAACGACGCTAAGTTCATGCAATGGGTGTCCCGCTTGTTTCCAGTGGGTTACCACACATTTTTGCGTAAAGNCCTAGATATCGAGCTGGTCTAGGGTCGAGTTAATTCAGTGCGCGTTCAATGACGCCAGTGGTGGCGCTCCATTTTGGCCTCGATGGCGTTCGCAGTCGCTGCGGGTACTAGCTCTCCGCCCGCTTGTTCGAAGAAAAATGGCTGGCGTTCCCGCTTGCCCGTGAACACTTCATTCATGGTTTCCGCATCAAAAATGCGGCCATTGAGAACGGTCAAGCTAACATTCTGAGACTGCCGAATATCCGTTAAGACATCGCCGTCGATGACGACTAGGTCTGCAAGCTTGCCCACGTCAATCGAACCTAAGTCTGCATCCATGCCTAAGTGAATCGCCGCGTCGCTTGTTGCACCTCGCAATGCTTCCCAGGGTGTGAAGCCGCCTTGCTGCATCATCCACATCTCCCAGTGTGCAGCTAAGCCTTCACGCTGCCCGTGCGCGCCAATCATCACTCGCACGCCGCTATCACGAAGCTGCTTAGCAGTTGCAGCGACATTGAAGTGGTTGTAGTGGTGATCTGGCGCTTTGGTTCGGCGCATGCTGCGTGGCTCTACAAACTGTGCGGGCGTATAGCGCATCAGTCGTTCGTTACGCCAAACATCGGTTCGGTCATACCAATAGTTTTCACCCGATATACCTCCGTAGGCTACGCCGAAGGTCGGTACGTAAGCTGTTTCAATTTGGCCCCATAGTTGTGTGACGTCATCGTAAATGTGCGCTATGGGTAATGCGTGTTCGATACTCGTATGACCATCAACAAGCTGATTCATGTTGTGTTGAAATTTCATGCCGCCTTCTGGCACCACCATGATTCCATGCGTATCCGCCGCTCTAATGATCTGCTGGCGTGAGCCACGACCGAGCTGGTTATAGCTTTTAACCGAAATGGCACCTGCAGACTTTAAGCGCTCAATGTGAAATTCCGCATCCTCTAAGCTGTTCACTTGAGACGTGGCACCCGGCGAATTGGCACCGTACAGTATGGTGCCCGTTGAGTAAGTGCGAGGTCCTAACACTTGTCCCGTACGTTGTAATTCTGCGTGGGCAAATATTTCGCTCGTGTCGTTGCTGGGATCGTGAATCGTTGTGACGCCAAATGACAGGTTGGAGTATTGGGTCCAGTTTTGCTCGGGTATGATCTCGTAGCTGCCGACACCGCCGTGTGCATGAGCGTCAATGAGGCCTGGCACAACGACTTGGCCGCTGATATCAATCACTTTGGCGTTGCTGGGTAGCCGGACTTGGTCCCGTGTTCCAACGGCTTTTATACGGTTATTTTCCACGACAATGACGCCGTCTTCTATGATTTCTTGCTGGTGGTCAGCATCGCGCATCGTAACGATGGTGCCGCCGACTAGGGCAATGCGTGTATCGGGACTGTCCGCTTTTGCTTGGAATCCAAGATTGATGGTTTCTATCTTGGGTTCTGCTTTAGATTCTGCCTTAAGTTCTGCGGTCTCCTCGGCTTCACTGCCGCGGTCAAAATAAACAAACGCATCGGTTAAGTTGCGACTGCTGAGGCTCGGCCCATTCGACCATCTAAGCGACTGGCTGTCTGCGGACCAGTGTAGAAATTCGCCCGCTCGCTGAGACACACGCTTAACCGGCACAGATGTTCCGGTACGGCTCGCTGTGAGGGGTAGTCCCGCTTTGGTGAAGGGCATGACATAGGCGCTGAAATGTTCGGTGTAGGCCAGCCATTGCGCATCGGGAGACAAGGCATAACTCGTGACGTTCTCACCTTTTGCGAGCTCGCGTTCGTCAAGCCCATTCAAGTCAACGCTNTTCAAGACCAGACCATCGGGACCGCGTTGAGAAAATACAATGCGCTGCCCATCGGCGCTAAATTTGGGGTCCCGCCCGCTTGATGCGATTTTTACGGGTTCGCCACCATCGACCGCGACTCGGTAAATCCCTGGTTCTACCGACCACTGAGGAGAGAGTAAATAGCCGCCGGTTACTTTGCGGTAGACGATGTGCTCGCCATCGGGCGAGAACGTTGGCTCGACGTAGTGGCCGGGTACATTAACCACGGTCTGGCTTCGCCCGCCT
>JGI26088J50261_1001606_pt1 | contig 12068 bp, 8 predicted proteins | sample SaaInl1SG_22_DNA_FD_50261 | JGI IMG/M metagenome (IMG submission 50261)
GTTCGGGCGCCGGTTGTCTACTTAGGAGCAAATAACAAGAAGTACTTCATCTTCCCTGGCTCCGCACTTGCCAGGAAGGCACCGGAGGCCATGATGAGCGCTGAACTGGTTGAAACCAGCAGGCTCTTTGCCAGGATGAATGCGGCCATTGATCCAGAGTGGGCGGAGCAGTTAGCCGGCGATCTTTGCAAGCGCAGTGTCTCGGAACCGCACTGGGAGAAGAAGCTTGGGGCTGTAATCGGGCTTGAAAGAGTGAACCTGTTCGGCGTTCCCATTGTCCAGGGACGAAAAGTTCAATACTCAAAAATTGATCCGATGTTCTGCAGGGAGCTGTTTATTCGGCACGCTCTGGTCTATGGGCAGTGGGATTCAAAGCAGCTCTTTTTCGATCGGAATGCAGAGTTCCTTGCGGATTTGGAAAGTCAGGCTGAAGCCTCCAGGGCACCGCAATTGGCCCCCAACGAAGATGACATCTTCCTGTTTTATAACAACCGGATTCCACTGGATGTGGTTTCCACCAGGAGCTTTGAGGGCTGGTGGAAGCAGGTTCGGGCTAGTGACCCAGAGTTTTTGACAATGACCCGTGATCAACTGCTCGGATCAACCAAGGCTGAACTGGACAAAGAGCAGTACCCCGGGGAAATAACTGTTGACGGGCAAGACTTTTCTCTCAGTTACATTTTCGACTCGGGCAGTGAACACGACGGCATGTGCGTGGATGTGCCAATTGCGCTCCTGGCAAGCGTTTCCCCCGAGGGCTTCCAGTGGCTGATTCCGGCCCTACGGCTGGAATTGATCACTGAACTAATTCGCAGCTTGCCCAAACCGGTCCGGAAGCATGTAGTTCCCGCCAAGGACTGGGCGCAGAAGGTTCACGATGAGCTGCCAGCCAAGCCAACTGGCAGCGTCACTGAGGTGCTGGCTTCCCTGCTGCAGACACTAAGTGGTGCCAGGGTGGCGGCAACAGATTTCAACCTTCAGGCAATCCCCGCCTCCCTGCAGGTCTCTTATCGAGTGCTGGATGCCAAGGCTAAGCAGTTAGCCATCGGCAACGACCTGAGGGCACTTCAAGATCAGTTGTCGGGCCATGCCGTCGAGGCAGTGGCGGAGATCATCCAATTCGATGGCCCGTCAATCGAGGCAGACGATCTTCAGGCTTGGGATATGGACGATCTCCCAACTCAGCTTGTGTCAAGTCATGGAACCAACAAGGTAAACGCGTATCCAGCGCTCGTAGTTGACCCAAAGAGTAGACAGGTAAATTTGCGTCTGCTGTCATCAAGTGCCAAGCAGAACCTGGAACACCCACTCGGAGTCGCCGAACTGATTCAGAAGACCATAGCCTCACCGGTGAAATACATCGAGAGCCACCTGACTCAACCGGAAAAGCTAGCAATTGCCAGCCTGCCCTACCCGAGCTTGAATGCCTTCGTGCTTGATGTGATTCGGGCCGGGGCCCTGAAGCAGATTCAAGAAGTGGCAGAGCAGGGATTGATCTTCACCAAAAAGGATTTTGATAGGGCAAGACAGTTAGTAGAGGCCATTTCTATTGAGTTGGTTTTCGATGTTGCCAAGCTCGTTTCAAAAATCAGCAGGGCAGCCAGCGATGCCACAAAAGCAATCTCTGGAGCCAGAGCAATGGACTTCTTGACCGAGTTGGCTTCCGAAAAGCTCCACATTCAAGAGCTGCTTCAAGACAATCTGGTGTCCTCGGTGGGGTTGGAGCGGCTCGGTCGAATCGAGGTCTACCTAAAGGCCATCACGCAAAGAGTCATCAAAATGCAGGAGCAGCCGGACAGAGATCGACTCCACTCACTTGAGGTGTCAAGAGCGATTGAGGCCTATGAGGCAGCCGGTGGCAGAATCCCAGTTCCACATGCCTCACCAAAGAACCTAGTTGCAGCGCGCTGGCTGCTAGAGGAGCTCAGGGTAAGTCTGTTTGCCCAATCGCTTGGAACCAGTGAACCTGTTTCGCTAAAGCGAATCCAGAAGCAGCTCAGTTAGTTCTGAGGGAAGCCCAGGTTTAGGCCGCCGTGGCTGGGGTCCAGCCAGCGAGAGGTGACCACTTTGGTCTGCGTGAAGAAGCGGAAGCCTTCCTCGCCGTGTGCTCTGGAGTCACCAAACAGCGAGTGCTTCCAGCCGCCGAAGGAGAAGTAAGCAACCGGCACCGGAATTGGAACGTTGATTCCGATCATGCCGACCTGAACCTCGTTCTGGAATCTCCTTGCAGCACCACCATCATTGGTGAATACCGCGGTTCCGTTACCAAATGCACCGTCATTGATCAGCTCAAGGCCTTCATCGAAGGACCTAACCCTGACAACGCTTAGAACTGGACCGAAGATTTCTTCCTGGTAGACCTTGGAGGTTGTCGGCACCTGGTCAATAAGGGTCGGTCCAAGCCAGAAACCAGCCTGATCGCCGTCTGGCTCAACATTGCGGCCATCGACCACTACCTTTGCTCCGTCGGCGCTCGCGATTTCGATGTAGCCAGCGACTTTGTCACGGTGCTCCTTGGTAACCAGCGGCCCCATGTCGCAGGAGCGGCGGCCGTCACCAACCTTGATTTGAGACATTTTTTCGACGATCTTTTCAATCATTTCGTCGGCTACAGGCTCAACTGCAACCACTACCGAGATCGCCATGCAGCGCTCTCCGGCAGAACCGAAGCCAGCATTTANTGCAGAGTCAGCAACAAGGTTTAGGTCGGCATCAGGAAGGACCAGCATGTGGTTCTTTGCGCCGCCGAGCGCCTGAACTCGCTTTCCCTTGCGAGCAGAGTTCTCGTAAATGTACTGGGCAATTGGGGTCGACCCCACAAAGCTAATCGAGGCAACATCATCGCTTTCGATCAGGCCGTCCACTGATTCCTTGTCGCCCTGCAGCACGTTGAACACTCCGGCAGGCAAGCCCGCTTCGGTCCAGAGTTCAGCCATCCAGATAGCAGCACTTGGGTCTTTNTCGCTCGGCTTTAGGATCACAGTGTTTCCGGCAGCAAGCGCCACTGGGAAGAACCACATNGGAACCATTGCTGGGAAGTTAAACGGGCTGATAATTCCAACCACTCCAAGNGGCTGCTTGATNGAATAAACATCAACGCTGGTGGAGGCATTTTCAGAGTATTCACCCTTGAGAAGGTGTGGCATGCCACAGGCAAACTCAACAACTTCTTGGCCTCTGGTGATTTCACCTAAAGCATCCGAGAGCACCTTGCCGTGTTCGGCGGTGATTATCTCGGCAAGCTCATGCTTACGCTCGTTCAGGAGCTCTCTNAACTTAAAAATGATTTGCTGGCGCTTTGCCAGAGAGGTGTCTCGCCAGTCAGGAAANGCTGCCTTGGCCGAAGCGATAGCGGCAGCGATGTCAGCTTGATTGGCAAGTGAGACTTCACTAACTGCCTTGCCGAGCGCGGGATCAAAAACAGGCGCTGTTCTGTCTGAACTGCCCTTGTGGTTTTCGCCGTTTATGTAGTGCGCGATNTGCTTCATTTGGTTCCTAACCGATGTTTGAGATTACGAGATCTCCAGATAGCAAGCTAGCACTAATTGCCGTTGGAAGTTTTGCTTGGGCCTGCTCCTCAACAGCTTTCGGTGCTAGCTCACGGCAAGCTTTATCAGCCTGATGATTTCCTTTTCGGTCGCGGCATCAATGCTGGTCAGTGCATAGGCGTTTGGCCACATCTGGCCCTGGTCTAGTTTGGCGTTCTCGCTGAAACCGAGAGTTGCGTAGCGAACCTTGAATTTTCCGGCCGACTGAAAGAACAAAATTGTTTTGCCATCTTTGGCATAGGCCGGCATCCCATACCAAGTCTTGGCATCAAGATCTGGGGCATGGATCTTGACTAGCTCGTGAATCCTTTGAGCCATTGCCTTGTCAGTGCCGGACATTTCGGCAATCTTTGCCATTACGTCGGCCTCGGCAGCGGCCTTGTTGCTTTGGTTTTTGAGTTCTTTGGCTCGCTCCCGCATCGCTTTTCGCTCTTCTGGGGTAAAGCTCTCATCTTTGCCTGCCACCGCAGCTCCTTGTCTCAGTTGCTAGTCAAAGGTTAGCGAAGCTGGGAATGATTGCGAGCCCAAACGTGGTTGTCATAGAGCGCGACCTGAATCTCAGCTGGCACCCAGCGAGCTCTCGTAGCATTAGCAAAACTCTCACCTAGGCACGGCGTGCCATGAATTGAATTGGAAAAAATGGCCGAGCTGCTCTACCGCCTAGGAAAATTTTCTGCCCGAAAAGCACTTCTAGTTATCTCTATCTGGTTGATTGCGATTTTGGGCTCGGGGGCAGCCGCAGTATTTGCTGGCGGAAAACTCAGCTCGAGTGTGACCTTGGATGGCATCCCGTCTCAGGACCTGGTCTATCAGTTACAGGAAACCTTCCCAGACGCCGGGCGCGGCGTGGGTCAAGCGGTCTTCCACAAGGCCGACTCGGTTCCCTTCACGGATCAAGAAAAAGCTGAGATTGCCGAGCTACTGGCTGCGGTTCAGCAGATTTCCGGTGTCAACGAAGCGCTTGATCCATTTGACGCTCAAGCCTCGCTTGATGAGCAGCGAGCAGACCTAGCGCAGGGTGCCAAGGATTTAGCGCAAGGTCAGCTTGACCTGGAAGCTGGTCAGGACTCGATTGATGCTTCGCTGGCTGAGCTAGCCGACAACAAAGCATTTTTAGTTGAGCAGGAGCAAGCTGTCTTGGCGGGTATCGAACAGCTGAGCGCGGCCGGTTTACCCGGGCTTGATCAATTGCAGGCGAACCTTTTTGAGGTCCAGGCAGGCCTTGCACAAATCCAGGCAGGCGAAGAACAACTTTCAGCTGCTCAAGAGGATCTCGATGCGGGCAAAACTGAAGCGCTGCTTGCCCAGCGTTCTTTGGATGCCGGAACCGCGCTTCTTGATGCCGCATCAGGTTTTGGAATCGTCTCGAGCGACGGGCTAACCGCGCTTGCAAATATCTACTTCGATGTTCAAATCAGTGAGATTGATGAGGCTCTTGCCGGTTCCGTGGTTTCACTAATCAAGGAGCTAACCCCAAGCTCGGTCCAAGTTGAGTTTTCGCAGTCACTAGTTTTCTCGCTTGATGGCCTGCTGGGCATTGGTGAAGTAATCGGGTTGCTTGTTGCGGCACTGGTGCTGATTGTGATGCTGCGAACCTTCATTGGTGCGGGTCTTCCGGTCATTGCTGCGATCGCCGGTGTTGCCATCTCAGCGGCAATCACCTTCGCGCTGTCTTCGGTCATTGAAATGACCAGCACCACACCACTACTTGGAATCATGCTCGGGCTTGCCGTTGGGATTGACTATTCGCTGTTCATTCTCAATCGTCACCGTCGTCAGCTGAAGTCTGGGATCGAGCTTCATAAGTCGATTGGTCTAGCAAACGGAACCAGCGGAAACGCAGTGGTGTTTGCCGGAGTGACCGTAATCATTGCGTTGCTGGCGCTAAATCTAACCGGGGTGGGCTTCCTAGGTCTGATGGGTAGTGCCGGTGCGCTGTCGATCGTGATCGCAGTGTTGGTTGCACTGAGCCTGGTCCCGGCTGTGCTGGGGCTGGCAGGCATGCGTGTGCTTACCAAGTCTGAACGCGCAAAGTTGCAGGAACTTGGGGCGAGCCAGGACGCTAGCCCGGTTGAAACCCCAGCCTCAACCAGACCAGTGCTTGCGAATCGACACCCAATTTTGGTGATGGTTTCAGTAATCGCAGCACTTGGCATTTTGGCAATCCCGGCATCGAGTCTTCGACTTGCCCTGCCTGATGGTGGGTCCGAGTCCCCAGATTCCACTGCCAACAAGTCCTACAACCTGATCGCTGAAAGCTTTGGGGCCGGGGCTAACGGCAACCTGGTTGCCATCGCTCAGTTGCCAGAGTCGCTTGAAGATCTCGAGCAACTCGAGCTACAGGCAACACTTGCCACAGAGCTTAGTTCGCTGGCATCGGTTGCCAGCGTGCTTCCTGCTGGAGTCAGTGAGTCTGGAACCGAGTTGATGTTTGCTGTGATTCCCGAAGCTGGACCAACCAGTGAATCAACCGAGCAGCTGGTCTTTGACATTCGGGACCTCGGTGCCGAGCTCGAGCAGAGCCTGTCAGTGAGCATGGAAGTCACCGGTATCGCGGCCATCAACATCGACATGTCCAAAAAACTTGCCGACGTTCTGCCGCTTTACCTGGGAACCGTAATTCTGCTGTCGCTGGTGCTATTGATTGTTGTGTTCAGGTCTTTGCTGGTGCCACTGATTGCNACNGGCGGCTTNTTGCTAACCGTGTTTGCAACGCTTGGTGCTGTCGTCGCTGTTTATCAGTGGGGTTGGCTGGCTGACCTATTCGGTGTTTATCAAGCGGGTCCACTACTCAGCTTCCTACCGACGATCCTGATCGGAATTACTTTTGGGTTGGCCATGGACTACCAGTTGTTCTTGGTCTCCGGAATGCGCGAAGCCTACGTGCACGGGAAGTCGGCAAACGAGTCCATCAACTACGGCATGCACCTAGGTCGCGCCGTGGTCGTGGCGGCTGCAATCATCATGATTGCGGTGTTCGGTGGCTTCGCCTTCTCGCACCTGGCAATCATGAAGCCAATGGGCTTTGGTTTGGCAATGGGAGTGCTAATTGACGCGTTCCTGGTGAGGTTGCTGCTGATGCCAGCGGTGATGACCCTGCTTGGAAAATCAGCCTGGTGGATCCCGAAGTGGCTAGATCGACTCTTGCCGGATGTTGACGTTGAGGGTGCCAAGCTGGAGAGAAGCCACATTCAGGCCTAGGCTTTTAGTAATAAATCCGAAAGGGCTAATTATGGCCAAGAAAACCAGAACTCCAGATGAGTACATCGCAAGGCTGAGGCGCTACAACGTAGTTGCCGGCTTCCTGCACCTAGTCCAGGCGATTGGGTTCTCATATGTTTTGACGCTGCTCGACTACCAAATTTTGTTCCCAGTAAAAATTGAGTACCCAACCGGCCCTCCGGGAGTAAACAGTCCGGCGGACGTTGTAACCCTGTTTGATGTAAACATCGGTGCCGGAATCGTTGGCTTCTTGGCGCTATCTGCGCTGTTCCACTTCATCATTTCTTCCCCAATGTTCTTCGAGCGCTACAAGGGCGGCCTGAAGCTCAACCACAACTACTTCCGTTGGGTTGAGTACTCACTGAGCTCCTCAGTGATGATTTTCTGCATCGCCCTGCTAAACGGAATTACCGACATCGCTGCTCTAGTTGCAATTTTTGCTGTCAACGCGTCGATGATCCTGTTCGGTGCTCTGCAGGAGAAGTACGAAACTCCAGGTAACGGCAAGGGTCTTCCGTTTATCTTCGGTTCGATGACCGGAATCGTTCCATGGTTGATCCTCGTGCTCTACATCTGGCAGCCGGGAGCGACCAACGCATCCGACATCCCAGGTTTCGTCTACGGAATCGTTGTTGCACTGTTTCTGTTCTTCAACACCTTCGGTTTCAACCAGGCCTTCCAGTACAAGCAGATTGGGCCTTGGAAGAACTACCTATTCGGTGAGTCCACCTACATCACCCTTAGCCTGGTNGCTAAGACGGTTTTGGCATGGCAGGTATTCTCCGGAGCAATCATTCCGGCTTTGGTTAGCTAGAAAAGTCGCACACAAACACCCGGCAGGCAACTGCCGGGTGTTTGTGTTTTCACAGCCTTCTCCATGGTTTGTTCCAGGTCAGAAGCTGTTTCGGTTGCTATCTTTGGGNTTTGTCAAAGCCGCAAAATAAGTGATTGGTGAGCACGTTGGAAGAGTTCTTTTTGTATTTTGGTGATCTGCCGCTGCATCCATTGGCGGTGCACTTCGCAGTTGTCTTGTTCCCGGTCACGGCACTCCTAGTTGCATTGGCGGCAATGTGGCCAAGCTTCCGCAAGCGCTACCTCGGCATTTCAACTTTGGGCCTGGTTCTAACTATCCCGTTCGTATTCATCGCTCAGCAGTCTGGTGAAGCCCTTGGTGAAGTCACTTATGAGCCGGATCTGCATGAGGAATTCGGAGAGAAGATGGTGCCTGTTGCTCTGGCAACTGCAGCCATTGCGGTCTTGTTTTGGTTCGCAATTCGCTCCGGTTGGTCTAAAAAGCTAACCGGTGTTATTGGGTTCCTCGCGGTAGCCGCTGCTATCGGCGCAAGCGCAATGACCTTCGTGGTCGGACATTCCGGAGCAGAAGCGGTTTGGAGCAATAAGATTGCCGGTTCGGTCTCAACGAACGGCATGGGAGAAACTAGCAATGAGCAGCCAGAGTTCTCCGGTTCGGAGAGCATCACGATCGCGGATGTCCAAGCACATGACTCTGCCGCTGATTGTTGGGTTGCCATAGGAGGGTCTGTATACGCCCTCGATTCGTTCATCGCGGAACACCCGGGTGGCGCGGCGTCGATCCAAAACCTCTGTGGCACAGACGCAACTGCGGCATTTTCAAATCAGCATGCTCAAGAATCGCTTCCAGCCAAACAGTTATATTCGCTGTTTGTTGGCAACTTGGCGCCACTGAATTCCGATGTCAATCCGATCGGAGAGGACCAAAGCCAGGGTGCTAGCCAGGCGTCCAACGAACTAATTCTGCAAGATCAAGTTTTGGCTCATGCGACCCTCGCCGACTGCTGGGTGGTTATAGCCGGTGACGTATTTGATTTGTCTGGGTACGGCGATCAGCACCCTGGCGGGAGTGCAAAAATTGCGCCTCTCTGTGGAGTGGATGCGACCAGTGCGTTCTCTTCCCAGCATGGTTTTGCCGGGGCTCCTGCAGACACTCTGGTGAGTATGAAGATTGGAACAATCGATGCAACAGATCAATTGCCGACCTCAGACTTGGTTTACGGTGAAGGAGATGATGATGTTGATGAGAATGAAGGCGACCATGACTAGAGCAGACTTGAGCCGATGAGCGCCCTGAATGAGGTTGGGGAGCAAGACCGCTGGCGCTGTTGGCTATGTGATCAGCCAGTAGACCCTGATGCTTCGGTGAACTCAGACCTTGGACCAAGCGTTGACACCTACGCTGCTGCAAAGGCAAAAAAGGGAGCGGCAGCTGCAGAGCGGCTAGCTCACCGCTCTTGTAACACCATGAAGGGCAAGCACGCGCCAGTCATTGCCTGGCCGGCGGAGCTATTGGCGGGAGACCCCGCTCCAATCTTTGAAAGCGCCGAAAGACTTGCCCGCAAGGGTGGACGCGAGACCGTAGCCAGATTCTCNGATGAAGCTGATGCCAACCGGGCAGCTGACTGGCTAATTGATCGACTTGGCAGGCTCTCACCCGANGTTGAATACACGGCAAAGGTGATGCCGGGCGGTGGCCAATTCACGCTTGCTCTGTTCGCTGGTCGCTAACGGCTTGCCCAACCCAAGCCCTGCAGCACTTGGCAGGCTTATACTCTAAAAAATGAGCATGCACGGTGGCGGACCAATGGGGCGGTTCTCAACCGACCCCGATCAAGTTCGAGCAAAGAATGCTGAAGCTCCCAAGATAGAGAACCTACTCGGCAGAATCGCAGAGCTCTTCGCCCCCTACAAGCTCACCCTCATTGCGACCGTGATTCTGGTGATTGTTGGCTCTGGTCTTTCCGTAATTCCGCCACTTTTGATTCAAGGTGCCTTCAACGATGGACTCTTTCCTGCCTCGGGTGCTCCAAATCTTGAGATTCTGTCGGTATTCGTGCTCAGCATGATTGGGATTTGGTTGGTTGCAGCCGCACTCGGTGTTTGGCAAACATATCTAACCTCTAGCGTTGGAAACAAGGTGATGGGTTCGCTAAGAGTTCGTATGTTCGCTCACCTGCAGTCGATGGAACTGGCATTTTTTACAAAGACCAAAACTGGCGCGATTCAGTCCAGGCTTCAAAACGACGTCGGAGGCGTTGCCGGAGTTTTGAGCAACACCATCAGCAGTTTGCTGGGAAGCAGCGTCACAGTATTGGCATCGATGGTTGCGATGCTGCTTCTTAGCTGGAAGCTCACGATTGTGGCGCTGGTGATGCTGCCGTTCATGGTGATGTTGCAACGCAAGGTTGGTCAGGTTCGGGCAAAGATTGCCGGTAAGACTCAAGAGTCTTTGAGTGAGATGTCTGCAATCACGCAGGAGTCGTTGGGTGTAAGCGGAATATTGCTTGCCAAGAGCTTTGGCAGACAGGCGAGCGAGATCTCTCGCTACGAGACCGAGAATAAGAACCAAATTGCTTTGCAGGTCAGGCTGATAATGAGCGGCCAAGCATTTTTTGCAATGGTTATGGTTTTCATGTCATCGATCCCGGCGGTCATCTACTTGGTGGCGGGAGTTTTGATTTTGGATCAAGATCCAATCACAGTTGGAACCATCGTTGCTTTCACAACGGCCCAGTCCAGACTGCTGTTCCCGATGATGAACCTGTTGCAGGTGAGTTTGGACCTGCAAACCTCGCAGGCGCTGTTTGCAAGAATCTTTGAATACTTCGACTTGCGTCCAACAATCAAGGACCCAGTAACACCCAGCTCTATGGATCTCAAGCAGCTCGGGGTAATCGAGTTTGACGATGTCACCTTTGCCTACCCAGGTTCAGAAGCAGACAGTGAACCAACCCTGAAATCCTTGAGTTTCAAAGTTGAACCCGGGCAGTACGTCGCGCTGGTGGGGGCCTCGGGCTCCGGCAAGACAACGGTTAGTTATCTAATTCCGAGGTTCTTCGATGCCACCTCGGGTTCGGTTAAATTTGCCGGTGTTGACGTGAAGCACTTGAGCCAAGAGCAGCTCATTGACCAAATTGGAATCGTTAACCAAGAGACCTATTTGTTCTATGACACCATCCATGAAAACCTCGCCTACGCAAAGCCGGATGCAACCCAAGCTGAAATCGAAGCTGCAGCCAAGGCTGCCAACATTCACGATGTGATCATGTCATTCCCGGATGGTTACCAGACCATGGTTGGGGAGCGCGGTTACCGTCTTTCAGGTGGCGAGAAGCAGCGAATTGCAATTGCCAGGGTGCTACTGAAGGATCCACCGGTCGTGATTCTGGATGAGGCCACCAGTGCGATGGACACGAACTCGGAGCGAATTGTTCAGGCGACTCTTGATGCAGCAACTGCCAACAGAACCACCATCGCAATTGCTCATAGGCTGTCAACGGTTGTGAATGCCGACCTAATTCTGGTTTTAGACAAGGGCCAAATTGTGGAGCGGGGAACCCACGATGAGCTAATTGCAGCCAAGGGTAAATTTGCAAAGCTGGTCAAGTCGCAAGCGGCACGGGCTGTTTAGTTCAGACAGGTCTCACCAGCTCAAAGGTTGCTGATAGAAGCTGATGTTCGCGGTAGCGACCTGCGATAATTGTTTTCCAAGAATGGTTTGGTAGCAAATGGACAAGATACAGAAGATCCTTTCGAATCTTCCTCACCCGGTGCGGTGGGTTCTTGTCATGCTGGTCGGTTTTACTCTTCTTGCCCTTGGTCTGGTCATGATGGTTACCCCGGGACCGGGGTTGCTGTTTATCTTTTTTGGTTTATCAATCTTGGCCCTTGAAATTGAGTGGGCACGTGAGCTCAACAAGCAGGGCATGCAGGGCCTTGAAAAAATTGTCGCGAAGCTAAAGCAGATCTTCAAGCGCAAGCCAAAGGGCTAACCGCTCGGGAATAGTTTTTGTAAAGGGGGACTTTACTTTGTTGATTGGAGAAACAAATGAGCGTAAGTCCCCACGGAATCCACCACGTCACGGCTATTGCCAGAGACCCTCAGCAAAACGTTGATTTTTACACGAAGGTTTTCGGCCTCAGGCTTGTAAAGCAGACCGTGAATTTCGATGCCCCTCACATTTGGCATCTTTACTACGGTGACGAGCACGGCTCGCCCGCATCGATTTTGACATTCTTCCCGTGGCCGGGTGTGTCCAAGGGGCGCGAGGGCTCAGGACTGACCACAGCCACCTCATTCTCGGTGCCAGAAGCATCCTTAGGGTTTTGGAGCAAGCACCTGGCTGGGCTCAAGATTGACTGGTCCTGGGGCAAGGACTCATCTGGGCACGACCTTATTGAGGTGCGTGATTACGACGGGATGCGCTTGCAACTGGTGGGAACCGTGGGTGATGCCAGAAGTGGTTGGGATGGGGTTGCAGA